>OBIX01000171.1_pt1 | contig 17148 bp, 21 predicted proteins | sample 1496251 | NCBI WGS metagenome assembly OBIX01 (sample SAMN05065742, study PRJEB22554) | human gut metagenome | biome: ENVO:2100002; feature: ENVO:00000062; material: ENVO:00002003 | host: Homo sapiens | place: USA | reverse complement strand
GATGTAGCTCCGTCTCGTGGGCTCGGAGATGTGTATAAGAGACAGATATAGAAGAGTGTATAAACCCCTCTGTACTTCCCCCCTTACACGCCCAGCCTACACGCACCGATACACCCCACACCAGTCCACACCGATACGGGCCACACCAAACCACACCGATACACCCCTCACCAGTCCACACCCATACGGCCCTCACCAACTCTCAACGAGACACACCGAGCCTAGCAGAGCGGGAAGAGGGATGCTGACTAAGTGACATACTACGCTGTACTGTTCGTAGCGATACGCACTCTGGGAAGGGTCATATTGCCAGTCGTTAAAAATTGTTTCGTAAAATTTTCTTGAAAAAGTTTTGAGAAAAGTGTTGACAAGTGCTTTATTTTCTGGTACAATAGAACAATAGAAAGGGGAGTTAATAAATGACTAAATCAACCATGATAACCACCATTCAGGAAAAGGAATTGGACCTCTGGGAAAATCTGAAAGTAGTAGAAAGAGTGTTTGGTAAAGATTCCATACAGGCAAAATATAAGCGGGCCGCATGGAATAGCGTTTGGGGTCTAATGAAAGACATGGGTATAAAGACATTAGACAGGGATGTCCGTTGAGTAAAGAAAGGAGATTAAGTATGGAATATCAGGTTTTAGCCATTAAGTGGTTATTAGAAAAGCGAGCACAGGTGGAATATATAGCTGGGGAGTTTCCAGACTATGTAAATGCTAAGATATTCGCTGAAGCTTATACTAATCACTTTTACACTAAAACAACCATCGTAAAGAAAGGAGCTTAATTATGAAAGCCAAAATAGTGATTTACCGTTCAGGGGTTGAGAGATTGATTGACGATGTAAACAAGAAAGACGTGAACGAATACAATCATGGCAGACTTGACCTACTAAAAGCTATGTTATTGCAGTTTGAAGGAGAGGGAACAAACATGAAAACCGAGATTACTTTATATCGTTCCGTTATAGAAAACTTAATGGACGAAATGAGCACGAAAGAAACTAGTGAGTATGCTAATGGCAGACTAGATTTATTAAAAGCCTTATTATTGCTGTTTGATGAGGAGGGTAAATAATGCACGAAAACATGGTAAAGCTATTGCAGGAACGTGAAAGAGAGCTGTATGTACTAGGCATAAAGAGGGGAGATACCTATTTCAAAAACCGATGGGTTGAACTGTGCTATATCATGCGATTGCTAGGTATAGAAAGGAGAGACACCAATGGTCTTCAATAAATGGCTCTCAAGAGCCATTAAACAAGCAGAGCTGGAATATATCTACACGGAAAGCGTCCGTGGCGTGGTGGATACAGAAACTAGGCTACAACGTGAAAGGCTTCAAACCTTAAAGAGAGTGAGGGAGGTTTACGATGAGTTCATCCGAGAGATGGAGAGTAGAGAAGCTGATAGACGAAGTGACGGAAGCACGACAGGCTTCCAATGACCTGTACGATGAAATGCTGAAAGTGCTAGAGGAGCTGTTGGAGGATGAGGACTATGTATAATATGTCAGAGAGACACTACCGGGTCACCTGCACGGATATGAACGGGAAGTTCAGGCAGTATAAGGTAAAGGCTCGCAGTAAGCAACAGGCAAGCCGTAAGGCATACGATATCATGCAGGAGCAGAAGCTCTACAACATGATAGTCATAGGGATAGTCCCATGGAGCGAGATGTTTAACGGGGTGGGTGTAGATGTGGATTAGTGTGTTGATAGTCGGCTTCTTTCTTGCCCTTATTTTCTACGGTTGTATGATGTATTGTTCAGAGCCACCATGGTGGGTTCTAAAGTACATATTCAGAGGAGTAGGGATGTGCTTTATGTCCTTTGGATTTATAGGTCTGATTTATTCCGTGTTTATAGGGGGTATCCTAAGTTGGTAGCTATTCTTTGCAGTATCGGGCTTTTAGTAGTCGGTCTGACGTTGGTTTATATCAACGAAAATGAGCCGGGTATGTTTTCCCTGACTATGACAGTTATAGGGTACTTGCTCTGTGTACTGTTCGCAATCTCATTCGTGTTGAATCTGGGTCAGTTTCTTTTAGCAAAAAGTTTGTAAAATTTTTCGGAAAAAGTATTGACAAAAAATAAATTTTGTGGTAGAATTAGATATCCTCGAAAGAGGGAATAACAGAAAGGACGGAACAATCATGAAAAACATCACTAGAACCATCACCAGCTACAAGCACACCTTTGTAAAGATGAACGATGACCTGACTATCTCTGATATGAAAGAGGTTATCTGTGCTGAGAAGATGGGGCCGAGAACGTCAGCCGCCTACATGGAATCCAACGGCATGGAGGGGTACGTTATGGCAAAGGTGACCACGGTAAAGGAGACTTACACCATGCCTTTGGAGACCTTTATCGCTAACGCCACTATTGTTGAGAAGGAGGATAACTAACAATGAAGAAGCAGGAACAGAATTTCGCCGAGATTATGAGCGCAGAGGAAGCTATTGCAATCCGCAAGGATACAGAGCAGTCTATCGTAAACGGTCTGACCGAGGAAGGGGCCGGGGTGTATTGCTCCTTCCTTCCTGAGACACTGGAAGATAAGGCTAAGATGTTCAACGCTATGAACGGCGGGGACAACACGGTAAAGGAAGCTATCAACAAGGAGCTCCATGTCCTAGACGTTATTGTCCAGCCTGTACAGGTACAGAATGAAGATGGCACTCAGAACACCTGTCCCCGTGTGTCTCTTATCTGCGAAGATGGGGTTTACTCCGCTACCTCCTGGGGAGTGTACAACTGCATTAAGAAGCTCAACGCACTGTTTGGGGGTCTGCATTTTGAAACACCTGTGAAACTAATTCCATACGAAGTAAAGACGAAGAACGGCTTTACAATCAATCTGAAAATGGTATAACGAACCGGCCCCCATTAAGGGGGCCGTACTTATAAGGTGGTGAAAAACGATGACGAGATATGGTGTAGAGCACGACCTTAAAAAGTCTCCCTTTACCTACACTGTACAATATGACAATCTTAATGAAATAGAGTATTGCTTTTCCAGCGACAGCATAAAGACCCGCTTTATTGCCCTGCGAAATGGATTCTATGAAGAAACAGAGGATAGCCTGTCTAACAGATTTAAGATGGACTTTCGTATCAGTAAGGACCTGACGGACGTTAACTTGTACAGGAAGGTCGAGAGCAGAGGTTTTCTCATTTTCTTTAATGGGGAGGAAATCACATGGCAAAGAGCACTAAAATACGATGGACAAAAGCTCGCAAAAATGAGCTGAGAAAAGAGGTACTGAACTTTAATAGAAGGATACGTTCAGCAGAATCTAGGCTTGGTGACCTCTCCTATATACTGCCTCAAAAGCAGACGGCAAGCGAAGCTATGGAGAAGATTCAGACTTTACAGGAATATAGGGATTACTTAGCGGCAATTAAAAGGGCAACTGCTAAGACGCTTATACCGGAGACATATGGGAACGACTTGACAACGGCATGGAGACGTAAGGAAATAGAGATACGGGAAAAGCGGATAAACAAAAGGAACAGGCAGAGACGTAAAAAGGTCGATGAGCTTAGACCCGGCGTAAAAACGCAAGAACAGGTGGGAAGGTTAAATCCCTATGGCAGATTTCCCTCTGACAATGACTTCTTTCTTCGGGACCTTGGTTTAAAGACAGGAGATACGGTCAAATATGAAGAATTGTTAAAGAAGATAGAGGAAGGCTATTACAGGGAGAAAGCTGAACTGTGGAGAACGAATTATATCAATGCTCTTATAAATGAGATGCTGGGACCTGCTACCTTTGCCGGGGATGTTGTGAGTATGGGATTGGCTAACCAGATATACGACTTGGTGACTGGTATGGACATATCCACTTTTCTCTTAGGTCAACTATCATCGTATAGCGATGTGTTGCAGATTGATTTTCTGTACGACCAAAAAGGAAGGGAAGCGGCTCTTGAACGCATACTCGATGTGTGGAATGAGCTTATAAGGCGTACATGATGTGCAAAAACCTGTTTATAGTGTTGATTTTGAGACAGTGGTTGACCCCAACGAAACCCGTGTATGGTTATGGGGAAAATGTGACATAGATTGTACTACGTTTGTATACGGGACGGATATTGACAGTTTCATGGAGGAGATATCTACTGTTGACTGTAAGGCGTATTTTCACAACATTAAATTCGATGTTCAATTCATGTTTTATTGGCTGTTTCATAACGGATACAGGCATACCAGTGAGAGGAAGCCGAAAGAGGGGTATTTCTCAACGCTGATATCAGACATGGGAATGTTTTATACTTGCACTGTTCACTTTTTCAACGGTAGCGTAGTTGAGTTCATAGACAGTTACAAGCTCATAACTCTCCCCGTAAGGGACATTCCAAAAGCTTTCGGACTGGACGTTCATAAACTGGACTTGGACTATGCCGAAAACAGGGATTTCAACCATGTACCAACAGAGGAAGAAATATCATACGTTAAGGCAGACGTGGAGATTGTGGCAAAGGGCATAAAAGCCATGCACGAAAACGGCCTGATTAAGATGACAGCGGCAAGCAACGCACTGTACAACTATAAGAAGGTCCTGTCAAACAAGGAGTTTAAACGCAGATTCCCGCCGATTGAATATGCTGTGGACAAGGATTGCAGGAAATCGTATAAAGGTGGCTGGACATATCTCAACGAAGTCTATCAAGGGATGATGGTCGGTGAAGGTCAGGTATATGATGTAAACTCCATGTACCCTTGGGCCATGAAATACTGTATGCTACCGTTTGGTAATCCGTACTACTATGACGGGGAGTATAAACCGGATGAGTTTTACCCTCTTTATATTCAATGCCTTCAATGCTGTTTCAGTTTGAAAAAAGGACACTACCCCAGCATACAGTTAAAGAACAGTTTCAGGTTTTCCAGTACAGAGTATATTAAGGAAAGTGGGGATGACCCTGTAATACTTCATTTGACAAGTGTTGACTTAAAGCTCTTGTTCGACAACTATGACGTGTGGGATATAACTTACATAGGTGGGTACAAGTTCAGGGGAGAGACAGGGCTGTTTTCTGAATATATCGACTACTGGTATGACGTGAAGCAGAAGGCAAAGGTGGAAGGAAATAAAGCCATGTACCATATCGCTAAACTGATGCTTAATTCACTGTATGGGAAGTTTGGTTCAAATCCTGAGAAGGCTTCTAAATATCCATATCTGGATGAGACAGACGACATAGTAAAGTACAGACGGCTAATGCCTGAAATTGGAAGCGGAGGGTATATCCCGGCAGCGGCGTTCATTACCTCTTATGCCAGAGACAAGATAATTAGGGCCGCTAATGCTTGTGGTGACAGGTTCATATATGCGGACACCGACAGCGTTCATGTAGTGGGAAGGGGAAAGGTAGACTTGGACATAGATAATTACAGACTGGGTGCTTTCAAGCTGGAAGGTGAGTTCACAAGAGCCAAATATCACAGAGCCAAATGTTACATTGAGGAGTTTGACGGAGAGCTTGATAAGAAGTGCGCTGGGTTACCTGTTTCAGCACGGCACCTGTTTAATTTTGACACTATGGAGCCGGGTCAGATATTTGAGGGCAAGCTGGTCCCGAAAAACATAAAGGGCGGCGTGGTTCTGGTGGAGCGGCCCTTCCAAATTAAGGGTTGACAAAGGGTGATTTTTATGATACAATACTCTAAAGGGATATATGAGACAGGTTATAAATCACTAGCTGGGTGTGACGGCGGAGAGTCGGCCAGAAGTGCTACAAGGTTTTCACAGACTATTTGTAATCGCTCATACTATCCCTTTTCTCATAGGTGAAGCTATGTGGTACGATGTAAATAAGACGCTTTCCTATAACTGTTTGTTCAACTTTGTGGTTGGACCCCGTGGAGTGGGAAAGACGTATTCCTGTAAACGAAGGGTCATAAAAGACTTTATAACTAAGGGACAGCAGTTTATCTATCTGCGCCGATATGAAACGGAAATCAAGTCGTCACAGATTGACCTATTTTTCGATGATATCCAGCATGAGTTTCAAGACCACGCTCTGGCGGTGAAAAAGAAGTGCTTTTACATTGACGGTAAACTTGCTGGATGGGCACTGCCTTTGTCGAGAGCTTCTCAATTCAAGTCGGTGCCGTTCCCATATGTGACCAAGATTCTGTTTGACGAGTTCATTATAGACCAAGGGCTGATAAGGTATCTGCCCGATGAAGTACAGACCTTTAATGAGATGTACTCAACGATTGCGAGACTAAGGGACGTTACGGTCCTGTTCTTGTCCAACGCAATAACATTCACTAACCCATATTTCCTGTATTACGATTTGTCTTTGCAGAAAGGGCAGAAGATACTACGCAAGAATGATATTCTTCTTGAGCTGGTAGACAGTCCATCTTACACGGAGAAAGCAAAGTCAACCAGATTCGGAAAAATTATAGCCGAAACAGAGTACGGGAAATACGCTATGGAAAACGAGTTCTTGAGGGACACTGCCAGTTTTATCGAAAAGATGCCTTGCCCCGGAACGTGTATAATGACCATCAGAGTATCGGGAAATGAGCTTGGAGTATATACTATATTAGGCTCTGATTTGTGGTACATTACGGAAAGCTATGACCCTACCTGTAATAAGCATATTTCTCTAAGTGTAGATGAGCATGACGAGACAACAGAGCTACGAAACAGTAAAGACGCTCTTATATGGCTCGGAGCTTTGCAACAAAAATACTACCGGGGAGAAGTCAGGTTTACGACTATGAAAGCCAAAAATTTGATATCCAATTCCCTGATGATTTTAAGGAGGTAAATAAGTATGCCATATACAATCGAACAATGGAACGACCATATGCAGAAGGTCATCGGTGCCATGAATGACCAAGCCACCCTAACCTCTTTAGTTACACAAGCCAGTGACGAATACACGGGCCTGTTTGCAACTAATACTACTCTATCTACTGAAAACGAACAACTGAAACAGGAAAATACCAGACTGAAAGAAGCTAATTTAGAGCTATTCCTACGGGTTGGTCAGCAAAACATTGACAAGACAGGTGGAAGTGGTCAATCCACCGAACAAAAAACAAAGGCCGAGACAATCACTGTCGAGGATTTATTCAAGGAGGTAAAGTAAATGTCTACTACTAAGATTCCAAACGCTGTTGATACAGTAAACGCCATTAGAAATGAAGCCAGCCAAGCCTATCGTGACGCTGTGCCCGTAGCTACTCCCCGAAACATTCAGGACGTTGGTAACCCCATTCTGGAATACCAGTCCGTACAGAACGAATTTCTGACTGCTCTGGTAAATAAGATTGCCGTTACCATTGTAGACCAGAAGATGTTTGAGAATCCTCTGGCATTTCTACGGAAGGGTTCTATCCCTCTGGGGCTGGATGTTGAAGACATCTATATCAACCCCGCCAAGGGTGCAAACTATGAGCCTGCTAACTTCCAAGGGATTTTGACCCCTGTTGACCCCGACGTAAAGGCGGCCTATTATCGCCGTAACCGTAGGGATAAGTACAAGGTCACTATCCGCAACGAGCAGTTGACCGCCGCCTTTGTAAGCTGGGGTGCTCTGGAAAACCTGATTGCAGGTATCGTGAACAGCCTGTATACTGGCAACACTATTGACGAGTTCAACCTGACCAAGTCCCTGTTGGGCGGTGCCACGGCTGAGGCTAAGATGGTACAGGAAGTGCTTGCCCTGCCTACCACTAGCGCAGAGAACGCTACCGCTTTCCTGACCCGCTTGCGTGGTATCGCTTCCGCTATGTCTTTCCCCAGCTCTGATTACAACGCATATCAGCTTGTTGGTGGAACTAGTGCCGCCACTTCTTGGACTTCCATGGATGACATGGTTATCCTTGTCCGGGCTGATGTAGCCGCTAACGTGGATGTACAGAAGCTGAGTGCCGCCTTTAATCTGAGCTATGCGGACTATGTGGCCCGTCAGGTCATTGTTGACAAGTTTGACGGAGCAGATAATATGTACGCTTGGATTGGCGACCGTGGTGCCTTCCAGATTCGGGACAGTCTCCGTAAGATGACCGAGTTCTATAACTCCGAAGTTATGGCTTGGACTTACTGGTGGCACTGCTGGGACACCTTTGCTCTACGTCCTTGGGCTAATGGCGTGTCCTTTGTAACTGAGAAGTATACGGCCTGATTTAGCTGGCCCGGATGGGCTTCCCGTCCGGGCCTTATTTAAGGTGGTGAAAATATGCCTGACTTTCAGCCCAACACTACGATACGTCTATACCAGAGCACAGGAGTAGACCCACAGAATCAACCTTACTTTGAGAGTGAAGGGGCCAAACTGTCATGGTATGAAGGACGTTCCCCACTGTCCTTTACGGCTCAGAGCTATCAGAGGGAGAACAGGCATTATGCCAGAGTGAACGCAAAGTACAACTCTATCCGTAACTGTGATATGATGAGCTTTGTGAACGACAACGGAAAGACTATCTTCTGCAATATCCTTTCCATTGAGTTTGTTAATCCCAACTGTACAGAAATCGAGTTTCAGACAGATTCCATGCAGACCTTTATAGAGTCCATTATCTGGCGTGACTGCTGGGTAGAAAGGGAGATGCAGGAAGATGACTGGAATGGTGCAGTACCTTCCTTTAATAACCTGTTACCGGAAGGACTTGAAACTGGTGTCCTGAAAAGACGTGTCATGCTTGACGGCACTGAACGGAATTGGTCGGTAGTTGTACTGTCCGCTTATGACGAAAATGCTGAAGATAACTACAATATCCAGATAAACGCTGGCGTACCCATTGGTGTAAACAAGTTTGTATACGCCGCTGACAGCGGTGGGATGAGTTCACTTGGTGCTACTATCAGGAATTATGCTGAGAAGGGACGTTTGGACGGTATCCTTGGTATGTGGGTGTGTCCTACCAGAATAGCGGTATCCAATAACTTTGTTGAACTGTGGGCACACATTGCCACAGTAGGGTACGATAATATTGACGGATACGCCGTAAAGAACGCCAAGTGCTTTAGCAGTGAGTTCTTTAAGGTGGAGCTTACCAACAGGCAGGGAGATTCTGTGGAATTACGCCCTGAGTATTTCCCGAATCCAACTAACATGCAGTTTCAGGCTGGCGGAGCTTTTCTAGGCGGGGCTGGTGGTGTGCTTGTCTATCCCAAGAATTACATGGAGGAAGACGAAGCAGTTAACAAGACGCTGGGTGTGGTCATTCCTATCAATGTACAGGGTGCTTGGGTAGGAAACGCCTTTGCTAACTGGGTAAGTCAGAACAGGACCCAGCTTGCTTCCTCTATTATAGGCGGCATTGGAACAGCCGCTGTGGTCGCTGGAAGTATGCTGTTGGCGGCTCCTACTGGTGGAACGTCTCTAGCTGTCGGCGGTAGTGTACTCGCTGGGGGAGGAGCGGCAGTAGCTGGTACCACTATGGGAGTAACTAATGCCCTACACTCCGCACTTGGGACTATCGGTAAGGTAATGGATAAATCTGTTGACCCTGCCCAAGCTATGGGCGGCGTTACCACTGGTGCCCTTGCGATTGCCGCTGATTCCTGGGGGTATCTGGTCAACCTGCTGTTCCCGGATGCCGCCGTGATAGAGAGCATTGATAACTTCTTTTCCGTATTCGGCTATAAAACCTGTCGGATGAAAAAGCCGAACGTGAATACCCGTCCGTATTGGAATTATGTGAAGTGCTCACCCTCTGTTGTAAGCGGCCCATTCAACAGCACAGATAGAGCCAACATACAGGCGGCACTGGATAACGGCGTTACATTCTGGCACGTTGGAAATGGCGTTGAGATAGGCGACTACTCTAAAGACAATAGATAAGAAAGGAGGGGTTATATGCCGTTAGGTCTGTTCGGTATGGAGCTTCTAACGTCAACATACTGCCCAAACAACCCGTTGGGAGATATGTATGTTAAAACCGAAGCGCAGATGGAGAATAGCAAGCTGTTTATGGAGATGTACAACCGCTATTCTAACATTGCTGTCACACGGTATGACTGGAAGAATTTACCCATAGGAGTTAATGAGAGGTTGCTCAACATGAGCCTGTATCTAGTTGGAAAGGCTTGCTTCTTTGAGCATGAAGACTATGGACTTATAGCATTACCCTGTTCTAATGGTTCTGAATACAATCTATTTTATGAGCCTACCAGAATCAACGCTTTTTCTTTTGGATTCACAAGGACCCTTTCCTTTGGTGAGTTTGAGCTTGTAAGGAACAATCCTACGGGCACTCCAACAGCACTTACAGTATACACCTATATAAAGCGCATGATGGACGTACTCCGTTCTATTGACGTAGTATGTGCCAGAATGAAGCGGCCATATCTGATTCTCTGTGAAGAAAAGCAGAAGCTCACTTTTATAAACCTCTTGAAGCGAATAAAGGACAATGAAGATATTGTACTTGCTTTCAAAAACTACGGCATTGATAAATCTAACTTTGAAGTTGCTCCGCTCCCGTCCATTGGGAACATCGACCAACTGTGGAAAACATACAGGACGTATGAAGATATCCTGTATTCCGCTATTGGGCTTGACAGCAAGGGAGACGACAAGAAAGAGCGTCTTCTAGTGGATGAAGTAAACGCCAATAACATGGTAACGGAAATGGCTAATGAAGTCAACCTGAAACAGCTACGGCTTGACATAGAGAAAGTCAACCGTAGATACGGCACCAATATAGAGGTTGATATCAAAGAGCTATCCACCTATGATTATGACAGCGGCTTTGGAGGTGGGGCAAGTGAGTAGATACACAATGGAGCTTGGAAAGCTGGTCGGCTCTGGATATGAAATATTCGATGATAGCTGGACCACATTTGTGGAAATGCACAAGAAGGAATTGTGTGATAAAATCATCAGACACTATTTCTTCTATGAGATTGGTCAGGAAACTCCTGACAGATTCAAGCACTATCTCAATGAGCATCTAGCAAGAATAATGCCATACTACAATCAGCTTTACAAGTCTGAACTGCTGGAAATAATCCCCTTGTATAACCACTTCTTGGAGACAAACTCCAAGGATTTAAGAGAACTTGGTTTTACTGGTGTCTCCGCCAGCCGGAACGATGTTGATTCCATCCGGAATATGTATAACTCGCTTGCCCAGTTAAATGACCGCAGAATCACTGACGAAAATAAGCGTGACTTTACCGGGCATACGGAGGGAACATCCAATAAGGAGAGCACGGAAAATCTGAACGAGACAATCAATATCACCAAGACCACTGACCAGAGTGAGAATGGAACAAAGACCTCTAACATCGACACCACTGGTCACGTCACGGAAACAACCGATACCACTTCAAAGGTGAATAAAACTGGAAACGTAACGGAAGAAATGTCGGATACTCTGAGCGGCACTAAAGACACAACGTCTAATGCTACGTCCAACGGGACAAAAGAACAGCGGTACTCCGATACTCCCCAAGGTACGGTATCTAGCTCTGGTGTAGAGATAATGAATAATTATCTGACCAACTACACCAAAGATACAACTAATGAAACGACCAATTCGACTAGCAAGGAAGAACTGCAAAACACGGAAGAAAAGAACACTAAAACAGACAGTACAGAAACAGAGAATGGAGAAAGCAACACTAGCAAGACTACTGAAAGCACAGGTAACACGTCAGAGGACACAAACACTACTGGAAAGTTAGACAAGAGCGAAACAGAGGACCACACAAGAGAGCAGACAACTACTTTCAATGAAAACCAAAACACTACCGGAGATTCTACTGAAAAGGAGAATAACAACGGCTACGAAAACACCAAAGAGGATAATAAGCAATTCTCTAATGGTGCTGACAAGCACAAGGAAACCACTTTAGGTACTTCTTCAAATCAGGAGGATACAAAGGAAACCAAGAACAGCAACGCTACTGTAAAGGGATTTATCAATGCAAGTCAGTCTGAGTTGTTGCTTAAGTTCAGGAGCACGTTCCTGAATATTGACGAGGACATTATAAAAGAGCTTGCCGTTGACTTTATGGGGGTGTTCTAATGAAAGAACATGTATGCGTTGTAGCCGGAATTATAGGAGGAACAGTCGTTAAACTATTGGGAGGTTTTGACTACTCTCTAATGGCGATGTTTACACTGATGCTTATAGATATCATTCTTGGATTTATAAGTGCCGCAGTATTCAAGCTAAGTAAATATGGCAACGGTGTTTCTTCCGAAGCTCTGGCTAAAGGGGCACTGAGAAAGTGTTCTATGCTGTGCATTATCATCATAGGAACAATCATTGATAATCTGTTCAGTATGGACTACGTTAGAAACGCTATTGTATTCTACTTTATAGCCACAGAGGGTATCAGCATCTTAGAGCACCTGATTGACATGGATGTTAGGGTCCCGTACTTTATTGTTAAAATACTGGACAGCATGGAGAAGAAATACGATGATGCAGAGGATGGTAACAATGAGACTGATTAAGCAGATACTAGAAAAGAACGATTGTTATATAGTTGGTGCAGAGATGAAAGTGGCAGGAATAATGTTACACTCTACCGGCGCAAACAATCCAAAAGTATCCAGGTATGTCCCCGGCTCTGATATAATTGGATACAACAAGTATAATAACCACTGGAATCAGCCAAGGCCGGGAGGTCGCTCTGTATGCGTACACGGTTTTATTGGCCGAGCCGAAGACGAAAATATCTGTACTGTACAGACTTTACCTTGGAACATGGAAGCATGGCATTGTGGAGGGTACGCTAACCATACTCATATCGGGGTTGAAATGTGTGAGGACAGTATGCTTAATAAACACCACCTCACCTTGTGCCTTAACGAAGCCGCCGACCTGTTCGCCTGTCTTTGTATTACGTTTAACCTTGACCCTACCAAAAAAGGGGTTATCATCTCCCACAAGGAAGGGCATGATATGGGATGGGCAAGCGGACACGGTGACCCGGACCACTGGATGCAAAAATTTAATCTTACAATGAATGACTTCCGTTCTATGGTAACTAACAGATGCAATAAACTAAAGGAGGAATTAACGGATATGGACCAAAACAAATTTAATGAAATGATGGACGTATACCTTTCCCAGCGTGCAAAGTTCGCAGGAAGCGATTACGCCAAAACTGCTATGGAAAGAATGGCCGCAAGGAAGATAATCACGAACGAGAATCCACAGGGATTCGTAACCCGTGAGATGCTGATGTTCATTCTCGACAAGCTCAATGTTTAAGGAGGTCACACTATGGAATACTATCCTACCAGACCCAATAACCTCTATCAGGACGATTGTAGGCCCAAACCTGACTGTGGATGTACTCCACCGCCTACTGTCTGTCCCCCGCAAAAGCCCCCTGTATGCCAGCCGCCCCAGCCTGTAATGGGACAGATTCCCCCTGTACCAACTGTGATTGAAGGCTCTAGCCTTTATGAAGCTATGGGCAAGGTTATTGAGCGGACCAATATGTGTATCAATCAGTGGAATTGTATTAGCAAGAACTGTTATGAAGCTATGAACGCTTGCGTGGCGGCGGCACGTTCCAATGATGTATACTATGATGATTGCGAGGTAAACTACCAAGAGGGCTACGATACCACAGAGGGATGCGCCTACGCAATCGTAGAGAAGAAGGCTGTTGACCGAAAGGGAAAGCCTATCTTTGTAAGTTTGACCCCTGCCTATGATAACACCACTAACAGCGGCGTGGAACAGGGAATCTTTGACGTGTCCTTTATCAAGTCCGCTAACGTCATTATGACCGCTGTTCAGGCTGACTCTGATAAATGGTTCGGTCCTGCAATGTACCGTGGAGCCGCTATCCCCGGCGAGAGTAACCCTGATGGCTACGTCTATGGATTCAATCGTCATGGTGCCCTGCGCTACTTTAAGGGAGACGTGACGGAGACTACCTTGTGTCAAAACCAGATGGTAGATGTCATCGGTGGTTGCGTGCCCATCATCTATGACAGTAAGATTATTGACGGTGTGGAAACCATGACCCAGAAGCAGGCTGTCTGCGCTATCGGATTCAACTGTGGGACCGGCTCCGTGTTCTTCTTCTCCTGCTCCGCTCAAAATCAGCCGGGAATGAGTATCGCTTCCGTTGCTAGAATCTTACAGGGCTATGGCTGTACAACAGCTGTTGTAACGTCCGCTACTACCAACACTCCCGCCGCCACTGGCGAGGGTATGCTGTACATGGGCCAGATGACCACTGACCCCGTAAACGCCAAAGAGCCTAAGAATCTGGCTTACTGGGTCATCTCTAAATGCCCAAATTTTAATAATGCGTTCCAGAAAGAGGTTGCTGACCTTGTTCAAACCACTGGACGGAACGCATGGGAGACGTACCTGCTAGGAGTGCAGATTCAGTCCTTTGACGACCGCATTACTCAAAACGCAAAGGATATCGCCGCTGAAATCGAACGTGCTACAGCCGCTGAGGAAGCACTTGACCAAAAAATTGAAGCGGAGACAGACCGGGCAGAAGCGGCAGAGGATGCTCTTGACAAGAAAATCGATGCCGAGACTGAACGTGCCAAGGCCGCTGAACAGGCTCTGGACAATAAGATTGTTGCGGAGACTAACCGTGCTACCGCCGCCGAGAACAAAATTGCCAGTGACTTACAGGCAGAGGTTACCCGTGCCACTACCAGAGAGAACCAGATTCAGGCCGCTTTGGATGCCGAAATTGCCGCTAGAATCGCCGCTGATAATGACCTTATCAACGCTATTGAGCAGGAAGTTCTTGCGAGAAAGGCCGCTGATACTGCCCTTGGGGTGCAGATTGACGAGGTTGACAAGAAAATCCAAGCTCAAATCAGCGGGTTAGAGGGCGATATTACCCAGATTAAGACCACTATCAACGGTATGACTACTGGGCAGACTAACCTTCCCTATCTAAAACTGTCTGGTGGTCAACTTACTGGTAATCTGACTTTTACCTCTGGCTCTACTGTTGTAGCAGGTCGTGCGCCTACCGCAGACAATGAGGTAGCGACCAAGAAATATGTGGATGACGCTGTGCAGACTGGCGGTGGAGGTACTGGCACTGACGTATCTAAGGAGTACGTTGACCAACAGATAGCAAACGTACAGGGACAGGTCAACACGAAAGTGAGTAAAAGCGGCGATACCATGACTGGCTCTCTGAACTTCAATGGGAATACGGCTGTAAATCCTGTGCTTGAATCCAACAGCGGAATCAAGGTTCAGTCCAGCTCTTCCGGTGCCGCCGGTAAGGTTACTAACCTTGCCGCCCCCAGTGCTGACAGTGATGCGGCTAATAAGAAGTATGTCGATGACGGGATTAAGCAGGTAAAACAGGAAATAAGTGGAGAGCTTGGTGGGGAATATCTAGCTCTTACTGGCGGCGACATGACAGGCGATATCAACATGACCGGAAATTCCGTAGTCAAGTTCTATGACCCAATTGCCGCCCGTGCCAGAGCTAAGAATCTGACTGACCAGATGGTTAAGGGTTCTGTATACAATGACGCTGACGCTATGGTGGTCAAGTCTGAGTCTGGTCCGGTTGCTTTAAAGGGTACTGACGTATCTCTCTCCAATGGAGAAGGAGAAGAAATTGCTATTTCTGGTGTAACCGAGATTCGCCGCAAGAAGAACGACCCCAACTCTGGTGCGGTCAAACTCAATGACGACCTGATTAACTTGTCCGCTGATAGTGTACTGGTAGGACAGAATGGCTCCATGCAGGGTGAAATCAGTGCTGGAACAATTAACCTCTATGATGGTAGCGGGGCGGCTGTACTGAAACGGCACAACAGTCACTTGGATATCAATGTTCCTGATGCTAAGGGTTCGGTTTATATTAACCGTAACCAGACTGAGGGAGGAACAGGTGAACTGCACCTGACGGAGATTCATGCACCTAATGAATTGCGACTGAATCCGGGGACTAATGTAAATGTACTGTCTAAGAGAATTACTGGTTTGTCCAATGGTACTGCCAACACTGACGCTGTAAACCTGTCCCAGTTGAATGGAGTTAAGACTATTGCACAGAACGCACAGAGTGCCGCTGAATCCGCTGACGCTAAGGCTGACCAAGCATTAAAGAAAGCGGAGAGTGTGGGGTATATGTCTGGTGAATGTACCATTGATACTTCCAACAGAACACTAACCATTAGCGGCTCTGTATTATCAGAAGATGGGAGCAGTATTCCATTTACTCTTGAGTTTATGAATTATTCAAACCAAAGTAGAGTTAGTAAGGCATGGGTCCATAATGGAGTTATTTATATTTTAGGAACGGTCAAATTTAGTGCTAGTACAATGACTGTGCATTTGTCTAATACAAAAGGAAAGAACTTTATTGCACCGCAACTAACAGCCTATAATAACTCGGATGAATTTGCAATTAATAGAAGTAAAACTTCATCGTCTTTAATTGAATGGAATATTACCTGGCCTGTTGCGGCGATGAATCATCTAATATGCGTTAGCGGTCCTGATTTAAGCCCATTAATTACGACATAAATATAAACCCTCTCCAATAGGAGAGGGTTTATATTTAAAACATAGGAGCTAAGTTATTATTGCAATTTGTTCCAATCATTATAAGGAAGTCAATGTTTCTGCCTCCATAGAATGTAAAAGTATAGCCATTTGTAATGGGCTTAGAAGAATCGGTGTTTGCATTTGTGGAATAAGATAGGCCATATACTGTTTTATCCGTTTTAAAAGTTACAGCCATCTGCTGAGAATCAGTCGATACATTGGCGGTTACATGACATAAAAGGTATCCGTATGCCACATAAAAGTCTGTCTTTAAATTCGTTATTTTTCCAGAGCTTGCGGTCATTGAAAGGTTGCAAGTTATAGTCTCTCCCCTTACAGTTTTTATCGTTCCGGTTTGTTGCGGAGTGTTATTTACCACACTCTCCGCCTTCTCTAATGCTTAGTCAGCATCCCTCTTCCCGCTCTGCTAGGCTCGGTGTGTCTCGTTGAGAGTTGGTGAGGGCCGTATGGGTGTGGACTGGTGAGGGGTGTATCGGTGTGGTTTGGTGTGGCCCGTATCGGTGTGGACTGGTGTGGGGTGTATCGGTGCGTGTAGGCTGGGCGTGTAAGGGGGGAAGTACAGAGGGGTTTATACACTCTTCTATATCTGTCTCTTATACACATCTCCGAGCCCACGAGACGGAGCTACATC
>OBIX01000153.1_pt1 | contig 18136 bp, 30 predicted proteins | sample 1496251 | NCBI WGS metagenome assembly OBIX01 (sample SAMN05065742, study PRJEB22554) | human gut metagenome | biome: ENVO:2100002; feature: ENVO:00000062; material: ENVO:00002003 | host: Homo sapiens | place: USA | reverse complement strand
TAAGAGACAGACCCTTACCCATAAGATATTGTATCATTTTTCGGTATTTTTATATTATAGGGTATTGCTATCCGGGCCACCGGAGTGCAGTACCCTATAATAGACCTGCAAACCCAGTGTTTATGTGGGTTTGCGGGATTTTCAATTCTGAAAAAATATTACGAAAGTGTTAAAATGACCGAAATGGCACTTTTTATAGAGGTCTGAAATTCAGGAAATAATGATGTCAAAAGACATTTTCCCGGATTCTTTATCATATATGATCTGCTCTACAACACTTCTGATCAGATTTCCCTTTTCTTCATAACCTACGTCTGGATTCTTCAGGACGTCCGCAACAGAACGGATCTCTTTCAGGATTTCTTCTGTATTAGGTTGTTCTGACTGTTCTTCCTGTAATAGCTGTGAAAGGGCAGCAGTCAATTCTAATCGGTCTGATACCAGACGGTCCTTATTACTCTTATATTCTTCCAGAGTATCTACGCCTGCCTCATAAGCCTCTTTGATTCTGCTTTCTCTCATGGTGAGCTTATTGATCTCTCTTTGTAACTGTTCGATCTGCAGTGAATGATCAGTTTTTTTCTTTTTACATACATATGTAAATTCTGCTCCATCTAAGATCTGATCAAAATAACTTATCACAGCTTCTTCAGCCTTTTTGACTGATAAGGCAACAGAAGTCTTATGAAATCCCTTCGCGTACTTCCAGCACTGGAAATAAGGACACTTATTATTGCCGGTATAAGAAAGCGTGGCCCCGCAGACAGAACACTTTAAAAGACCGGATAGCCAGTGCTTACAGGCAGAGACATTCCGCGCCTTGACTGGGCGTTTCCGGGAAGTGATCAGCTTCTGACGTTTTTCGTACCGTTCCCTGGAAAGACGTACTTCATGGCTTCCTTCAAATTCCACTCCGTTCCAAACAACAGTTCCGCAATAGAAGGGATTTCCAAGAATCCGGTCAACGCTGCGCCGCTCGAAGAGTTTTCCGCGTTTTGTCCGGTACCCGAGATCATTGCAACGCCTGGCAATAGCTGTCTCATCTAAGTTCTGATTATCATACAGGTCCATGATATAAGAGACAATGGCATATTCAGCTTCATTAATGATATAAGGCTTTCCATGTCCAACTGCAGTATAGCCAAGACAGGGAGACGTCTGATAGCCTTTTTGCAGGGCTTTTTCTTTCATACCACGCAAGACCTCACCCGACAATCGAATGGAATAGTATTCATCCATCCATTCTATGATACGTTCGATCAGGCTACCGAAAGGCCCCTCAATCAGTGGCTCAGATACACTGATCACGTCTACATTATCCTTCTTGAGCATACTCTTGTATACGATAGACTCTTCCTGGTTACGGGCGAAACGACTGAATTTCCATACCAGGATCACATCAATAGGGTGAGAAGGCTGCTTCGCCAGGGCGATCATCTTCTGAAACTCCGGACGCTTCTGCGCATGCCGGCCGGAAACACTCTCAGTAAAGATAAAGTCCCCGGAAACAATCATGTCATTCTTCTGAGCATAATCCAGCAAAAGACGTTTCTGTGCATCAGGAGATAACTCTGTTTGGTCCTCTGTCGAGACACGGATATAGAGAGCTGCTACTTTACTACTCATAAATATCACCTCGGTTTTATAAAATATGTAATTTTAAGCATAAAAATAACAGCCACACAAACGTTCTGATTGTGTAACTGCTCCGAAGATGATACAATATCTTTGCCAAAAGAAAGGAATCTCTTCGGAGATTCTTGAGCCGTCCCTGCTACCAACAGGGGCGGTTTTTATTATAATAATTCAGAGATCACAATTGATAAATCGGGATATATACATACTGGAATTTCATCGTCGAAAGAATACAATCCGGTACCCGATTCATTTTCAAAATCGTAGACATTTACGATACCTTTCAGGGGATTTATAATCCAATATTCTCTGACTCCGGCCATCCGGTATTTAAATAATTTTATTCCGTAATCTTTACTCTGGGTAGCAGGAGAAACAACCTCAATTACCCAGTCAGGTGCACCATGACAACCTTTTTCATCTACTTTGTCCGGTGAGCAGACAACTGTTAAGTCTGGTTCGACATAGTTCTTGTTATCTTCATTCAGGAACACTGCAAATGGAGAAACATATGGTTTACAGGATCCGCTTTTACTTTTAATGTAATTGCGGATAGTAGCATACAGTTCACCGACGATTACCTGATGCCTGGTATTAGGTGGTGCCATCATATAGATCTGTCCATCAATCAGCTCTGCACGTTCGCCATCCGGAAGAGCGTAGATGTCATCTATTGTATAAATCCGTTCTTTGGGTAATGGCATAATGAAAACTCCTTTCGTTAATCCATTGATGTGATCACATATACACAAACGTTCGACTTGTGCAACTGCTCCGAAGATGATACAATATCTTTGCCAAAGTACAGGATCTCTTCGGAGATTCTTGATCCGTCCCTGTTACCAGCAGGGGCGGTTTTATTTTTTATTCTTTATTGGTTATGTGTGATTACGTCTAACACAGAAAGTATCTTATGTGCTTCTTCAAATGCAATCCGATATTCTTTGCTGTTCGTTTTTATCGGCTTAGTTACAATAGGAATCAAAATACATGGAATATCAAAATTATTTAATGTAACCTTTATGCATAAAGATTCAATCCGCTTTTTCTGAACACGCTTTCCTGTGATTGCTCCAGCTACGGCTCCAAAACCACCGAATACAGCTCCTCCGACAAGTGCCTGACCGACACCACCACTTGTAACAAGTGCATCATCTTCGAGAAGGTCGTAACTTACAAGATCGGAGAAAGGAAACCATTTAGCCGCGCCAACTTTATTCTTTCCACCTGCAATTAATTTTTCAGCAGCAACAGACATCCCCATTGTACTTACTGCCATAAGTCCTTTGAAAGATTTCCCGATAATGCCAGTTTTTTTACCGTTCGTAGGTATAGTTCCGTGAATTTGAAACATTCGGTTTACTTCGTCAATCTTGATAGCACTTATTTTTTGCGTAACATGCGGTTTCTGAGATGAATCGCCATCTGCTTGATGAACATTATCGAAAGTCATCTCACTTGTAGGGCATCCACAATTAGGACATGTAGGAGCCTTATCAGAAAATTCTTTTCCACATTCAGGACATTTTATTAATGCCATACGCTTTGCCTCCTTATACATAAAATAAATATTATTTGAGTCTTAATTCAATCAGTTTCTGATGATATCCCGTCATTCGAGATATCTGTTCAATAGTAAAATCTCTATATTCTTCCAAAAGCGAATCTGGTAACAACAGCTCCATGGCGAATCTATTAGCTTCAATTTCCTTCTTTGAATTTAATAAGAGAGTTTTATTTCTGATAAAATAACAATTTTCTTTCCGGTGCAGAATAGCATGTCCGAGTTCATGAGCCATGACCAGACTTTGTTCATACTCCGAAAGATTCTCATTAATGAATATGTAGCGGTGATTCTTCAGGAACATATAGCATCCTTCGAATTGCAGATTGCACACTTGATACAGGATACCAAGCTGATCGGCAATGTCGAAAGGGTCTGCGGTTCCTGTTTTTCTTTTGTAGTAAGAAACAATCTTCTTGATATCCAAGCATCTCACCTACTTTTTGTATTTCTTTGGTGCGTATTTTTCTTTATTGATAAGCTTCAACCTTTTCAGTGCGATTTCTAATTCGTCTTTGAATAGTTCTTGATACAATATCTTTGCTAAAGCACAGAATCTCTTCGGAGATACTGACCGGTTTCTGTTTGCGCAGGAGCCGGTTTTTACTTTAATTAATGTAAAATTAATGTAACTAGTGAAATTTAGTAAATAAGTGGGAAACCATTGGAATCCTTGAATGTCTTGGTAAAAAGCAACTTGAATAAATCAAGTACCGCACCTATTACGAAGCCACCCATAGTGATTGTATAGATAATTCCTAATTTAATTTTACCGACATAAAATTGATAGATTCCGCCACAAAAACCAAAAGCAACGCCAATGCAGGAGATAGGATCGTTATTGGCAGATATACCAATGGACATAAAAACAATAAAACCTAAAATCGGAATTACGTTCAATAAGATACAGGTTTTTCTTTTTTTAGGACTACATACAGTATTTAAGCCTTTGATCCCCTCTTTGATACCAGTTCCAAGCTCTTTACCATAATTTCGAGTATCGTTAGGACATCCACAATTAGGACATGCAGAAGCCTTATCAGAAAACTCTTTTCCACATTCGGAACATTTAATTAATGCCATATGTATTTCCTCCTTATATTGTAAAATATCATTCAGTAGCAATTATCTTTATTACTATGAACGGTTGAAAATAAATTATGTAATTATCAACCGAAGCACATAGTCCATATTTTGATTTGTAACAATCAATAGCTTCCAGTAAATATTCTTCCGTAGCGTCTAGGTATTCAGCCATCTCATAAAGATTCCCACATCCTGCTTCATAAGCACTGATCAGACCGGTAAGCCCAATCTTTAGATTATACCCATAAAGCCGAGCTCGATATTCCTGCTTTCGGCTTTCTGCCTTATTCTGGTCTAAAATGTTTCCGGAGCTGGTGCGATAATGCCCGATTTCTTCGGCAAGCACACAAGATTTTTCTGCTTGTGTTTCTATATCCTTTCGGATCGCTATGCGACTGCCGCGGATCAGGCCGTCATGCCCGGTAAGCGGCTGCTCTTTGACGCACAATCCTTCCTGATCGGCAGCAGTCAGTAATTGTTCGTAATTCAATTGGGATCACCCCTTTAGCAATTAAAATAAAACGGTTCTCTTTAAGCTGTTTGTTTGTAGTCAACAACTGCAATTTCAGTCAGCATCCCTTTAACTTTTTGAATAATTTCTTCGATTCGTTCAAGTGTTTCACCATTTAAGTATTCTTCCCCACATTGAGAACACTTTTCGCAAGGAACGTTCTTGATAATGATATAGCATCCCTGATAATCAGTCATGTAAGTTGTTGTAGAAGATTCAATATTACCTTTGCAGTAAAAACAAGTCATTATGCATTCTCCTTTCTGGTCTTGAAATCAGATTCCCATTTATCAAAACTTGGGAAATAAGCTGTTATAAGGAACAAATCCGATTCGTGATTTCCGATGACTACATGAAGATATTTATCTTCGATACTCATCCCCAGAATTAAACAACTGGGATAAGGATAATCATCTGGATATTGTTCGATGATTTCTCCATTCATAATACAGGATATTACATCTTTTAAGAATATCCCGCGCTGTTCCAGCCTTTTAGCTGCATGGAGTGTAATACGAATGTTTTTAGGTATACATAGTTTACGCAATTCCAATATATCTAATGCCATATCATTCCTCCCATTTTGAATCATCATTCATAATATTCAGATCATGCTGAACACATTCGGGTGTTTGCTCAACGTCTGTTCGGGCATGGGCGGCAAGAAGATCTTCTTCCATCTGCTGAGTGGAGAGGAGGTTCTTTGAATAAGTGAGTACCTTTCTTTGATTATGTGTAGATAACTGCTCACATATTTCAAGGATTTCCTTACATTCTACAGATTTGGAAACTAACTGATCTGTTTCTACATTATTTGAAACTCTTTCCATGGGAACATCAAAACCCATAAGCCAGGCTTCGTTTACATTTAATGCTGCGGCAAGAGCATCTATATTATTCTGGCGAGGCTTATACTTCCCTGATATATAGGAACTAAGTTGTCCCTTATCAATATTGGCTCTAGCTGCTAACTGGGTTTGAGTAATTTCACGAATCTCCAAACCTTGTTTTATTCTTTCTTTTATATCAACCTTGTTCAAAGCAAATCCTCCTTAAAGATTTCTTTAATAGAATTATAAAGCAGAGTTGAGAAAATATCAATGATTATTTATGAAAATTGAGAAAAACTTAAAAATACCATTGACATATTTATGAGGCAATGCTATCATACAGATAGTTGAGAAAAACTCAACTGTAGGAGGTGAAAGAAAATGCCTTACGATTACAGAAAATTACGTGGGCGTATAAGAGAAAAATTTGGCACGCAAGCTGAATTTTCAAGGAATATTGGATTATCAGAAGTATCTGTCAGCAATAAATTAAATAATGTAGTGGATTGGGGACAGGATGAAATGGAAAGTGCGATAGTTGCATTAGAAATTCCTTTTTCCGATATTCATTCTTATTTTTTTACTCATTTAGTTGAGAAAAGCTCAACAGAATAATTTGGATATCCAGAAAGAGGTGAGATAAAAAGTGATAACCGGAGTTTTCATTGCAACAACTATAATATGTGCGGTTGGGTGGTTAACGAGAAGTATTTCTTGCGCAGCTCTTCTATATTACATTGAAAAAAGCGGATACAAACTTCCGAATGATCAGGATTTAGAAGAATGTACCCGTTTTGCAACAAAGAAACTTTTTAAGTTATAAGCCCAGCTTTGCTAGGACAAGAGACGTTATAGCACTATTTGCTACGCTGGATATTACTTCGAGAGACATGGAACCGATAGTTGTAAAAACAGGTTTTAATTTCTGATTCCATACGGTATCAGACCTGATTTTTTCAAGAAATTCATGTCCTTGAAAAGTCATATCATAAACTCGAAATGTAATCAATTGTCCATCAGAAGAACGTATAAGTTGAGCGTTGATATATGCTCCTTCATAAAGCTTGATAAGAGTATAAAGTATTTGCTCACTGCTATAGTGCAAGAGACAGTTTTGAAATGAATCGACTTTGTATACGCCAATATGGAATGTTTCAAGTTCAAGTAAAACATCACGTATACAATCAGGAGTTAATTGCATGGAATCAGCCTTCTTTCTTATATATTAGGTATGCCAGTGCCTGTAATACAAGAATAGGAGAGTAATGGGGAAAAGTCAATGAGTACACCAAATAATTTCAATCATTTTACCGGGAAGAAGAAAAAATTTTCTAAGAAAAAGAGAAAAAAGAAAATCAAAGTAAAACACCAACATAAAAACAAATATCAGTTAAGCATCACATGAAAAATAATTTGGATACCCAGAAAGAGGTGAGACAGATAGAAGAAAAGATATTAAAAATTTGTATGAAATTATTCTGGCCAGTACTAATCGCATGGATAATTTGCGCACTGGCCAAGATAATGATTGATTTCGGACTGATCACATAAGTCGCTCAGAAATTTCCTGTAATGGATATGAAATAGCATGATATTCCTTGTTTACTAAACGAGGTTTTACTAATTTTCCGTAATTATCAACGGCTATTTCAAAATGCTCTGAGTAATGTTTCCTACCAGAATGATAATGAATGTCAAAAATTGCAGCACCGCCCCTATATTCATAGAGCTTGAATGGTGCGAGAAATTTTTGACCGGGTGCTATTGAATTTCCAGAAAGACCATCAAAGATAGTCGAAATATCCGCAAGCGATTTTGGATGATTTTGTATAACATCATTATATGTAAGTGAATCAATAAAAGCGGAAGATGCACCAAAATTTTTAACAACAAAATAGCCAGTTGGTTCCCCACATTGCATGTAATCAAAATAAACGCATACATAAGGTCTGCTGGAATTTTCAATCATTTTATTATTCTGACGTAAAGTTATTACAACAGTAACAATGGAAATGGCAGCCAAAATAAAGGAAAGCACAGAGAGTACAATATTTACTTTTGTTGATAAATCCATAAAATTTTCTCCTTTCTACATTACTCAGGTACGTCACTACCCTGTAATACAAGAATAGGAGAAACATAAAGAAAAGTCAATGGGTGGATATCCAGAAAGAGGTGATCTGAAATAGCATTTCAAAGTATTGGATTAAATAATGGAAAAGTTTTATCAGGGGAAAAGATAGGAGAACTTGTTTCAGAAATAATAAACAAATTCGCTGAATCAGGATTATCCTACGATGAAGCAAAAATTATTCTTGATTGCGTAGGAAGCGTTTTAGGAGAATTCAGTATCATTCAGAAACAGGAGGAAAAATAGATGGAAAATACAAGAAAACCACAGATTCTGATTCAGACAGATGGAATCCAGAATACAAAAGTCTTTGTTGATGGAAAAGAGTTAACAGGTGTTGCAGGAATAAGATTTTCACAGAGTTACAAAGAAAATAAGGGACTCCCTGTTTTACAGATTGATTTAAAAGCAACCAATGTTACTCTAGATGCAAAAATACTCCCTGCATTGCCGGAACCATATAATGGACAATACATATCGGTTAGTAGACTGATTGAATCAAACGTAATTCCAAAAGATAAAATGATAGAGCTTTGCAGGGAGAATGGAATAGAACTGGTTTAGATGTTCTTTAATTCATCTGGAGCAGAAGCAAGAATAGGACATTCATCTTCACATGGAGATGAGCAGGGTGGTTCACTTATACCTTTTTCCCAGCAATTGGTATTGAAGATATAAGTAACAGATACTTCAATGTCTTTACTTGCTTTTGGACAGAAACCAGTTGCGCGATATTTCTTTTCCATAAATATTCTCCTTTCTGTATGTACTCGGGTATTCCCAGTACCCTGTACATACAGAATAAGAGTAAACAAGACTGTAGTCAACGAAAGTCGTTCGACAAAGTCATTAATTTTTTATAAACAGTAACCCATACATATCATTTCCCATACCATAAAAAAGAGGTGAGGAAGATGTCAGAATTAAAACTGGTAACAAGAAATATCCGTATTAATGGAATTCAGCATAAAGCCAGTGATATGTCAGAAGAAGAAATCAAATGTCTGCTCATCCAGAGACAGGATGAACTTCTTCTGAATATGAACTACGAAAGAAAAGCCGCCGGTTAAGGCGGAGAAAGAAGGACAAGCATTATGAAACAGTACATAATCATAGCCCTCTGCATCCTTGCGGGGAAATATGTGGACATCCCAGTCTGGTTTAACATCCTCTTTGGAGTATCCGCATACTGGGCGGTAGATCAGTTCAGGAGAGTTCAGGAGGAAGAAACATGTTCAGAGACAAAATAAGAGAGATTCTGGAACTTGTACTCAAAGCTGAAGAAAAGAATATTTATGTGGCATACAACTATGACACAAACACAAAAACATTAACGATCATAACAAAAACAAAGGTATTTGCTTTTAAAGACAATGAGTATATAGAAGAATGGTCGGAAGAATGCATTCAGTATCTCAAAAGTCTGATCGGGGAGAGAACAGAATGACTGAAGAAGAAAGAATGAGGGAAGTAGAACGGATTTCCAGAAAAACCAAAGAATCGGTAAAAAATTCCTTCGGATCAGCAGCGAACCATCCGAATTGTCAGGTTCAGAAACAAGACACTTGCAAGTTACGTAGGAACTATGGAAGAAGCACACCGGAGAGCAAAAGAAATGGAGGGCCTCTACGGACCGATCGAACACATAGAATAAAAAAGACTCATGTAACGCAAATACATGAGTCAGGGTGACTTTTGCCACTTGGATATCAAACCTGTAAAAAATATAACATCCAGGTGGCGAAAAGTCAAGATTTAAGCAGGAGAAAACCTGCTATATTTTTAACCTTTTTCAGGGGACAGGGAAGTCCCTTCAGGGCTTGATTAAGGGTATTAAACTTACGACACCGGGGTGACATATGAAGTGTGGATACATAAGAGATACATGGGATTGTGGGGAAACCTTAGAGGTAGAGGAAAAGCATACAGGAAGATATGGCGCAAGGGGTCAGAAGAGGGAGCCGAAGAGGGAACCCACCCCGGAAGATATCATAAGGCAGAATCAGTGGAAGAGGGTGAGAGAACTCAGGAGACTGGTAAAGTGGAACTTCACAACCGGAGACAGCTGGATCACACTCACCTACCAGAAAGACAAGAGGGTAAGCTGGGAAGAGATGATAAAGCATATGCAGAAATTTATAAGGCAGATTCAGACCAGATACCGGAAATATGGCTGGACCTTAAAGTATATCTGGAGACCACAGATAGGAAAGAGGGGTGCGATTCACATCCATATCCTCTTAAATGCCGAATCAAATACAGAGACCCGGACAGAAAAGATTGTCAGGGAACTTTGGACACATGGGAATCCGAACATGAAAGTGGTATACGACCTGAAGAACGGAGATCTGGCAGAGTACATAGCAACACCTTTACAGGAATGGGAACCGGAAAAAGCAAAAGCATATCATCCGTCCAGAAACCTGATCCGCAAAGAACCGGCCAGAAAAGAAATAAAAAGACGTTCCCTGATAGACAAAGATGGAGTAGTCAGAGAACCCAAAGCCCCCAAAGGTTACTATGTGGATCCGGATTCCATCAAAAAAGGGATCAATCCTGTGACAGGATACGCATACCGCCATTACACACTTGTAAAGATAGACAGGAGGATTTGAAGATGGACCAGAAAATGGCAAGAGTAGATATTTCCCTTATTGTCAGGGATAAAAGCGCAAGGATAAAGAAGGGCAGGTGTGTATACATCATTGCCAGCCAGGATTTCCCCAAAGGTCCGGGGAATCCGATCAGCGGCAGAGAAGAAGCAGAAGATACCACACCGCACCGCCTTGTCATGCTGGGACTGATCGCCGCCCTGAAAAGAATACGCAGACCATCCCTGCTTACAATCCATACAACCTGCCGATATCTTATAAATGGTCATAAGAATCTTAACGTATGGAAGACAAACGGATGGAAAAGAAGCGGGGACCGGGAATTAAAAAATGCAGACCTCTGGCAGGAAATAGATAAACGGCTCAGCGGTCATGCAGTAAGATTTCAGACGGAATTTTAACACAAGGAGAGGAGAACACAATGTTTGATAAATTTGGAGAAATGAATTCATACACAGAGATCAATGAACTGGCAGCCAATCTTCTGCAGGAAGGAGATCTGGACAGCTTAAAAGAACTGGCAAAGGAAAACGGCATTCCGGATGATTATGTAGAGATGTATCTGGAAGAAGCCATCCCATCCCTCTGCGATTCCACATCTGCAGCTATTGGAAAGATTGATGTGGAATGCATGAAACTAAAGCCTAAGGAACTGATGCTGGACTGGGTAGAGTACATCAAGGGACTCTGCATGGAGAATGAGATGATTGCACACCAGGTTCGCAAGAAAGGAAAGACTCTGCAGGGATGCATGGCGATTCTGTTGGAATATTCTTTTAAAAACCAGATCACGGTAGATAAAACGATTATAAAGGCAGCAGGAGTCAGCGCCGGTAAGGTGACATTTGGAGTTCCCGGTATGGCAAAAGCCAAGGAGCTGATCCGGGATTACTACATGGGAGGAGCAAAGGCATGAAGCGGACAAAATTATTACGCTGCATCCCATGTACAGTTCCAAAAGTAAAAAATTCCGACAGCGTGATCGCTGCAAGCCAGCTTCTTGAGGCGGACGGAGAGCGGGCAGTAGAGATCAGCCTGTTCGTTAAAGGAGAACTGAAAGCCCGGTATTTTGCAGATAAAAAGAACCACAGTACATGGGTAAATGAAACATGGACAACCTGCGGGCTCAAAAATGTACTCAGACTTTGCATGGGCCAGCCGGTTTTGAAAAACGACTTTTACCACAGCACCCCGGATATGGAGTGGGCTGCACAGGAAGACAGAGACAGGGTATATGACTTTCTGGATACCTACAGCATTGGCAGTTACGAGACTACAGTGAATGAAACAAAAAGAGACCTGGCATACATCCGGAAGCAGGAAAGAATCAATGAAATGATGGCAGAAGTCCCCTGTGTGCCAGAGGAAGCAGAGAAGTGGGTAGAAGATAAACTATTTCCGGGAAACATCCTGTTTTTTAAGAAAGAAGAGAACCGGACCACATTCAGCTGTACCGCCTGCGGTTATGTCGGCTGGAGAAAAAACGGATGGAAGCATGGAGAAAAAACCATATGCCCGAAATGCAAGGCACCGGTAACGACAAACAGCAGACAGGAGGAAAAGACAGCCAAAGCCATGGTAACCATCCTGCAACAATATGGCAAAAAGTGGGTGGAGCGTCAGTTCCGGGCAGTCTGCAGATGGACAGCAGGGAAGAAAGAAATAAAGCTGTCTGAGAGGATCAGGGCTATCATGCCGCTAAGGGAAACCTGGGGGAAAGTATGGTACGGCACAATCCCGGAAGCGGATGAGTTTGCACAGGAATTTTGGGACAAACCGCATGGAAAGAGATTTGTTCCGTCATACCTGTATCCCGGGAATCTTCCGGAAGTGTTAAAAGCCGGAGGTCTGGAACACAGCGGAATGGATATCCTTGCAAATGCAGGCATGAAATTCAACGTAAACATCTATATCATATCCTTCCACAACCACCCTTATCTGGAATATTTGACAAAAGTCGGTCTGACAAGACTGGCAGCAGATATCGTAAATGGTCACTGGGTAGAGATCAACAGAAACGGAAGGAATCTCAAGGAAGTACTGATGCTGGACGGAAACCACTTAAACAGGCTGAAAACGATAAACGGTGGAGCCGCCATCCTGGGATGGCTCAGGTACGAACAGGACAATGACATCCGGATTACACAGGAAAGCTTGGAATGGATTGCCGGAAAGAATTTAAAAATAAGTGACTGCCAGGATATCCTTAATGAACTTGAAAGCGTAAACCGGATGGCCAACTATCTGAAGAAACAGAAAATAGCTCCAAGTAAATTCACGATCATATGGAGAGACTACCTGCGTATGGCAAGAGAAGAGGGATACGATACCACTGACGACATTGTGGGATTTCCAAAGGATTTAAAGGCTAGGCACGATCAGCTGGTAGAAGTGAGAAATCAGAGAAAAGATGATAAACGGCTGGAAGGATATAAGAAACTGGATGATCGGATAAAAGAAAGACTTCCGGACATGAAAGATTACTTCTGGGAAGACCGGGAATACATGATCATACCGGCAGGGACATGTAAAGAATTGATGGACGAGGGAAGAACCCTTCACCATTGCGTGGGAAGCAGTGACACCTACATGAGAAAGATGGCAGATGGCGTCAGCTGGATCCTGTTCCTGCGAAAAAAATCAGAACTGAAAAAGCCCTACTACACCATAGAGATCAGCCTGAAGGACGACCATATCATCCAGTTCTATTCAAAATATGACCGACAGCCGGATAAAGAGACCATCAATGATGTCCTGAACCGGTATAAACGGAACATCCGAAAAAAGAAGATAAAGATTCAGGTACCGGCAGCAGGCATAGCATAAGGAGGATACTATGGAATATATGCAGTTAAGTATGGATGACTATATCCAGAGCAAGAATGAGATCAAACAGGAACTGGGAGGGATCGTAAAAAGCTTCGTGCGGATCGGATGGCAGCTGACCCGCATAGATAAGTCAGGAGCATATAAACACGATGGATACAACACCATTGCAGAATTTGCCAGAACAGAATATGGCATGAATCCATCAGGAGTCAGCCGCTTCATGAAAGTATATGAGAAATATTCCGTTCCGGGAGATACACCGGAGCTTCAGGAACAGTACAGGGAATTCAAATTCAATAACCTGGTAGAAATGCTCCAGCTTCCGGAAGAAGACCAACAGATCTTTCATCCGGAGGATAAAAGAGAGGACATCCGCGAATTAAAAGACTTTAACAAAGAAAATGAAAGTAATCCGATGAATCTCTTAGATTGGAAATCTGCACAGAGTACAGAGGACAAGCTCCACGCCACGATCCAGGAATTCTTCCGGGAAAAGACAGGAATCCTCAATACCCTGTACAGCAGTGAGGCATATCAGTCCGGAAACATCAAGGAAATGGCGCAGATCATCAACCCTGGTGACAGCATGAGTTATCGAAAAGGAACGGTCTTCTTAATGTTCCATCAGGAAGATATCACAGTCAAGATATTCAATGGAGAGATGAGGAATATCTCCTGGGACCAGTTTTTTACATATACACGGGAGGTATTTGCGGAAGCGGCAGCAGGAGCGAAAACATATGAGAATTACTTCGGAATCCCAGAGGAAACGCATAGTTCGACACCAAAAGAGATTCCGAAACCTACGCCAAAACCCGTATCGAATCTGATACCCGAACACGATGTTCGCCCTGAACCGGAAATTGCGCCGGCGCAACAGCCAGAATCGGTGGAGAATGTGGAAAAAACTGTGGATAACCATGAAGAAGGTCAAAAAACAGCAGTTCCAGAAAAAGAGGACTCCGCATCAGGAAAACCTAAAGCAGATTTCAATTCTGAAACGCCGGAATTTCAGCCGGAAAACATAGAAAAAAATCAAGAAACAGCACTTCCAGAGCCAGAACCACAGATTCCAGGTCAGGACAGCATTGAAAATCATCCGGAATATATGCCAAAACCCGTAGAACCGGAAGAACAGTCAGAAAGCAACCTGAAACCAGAATTACAGAAAGACCATCTCGGCGAGGCCAACGAAATGGTGCCGGAAGAACTGGAAATTGCGCCGGCGCAATCCGGATCAGAGCCACCGGAAGCAGAACCTAAGACCAGAAAAGAGTATATAGATACGTTAACAGCTTATGGAACAGCTGAGTATATAGCAAGAGCTATGCGGCAGTTTGCAAACAAGACATACAATACACTTCTGGATCCGGACTTCTGGAATGAATGGTTAAACGGAAAAGTAGACCATAACGGAAGACCCTGGGAAGATTAAGGGTGCACTAAAATTCACATAGATACATCCTTCCTGTGTGAGCCTGTCAGATCACAGGAAGGGGAAAGGAGAAAAATGAATCTCAGACAGAAAAAGAAATTATTTAGAAAAGTAACCGGTCAGAATCCTCCGAGATGGATGCATTACAGTAGCCGCCGGTTCCATAATTTTCTTTGCAAACCCTGGGGCGGTCTGGCAGAGCTGAAGAAACAGGCAGCCACCAGAGCAGTAGAAGACTTTAACTGGAATATTTCAAGGAGAAATGAATGGATAAGATCGTCACATCGATACAGGAGATAAATTTAGAGGACATCAGATTCCCGATCATTGCAGTATTTGAACACCCGGAAGATTATCCGACGAAATCTGTAGGCAGAATATTTGAATTAACCAAACCAACAGATACCGTGATCGTAAAAGATACACTGGAAGAATTACAGAAAGATATTCAGACACACTGGATAGGGATATTCTTCCGGAGAACAGAATTTGATGTACCGTCAATGAAAGGATGCTGGGTATGAATCAGGAAGGATTATTATTCCCAAAAGGAACCATTAGAAAAAAACGAAAGAAGCACCACAAAAGTATCATAGACAGAGATGCAAAAGGTCAGTGTTTCATCTGCGGAAAAACAGGCTATACAGAACGCCATCACATCTATGGCAGTGCAAACCGCAAATACTCCGAGCAATATGGCTTAACCGTATATCTTTGCCCGGAATGCCACAGAACATCAGATATAGCCGTACATAGAAATAAAGAAGTCCGAATTACTTTGCAGCGGATTGGTCAGAGAGCATTTGAAGAGAAATGTGGCAGCAGGGAACAATTCGTAAAGACGTTTGGAAAAAACTATCTGGAGGAAGAATAAATGAACATAGGAAAAGCAAGTGCAATATTTAAAGACATTCATAACGAAGAAACAGAAGCAGAAGACAAGATCACAGCGATTCAGGAAGTGATTGATATGCCTACACATAACAGCATCACAAAGAAGAGTATGCTGGAGGTACTTCACTGGCTGATTGAAGAATATATTTAAGGAGGACATATGAACATAGTACAAAGAGCAGAAATATGTAAACATAGTACAGGACACATCGGAGCTGTAGCAGTATACACTCGTCCCACCTGTCCGAACATGCACATCATCAAAGGCAAATATGTTACAGCCAGAACGAACTGCAAGGAATGCAGATTTTATGAGGAGAGGAAATGAATTTATATGAAATCACAGACATAAAGACAGGAAAGACTATAGAACCGGCGGTTACGCTGAAACAGGCAGCAGAAAGACTGAAGTGTTCCGGAAGTGCAGTATCAGGAGCTTATTATGGAAATTATGCAATTGGTCATAGATATGCAATAGAAGTGATAGATACAGCCATTGCAAAACAGGATCCAATATGGACCGAATGGGAAATGCGAAGAAACTGGTTTTTAAAATTATGTGGGAGGACATAAGAATGACAGGAAAGAACAAAGAAGGCTATCCGGATCCGACAGCCAGCAAAGCAATCCGAGCAGCAGATCATATGCCAGAGCATACATATAAAGATTATTGCATACTCAGAGCAATGGCATACCGCATGGGATTAAAGATAACCAGGATAAAAGATTTAGGATCTGGAAAGGAATGGAGCCGATAAAAAGAAGGAGGCCGGGAACTATCAAAAGCTCCCGGCTAAAAGTATGAAAAAGAAAAAGTTTTATTTGCAATTACTCTTTGCTCTGTACAGGTAATAATATACCCGGAAAATGTGAGCAATATGTGATGCAGATTTGAAGAATTTGTGAAAGGGGAGCGATACCGATGGACAAGAATATTTTGAGCCAGTACATAGATGCCTGTGAACTGATCAAAGAAACAGAAGAGGAAATCAAAAAGCTAAACAGAAAGAAAAAGACAGTGATACAGACAAATGTGTCCGGGAGCAACCCTGAGTTTCCTTATAACCCACAACATTTTAAGGTACAGGGAACAACATTTAACTATGCAGATGACAGCCAGCTTCGATATCAGAAGAAGATTTTGGAAGAAAGAAAATCCCAGGCAGAGCAGTTAAAGATAAACGTAGAAGGATGGCTAAACACAATCCCTCCCAGAATGCAGAGAATCATAAAATACAAGGTCTTTGAAGAACTGACCTGGCAGCAGGTAGCTGGAAAGATGGGAAGAAGAGCAACTGAAGAAGGTGTTCGCAAAGAATTTAATAGATTTTTTGAAAAAAAGTAAAATTTGTCCGTTTTGTCCGATATGTCCGATTTTAATATGCTATAGTATAAACTGAACTCAGTGGAAGATTATACAGAGTTCTCCTTCCCTTAGATGACTGCCAGTACCCACCTGGCAGATCACCAGAACATCTCACCGAGAGGGAGTGAGCGTGAGCCATGGAGCCGCAGGTTCGAATCCTGGTGTTCTGATTTCTCCAAAAGGAGATTATAAGTATTTTTTCCCAAAGAATATAATTTTCAAAAAGAACTTCGTAAAAATTACGAGGTTCTTTTTGTTAAGTTTTCCGATATAGACATTAAAGAACGAGGGATTTATTATATAATAAATAAATTTGTTAATGTGATGTTACTTAAGCGTATAATTTGTTGCAAAAAATCGAATCCAGGAGTATTATTTGGCTAGATTATATTTTTTACGGGGGAAGAATATGAATATACCAGATTTTCTTAACAGGGACGATTATTTGCAAAATCCTATAATGCGACGTTTTTTGAAGAAACACAATTTAAATTTTGTGGTTAATAGAATTGACTATATTAATGCAATAAAAGAATATTCTGAACGTGGAATAGAGGAAGAACGTGAAACTATTAAATGGATTTTAAAAGTTGTCAAAGAAGGAAGCAAAGAAATTTGTTACAAAAAAGTATTTGGTTTTGAAGAATGGCATAAAAATCCTAATTTAGTTGAAGCAAAAATAAAAGAACGATATCCCGATTGCCCGCAAGAAAACATATTGACATATACTAATACGGGCAAAAGAACAATGATTGAGTATAATATTGTCACAAATAGTAAAGGTGAAGTAATAAAAATAGAATTTACTTTTTCTAAATTGTGCTTGTATGGGGAAAACGGAGCGATAGGAGATACTACAGTATTTCCAGTATTCATTGAAGTGTATATAGAAAATGGATTTATTATCAGTAGGGGCAAATCTAAGTCAACGTTGTATCCATATGACGAAAATAGCAATATGATATTTGGTAAAAAAATGGATACAATGGCATATGCAGCAGACATAATAGATGAAATTATTGGGGTATTGAGATTAACAACCGATGAAAATCCTAAGCATGTTAAGAGCGTAAATTCGCAAATGTTATATAGCATATACAAAAAATATTCATTTACGCCAGAGGAAGTTAATAAACAAGTTGATTCCCAAGAGAATATTATAAAAGAATTTGTAAATCAAATTTTTTCAAATCTTAATCTTGATATAAGAAATACACCTAAAGCACCTGTCTCTTATACACAT
>OBIX01000148.1_pt1 | contig 18429 bp, 8 predicted proteins | sample 1496251 | NCBI WGS metagenome assembly OBIX01 (sample SAMN05065742, study PRJEB22554) | human gut metagenome | biome: ENVO:2100002; feature: ENVO:00000062; material: ENVO:00002003 | host: Homo sapiens | place: USA | reverse complement strand
ACCCCCTCTTTTTCCACTTGCATGGAGGGGGCATGCTCATAACCGAAACCTACATTGGTTGCCCACAACTCCCGCGGAGTATCTCCTTGAGCTGCATAGCAAACAATGCTGTCGTTCATCGTTTTGCTATAGATACGTTCACCGTCTTCGGAAAGTCCGATGGTCTCGCGCACCATGGACTGGAAGGTGCGCCACACGGTATTGCCCGTATGGATGTCTATGGCGGTCATGGCGCGTTGCGGGTCGGTAATGAATACTTTGCCGTCGGTGGCTACCGGCCATACGGCGGCTGGAGAGAAGTGCATACGGGTCAGTCCGCCCGTCCATTTCCATAGTTCATGCCCGTTTGCCTTGCTCAGGGCATACAGTGTATTGTCCCATGCGCCGAAGATAACTTTGTCTTCCGTCACCAACGGCTTGGTCTCGATGTAGCCCTTCACGCTGGTGTAGGCCCAGATTACTTTTCCCGTATGGATGTCTATGGCACGGAAAGTGGCGTCACTGGCACCGATGTATGCTCTGCCGTCTGCGATGGTCACGGCTCCGAGCACCGGTTCGGCGGCTTCTACCGTCCAGAGCAGGCTGCCGTCTTTGGCGTTCAATCCGTAGATGCGACGGTCAGCAGACCCGAATACAACGATACCCTCGCTTACGGCCGGAGTACCGACAATGCGCTTGCCGGATTCAAAGCTCCATAGCTTTTTACCGTTTTTCAGGGCGTAGGCTGTCAGCTGTCCCATATCGTCTCCTACGAACACTTTATCTTTTTCTACGGCGGGAGAGCAGTAAATGCCTGCGCCCGTCTGCACCATCCATTGCTCCTTTACTTGCGGATACTCCTTGTTGACCGAGAAGTCAGGATATTTCTCTGCCTTTCCGTTGCGGTCGTAATACTGTCCGGTCAGCGAGAATGCTGTCCACTGCTTCTTGGGCTCGCCGATACGTTGCGTGTATACCCGGATGGAATCCCCGGTTACTTCATAGATGCCGTAACCCGGTTTCCCTTCTTTGTCGCACAGGTTGCTGCGCATCAGTACGCCCGGAATGCCGTCGTAACGTAAATCCCGGTTGCTGTGGTAGTGTCCGCCGATAAACAAGCGCACGTTGTAGGGGCGGACGGCATCCGTCACCTCATACCAATTGTCCACATCACCTTCCATTAGCGGGTAGTGGGTGACAAGTATCACCGGTTTGTCTTTGCCGTTTTTATCCATTTCTTCCGTCATCCAACGGATATCTTGCGGCACTACATGCCCGTAGGCCATACGCATCAGCGGACCGGAGTTGAAGCCGAGGAAAAGGAATCCCTTATGCTCGAACTCGAAGCGTTCGCCGCCAAAGATTTCTCCGAAAGCGGTACAGCCGGAGTCGCTCCATTTCGTTTCATGGTTGCCTAGGACTACGTGGTAGGGGACCTTCAGCAAGTCAAGGCACGATTTCACTTTTTCCATGGTAGTACGGTCGCCTTCTTCGGTCAGGTCGCCCGTCACCAGGACAAAGTCGATACTGTCGGTGGCATTAATCTGTGCCACGGAACGCAGCAGGTCCTCTGTGGGATTCGGATTGTTCGGGGTCAGATGAATGTCCGTCAGTTGGGCAAAACGGAATGTCCCTTGCTGTGCCTGCATCCCCAGGGGGAGCAGGCAAGCCATCAGGACGATTATTAACAGTCTTCTGTTCATAGATGATGATTGGTTGATATTACTTGTTGTCATTGAAGAATGTCAGTACAGCATTCATGAATGCCTCTCTTTCAGAATCAGTACGTATGGATTCAAAAGGGAATCCCAATACAACAGTCTTGTAGTCGCCTTGGTAGGCCACACCGGCACTCAGGTTGTTTTCAGAATACCGCATCACGGTGTGTGCATCTTTGGTTGCCGGTTCAATGGCGTCCGGTGATTCCACCACATACGAATCGGCATTCAGCTCATTGTGATAGGTATAGTTTCCTGAAAGGGCGGGGAACGGAGAAGCTACGCTTTTCACCTTACCCATTGTAGCCGCTTGTCCCACACGCCACTTATATTTCAGTACTTCCATCGCAAATTTCTTGTCGGCTTCGTCGGCGGTTGCAAGGCGGTTGTCCCATAAATCCGTTCCTACAAAAGCGCCCGAAACAAAGATATTTCCACCTTGCTTACAATAAGCCGCAATAGCCTCCTGCATCGGTTTGCTGAAAGTCTTGAACTCCAACGGTTTTACGCCTCCCCGTCCCATCTTGGTCTGGCATTGCTTCCCAAGTATCAAGTCCACATACCTATACTCCCTCATATCCACCGGAATATTCTTCTCTCCCTTTCCTACGGGGGAGAGACTTTCATTACTAACCGATACAAACGAATATCCCGCTTTCAGGATAGCGGCACCATGTATGGCAGGATAATCGAACGTATTTCCTGCGATGACTTGGGTCTCGTAATTTCCATAACTGTCGCCGAAACCGGAGGCGTCGTCGTCCATCCAGGGAATGGAACGGCGGTATTCCTTCATCTTGCCAATGTAGCTGATGTCATGGATATAGGGGACCCCGTGGTCCTGCTCATCCAGAAATCCGGCAAGGAGGGTGTCGGCGGGGGCCGTAAAGTCGGCAGGGGCACTGATGCGGTCGAATCCGTTTATCACCAATACGGTACCTTTGGAATTGAACGCCCGTCCGGCGGAAAGAATTTCGGAAGGGAAACTTTCACCGCCCTTGTTGACAGCGGTTACCTTGTAACTGCATACCATGCCGGCGGGGAGCGTGGTTCGGTAACTGTTGCCGTCCACCAATACTCCGTTGTCGAAATCCCCGTCGCCGATACGGGTATAAACAATGTATTTCTCTGCTACGGCAGTTGGTTCCAACGCATCCGCTACGGGTTGCCAGGTCAGTTCCACTTCGTTCTCGCTGGTCATGCGCAAGGCCATGTGGTCTACCGGTAACGGTTGCACTACATAATCCATGTGGTATTGTGAGCAGAGGAACTGAAGCATACCTTTATAGATGGCGCGGCTTACGGTGAAACGGAAACGTGGGTCCAGTCCGTAGCGCATGTCTGCAAAGTTTTGATGGGAAAGCAGTTCGAGCAGCATGGTAGGTACGCGGGGTACACGGGCCTCATAGTAAGATTGGTTCCATTTGCCACGGCGTGTCCATTGAGGTTCGTAGAGGGTACGCACGTCACGCACGATGTTGGACTGAATCAAGTCTGTCAGGTCGTGGCTCAGATAGCGTGATGCTCCGTTAGCGAACTTCTCATTGTAGGCGTTGGTATAGTAGATGCCGAGTGTCCCGATGATGGAATCGTTCAGTGTAGTTCCTGCATCGGAGTGGAAGGCGAAGGCCATGTTGACGGGGATGTTCAGCCCTCTCTCCGTCGGATTCACGGCAGAGCCTCCGGAAAGGTAGTTCACCCAGATACCACGGCATTTGTAGTCGTCGGTATAGTCGTTCTTTCCGTTGCTTTCTGAATATACGCTGTCCGGTATGCCTGCCCATTGCAGCCAGTAGCGGGCGGCTTCGCAGAAACGGGGATAGTTAGATAGTTGATAATTGATAGTGGACAATGGAGAATAGGTTACACGGTCTTGGATGTTGCCTGTATGGGTGTTTTGCAGGTTGCGGGTGTCGGAGCTTTTCAGGTTTTCCGTAGCGCCCTCGTTGGAGATGCGGCGGGCGATGTTCCCCATACCGCCGCCAATCTTCACGGCGTCGGCGGTGATGATTCTTCCTACTTTGGAGGAAAGGTTGCTCAGAACGACTTTGCATTCATTGTTCCGGCCGGCATTGAAGCCGAAGGTGCCGAGGTAAATCCAGGTGCCGCCTCCCATTTGCTGGTTTACCTTGAACTGCGTGGTGCCGCCTTTGTGATAGACGGTGTAAAGGGCATCGTCCGCGCTGTTTGGCAAGGTTTGGTAAGAGACGTATACGGCGTATTGTCCGGTCGAAGGAATTTCGGGAATCCATTCGGCGGTGCTTGCGTTTCCTTTCTTGATGGTTTCTATGGCGCGGTAGGTGCCTTCCTTGAAAGGATTCTCAAAGTCTATGTATTGGGGGCGCAGGTGGGCGAAGCCTTGTCCTTCTCCCTGACTCCAGAGCTTGTCACCGGAATTTTCTGTATAGACGGAACGGCCGGTCAGGCAACCGTCATTGTCTACGATGACTTCTGCCGTCTGGCAATCGCGTTCGCGGGGAAGCAGCACATTGGCACCGGCATTTTCCAACATCGGTACAAGGAAGGGCAATACGTAGCTCTGGGTGTAGAGGTCTTCCACGGTCTGGAAGATACGTGCACGTTGCCATTCCCAACGGTCGAGTTTCGGCTCGTAGTACCAGCCGTGGCTTTGCCATAGGGCGATGTGCCGGTTATGCAAGCCGTTGGTGGGGGTGTAGGGGGAGGAAACTTCGGTAACCAGAGGCTTGGAAGCGACGGGGCTGAATGTCTTCGTCTTTTTGTCTTTTTTACTACGCAGGACTTGGGGAACCAGTTCTTCGATGCTGCGCTTGTTGGTACGGATTTGCAGCTTGTATTTGGTAAACTCCGCCGGTAGCAGGGCACTTACGCCCTGGTATATTTCGGCTACATTGTCCTCGCGGAAAGGAATATAGGCACAGTTCATGTTGGCAAACAGTTGCAGTGTATTTCCTTCCACGGCCACTGAGTCGATGCTGATACGTCCTACGGAAACTTCTTTCCGTGCGGTGATATCCAGGAATTTCCCGATTGCCTGGCGGACATCCGTCGGAAGTCCTTGCGCGCCTCCCGCGTGGGGGAAGAGGGAGGCGGCAAGCAGACTAAGTAAAAACTGACGTCTTACATTCATAGATGATGTATTAAGTTAATTGTTCTTTTTATCTTTCTTAATCAATAGACAGAGACCGATGAAAGTGAACAGTGCATTGAAAATCAGCAATTCGTAGCTGAATTGATAACCTCCGAACCAGGCTTCGGAATTCTTCTGCAGAATGAAGCAGAGAACCGGGGAGGCGATGGCAACTAACGGGATGTACTTGTCACGCACTTGTTGTTTCATGAAAATGCCGAAAGCAAACAGACCCAGGATAGGACCGTAGGTATAGCTTGCCAGAATATATACAGCGTCGATGACACTGGTGTTGTTGAGAAGATTGAATACGAAAATGGTGATTCCCATGACAACCGCCATGCCGATGTGCACTTTCTTGCGCATCTTCACAACCGTCTCTTCCGATTTGCCTTTCGTTCCCAGAATGTCTACGGTGAAGGAAGTGGTCAGCGCGGTGAGTGCCGAGCCTGCGGCTGAATAGGCAGAAGAAATCAGGCCGATGATGAACAGTATGCCCACAATGGCAGGGAAATAGTTGCCGGTGGCAATCAGCGGGAACAGTTCGTCACTCTTCTCCACCGCAATCTGCTGGTTGGCGGCAAAGATGTAGAGCAGCACGCCCAGCATCAGGAAAAGCAGGATGACGAAGAACTGCGAAATGACACTGGTAATCATGTTCTTCTGTGAGTCCTTGAAGTTCTTGCAGCTCAGGTTGCGCTGCATCATGTCTTGATCCAGCCCGGTCATGGCAATCATGGTGAAGGCACCGGCGAGGAACTGCTTGAAGAAGTACTGCTTGCTGTTCACATCGCCGAAGAAGAAGATGCGGGACATGTCACTGTCGGCAATGGTGCTTACCATACCGGTAAATGACAGATTGAGGTCGGAAGCGATATACCAGATGCAGAGTACGACCGACACCACCAAGCAGAATGTCTTCAGAGAGTCTGTCCAGATAAGAGACTTTACGCCACCCTGGAAAGTGTACAACCAGACCAGTGCCACCGTGATGGCCACGTTCAGCAGGAAAGGCAGTCCGAAAGGTTCGAATACCAGCAGTTGCAGCGTCAGGCATACGAGGAACAGACGGACAGCGGCACCGAGCATTTTGGAGATGAAGAAGAACCAGGCACCCGTGCGGTAGGAAGACATGCCGAAACGGTTCTCCAGATATTCGTAGATGGATACCAGGTTCATTTTGTAGAACAGCGGTACCAGCAGATAGGCTATGATGAGCTGTCCGGCAATGAAGCCCAACACCATTTGCAGATAGCCGAAGCTGCTGGCGGCAACCATGCCGGGTACGGATACATAGGTCACACCTGAAATGGCGGAACCGACCATGGCGAACGCCACGACATACCAGGATGACTTGCGGTTACCCACAAAGAAGCCGGCGTTGTCTGCCTTCCTTCCTGCAATATAGGATACCGTGAACAGTATCGCGAAGTAGGCGGCTATGGTGATGATTACGGATAGTGGAGTCATAATGTTTATTTACAATTTGTTCATTTACAATTTACAATTTGCCATGCGGCGTTTCTTTAGTATAAACTGTTGTACCTTCCCATTTACTTTTGAATTGTACCTTCTCTGAAATTGTACATTGTAAATAGTGAATTGTACATGTCTTTATTCTTCGTAGAGCAGGTAGGGCTTGCGCTGTACCTTGAATTTCTCTACGTCGTCTTTCCATCTTGCCTTGATTTCTTCGGCGCTCTTCCCTTCCTTTATCATTTTGCGCACGTAGTCGGTGCCTATCAACAGTTCGAAGAAGGAACGGAAGAAGTGGTCGTCCATGTTCAGATTCCGGTAAGCGTCTATCACGTAACTCAAGTCAATACCGCGTTTCCAGATTTCCTCGTCGCTCATGTTGCTCAGGTTCACGCCGTGGCAAAGCTTGCCCAGCTGGGGCGGATTCTTGGCTCCGGGAACACTGCGCGGGGTGAAGCTGTAGCTGTAGCCCGTCATGTTGGGATGCCCGTAGACCTGGAAGGGGAGGTCGGTTCCTCTTCCCAGACTGACCGGAGTGGCCTCGAAATAGCAGGTCGAGGGGTACAGATAGATGGACTTCATGTTCGGCAGATTGGGGGACGGGGGAATCGGCAGCTTGTATAGGGTCTGGTGCGTATAGTTCTTGCAGGGAATGACGGTCAGGTCGCAAGTGCGTGACGCCGGCAACCAGCGTTCGCCGTTTACCATCAGGCCCAGTTCGCCCAGCGTCATGCCGTGCACCACGGGAATCGGCAGCCAACCTACACCGGATTTATATTTCATGTCCAGTATCGGGCCGTCCACGTAGTGTCCGTTCGGATTGGGGCGGTCCAGTATCAGCACCTTGCGGTTGTATTCTGCACAAGCGTCCATCAGCCGGCACATAGAGGCATAATAAGTATAGAATCTCAGGCCTACATCCTGGATGTCTACCACAAGGATATCAAACTTGCGCATGGATGCTTCGCTTGGTTTTCCGGATTTCCCGTCGTACAGCGAGAGGATAGGTACTCCGGTCTTCTTGTCTACCGAGCTGGACACGTGTTCGCCTGCGTCGGCATCTCCTCTGAAACCGTGTTCAGGGGAGAAAATGGCTACTACATTGAACTTGTTTTCCAGCAGAATGTCCAGCAGATGCTTGTCTCCTATCATTCCAGTATGATTGGAGAATATGGCAATTCGTTTATCTTTTAGGATTGGAAAATACTCGGAAGTCTGTTCATCACCTAAAATAACTCGTTCTTCTTGTGCCCGGCACAGTAAAGAACTACATAGCACAAAGGCTAAAAGCAGCAGTTTCTTCATAATAGTATTATTAAGGAGGACGTTGTTTGCAACAAAGATACGTTTTATTTTAATATCAAAAACACTTATTTGGGTATTTTTAGTATTATCAATCATAATTTGCAAATAGTCAACTGTTCACCTTATTAAATAATGGTTGAACTGCATCAGCTGCGTACGGAAATACTTTTTATAAAAAGAGTGAGGGCCAAGTTTGCCCTCACTTTGGTACAATCGGTGGGAGTGCCGGTTCATTCTTCTATTCTTACCAGATGATAAAGTGTTCCCCGGTTCGATTTCTTGTTGAGGATGTCCAGCTTGCGGAGCGTGCGCCCGAAAGCTGCTATCCGGTTGATGGCCAACTTATCCCTCGTTTTCTGTTGCAGGTCGTTGAAAATCTGCATGGCTGTGAGCCATTCGCCTTCTTCGCTCTCCTCCGCGCCACGGAAATGGCAAAGGAAAAGTTCTTCCAATGGGTCTACCCGCTCGAATTCCCGGTTGTACTCCTTTACGATTGCTTCGTCAGTGTCGTCCAGCCAGTAGCGTTCACCCTTCATGATGTCGTGCATGGCTTGGGCATAGAGCTGGTGATAATTGATAGTGACGTTTGTCTGGATAGGACCGGTCACTTCGATGCAGATGAAACGGCGACTTCCCGACGGGTCGGTCAGCAGGTCTTTCAGATTGCTGGTCCCGATGAAGGAGGCATAGCGGCGCATTTCCTGAATAGTGGTACCGTAGGGCTTTCGCAGGTTGGCAACCGGTTTTTGCAGGAGGTGCTTCAAGAAGCCTTGCTGATTGGCGTTTATCTGGTCGAATTCGTCGATGTTAATCAGAAAAAAGCGGCCAAGGCTGCGCTCCGCTTCCTGCTTGCTCTTGAAGTCGATACTGTCGGTGTAGCCGAAACGCAGTTCCGGTGGCAATAGGATACGGCAGAAAGTACTTTTGCGGTAACCTTGCGGACCTACGAGCAGGGGCGAGGTATTGTTGCCGTGCTGTTTGTCGATTCCCCGCCAATGTGCCACCATGCCAAGAAACCACCGGTAGAACAGTTCCCTCCAGTGGGGATTGTGGCAGGGCACGAGGTCGGCCAATGCGCGGATGCGGTCTTTGCCGTCCCAGCGTCCGGTGTTATAGAGATATTCTTCGATGGGGTTGTATAGCGGCACGTAGTCCGAAGACAGGAAGCGGGTAATGTCGCGGTCCCACACACGTACTCCCTCTTTCAGTGCCTTCATGGCGATGCTGCTGCGTACGCGCTGGTCGGCAGGTTGGAAGTAGAAGTGGATGGAGTCGCGCTGCCGGTATTCCAAGTCGCCAAGCACGGTGTTGTAGCGGAATTCGTAGCGGCGTTTCATGAACTCCTCCAGCCGGAAAGCAGTTTCCTGGTCTTTGTTCAGGCTGCTGCGGGTGCCGAAGCCTTTCAATTCCCCGTAAAGGTTATGCAGCGTCAGGCGTACAAGGGTTTCGTCTGCCTCCCGGTAGTAGTGCATCAGTGTCTGGCGCACCGCTTCTTCTTCAGGAATGCCGGCTTTGAAGCAATGTTCGGCAAGGCGGGACAGCAGCGGGCGCAGGTCGTCGCCCCGTCGCCAGTTGTCCAAATCGCGGAAGGCACGGTCGAGGGCGGCCTCGAAGAGCAGGTTGCATGTGTCCGCCACTTCGTAGCCGGGAGTCATTCTCAGCAACGGATTGCTTTCCTGCTGTTTCCGTTGGCGGTAGTTGTCTTCCGAGGGCAGGGCGCAGGGCTGTTCCAGGCAGAAGGCCACGGCGGTGGGGCTATAATAGGGCTGTTCGTCCACGGTCATCCGGCAGCTTTGTAGGAGTGAAGGAGCCTGGAGGGTGATGGGGAAAGGGAGAAGGGGTTGGTAGCACTTCACTGCCAGGCGGTAGGCGTGGGCGTGGAATAAGGCGATATCGTCTTCATTCTTTGGAAGCCCTCCGTCGGGCAGGGTGAAGCGTACCCATATTTTGGCGCTTCGTCCGCTGGAGCCACAGAAGGCGGCAAAGGTTTGCGGCAGCAGGGCGGCTTGTTGTTTCACCAGTTCGGCTTCGGCCACCCCGGCCAGATTGTTTACTTCCAGTAGTACCAGCCCGTTGTAGGTCTTTATCCGGTGTTCTCCTGCTTTGGTGCGGGTCATTTCTACGGCGGGATAGAGACGCGGCAGTCTGTCGATATGCTCATATCGGGCGTTGGTCCCTTTCAAATGCGGGATGATGCTACGCAGCTCCGTAATGTATCCGGTCTTGTTCTCTGTTTTCAGCTTTTCCATCAACATGTCCGTTTCTTGTGTGCTGACGGCCTCTTTTCCGCTTTCGCGTTCCTCTCTGATCAATGTGATTTTCATTCTTTATCGTGTATGTAATATTCTTGTAAAGATACGCCGGGAAAGGGGGGGATACAAGCTTTTCAAGGATTATTTTCCGATTGGCTTCTTTTTGGGGGTGGAATGTCTATATGTTTCTTTTATAAAAGGTGTTCGTTTCTTTGCTTATCCCCATAGTTTTGTCTACTTTTACACCAGAGTTTATGAACAGTCCACTAAAGTGGTCTTTCTTGTTCATATTAGTGAACGGAGCAGCTCACTACAGTGAACGGTTCTGCTCACGGGCTGGGCTGTGATATAACCTTTGTACTTCAACAGACTGCGTACGTACTTCGCACGTGTTCCGTGCAGTGCTTTATCGTATAATGTAACCCTTTAACGCAGTTTGAACTATGGCTATTTTGTTTGATTGGTACGAGAATCCGGACTCGTACGACAAATCTCCGGAAGATAAAATCCTTCATCCCCGTCTCCGCCTAAATGGGAGCAGGTCTACCGATGAATTGCGGCGGGACATCCAGGCACGTTGCTCATTGACAGAAACCGATGTGACGGCTGTGCTCGATGCTGTGTCGCACGTCATGGGCAGGGAACTTGCCGAAGGAAGGCAGGTGCATCTCGACGGCATCGGCTACTTTCGCGTGTCGCTCACCACGACCGAACGGGTAGTGGCTGCTACCAAGCGTAAGTTGACGAAGGTGAAGATGGCGGGTGTGAAATTTCGTGTCGACCAGAAACTGAAAAATGAAATTGGTACCATCAAGGCAAAGGCTTTGAAGGCAAACGAGCATTCGGCTAAACTGACGGATAAAGAGATAGACCGTCGGCTGACCAACTATTTCGCCACTCGCCCTTTTATGACACGGAATGACTTTCAAAGCGTTTGCGGCATGATGCGTACTACTGCCATGCGGCATATCCGTCGGCTGCGCACCGAAGGAAAGTTGAAGAATGAGGGAACAATGCTGCAACCGATTTATGTACCCGTTTCAGGATATTACGGTAAGAATGAGTGACTTATAACTTTGAACGAAGAAATCTTGTGGTGAGGGCAAATTTTGCCCTCACTTTTTAAATTTGCTCTCACCCACCTCTTGAATGCCGATGAATAGGGCGATGCGTGCGAAAGGTGAGGGTGGTGAGGGTGGATGTGTGAAATTTAGTTTAGTTTGATGGGCGGCTGAATATGGGTATTCCCATACGGTGTATATGTTCCAAAAGGTCGGCATTCTTTAATTTGCCATAGATGGAAAGGTCTACGCTGTAAGGCAAAAGCAGGTCGTCTATTTCATCGGAAAGGCTGCTTAAAGTATTATACGTAAGTCTGTCTCCCATCAGCGTGATGTCTATGTCGGAAAAAGGCTTGAAATTTCCTTTGGCTCGTGAGCCGTACAAAACAGCCTGCTCTATTTCTTCATGTTTCCGGAAGAGATTGCATAGCTTTTCCAGTTCATTGTCGGTCAATCCGTACATAGCTCAATCGAATAAGGATGGTGTATTCAAGGATTGCATTTTCTCTTCAGAGACTACATCGTTGTCATGATTGTGCGATGTCAGATTTCGGGCTTCTATAGTCTCCGTCCATTGCTTGTCATCAATCAATCCCATTTCAAGGGCTTTGCGTATGGCATCACGGGAGCTGCGGATGTCGGTATACCCCTGATATTCTGCATAGTCCTTCATCACTTTCCAGGCCAGTTCGTGGGTATATTCAAAACGCTGTATCCATCGTATGTCTTGCTGTACCATGATAGCTGTCTGTTTTTAAGTAAGCAAATATAAGCTTCTTTTGTGTAACGAGCAAATGGATGGGGGCTTTTTCGTGAAAGCTGTCTGGGGCTATTTTGGAGAAAGGCTGTTTTTAGGTGTGGAATAAGTTCCTGAATTTGTTGAGCCGATGTCGAAATAGTTATATATGTATGTTCTGGTTCCACATGCATTTATGAAATCAACCGTTACGCAAACTCGTTCAATTTCATGACTGTTCCGACTGCTGAAAGTAGTGAAATAATATCCTTGCATGTCTACCTCCCAATCGCAGTCAACACTCCAATGAAAATCATGCGCACCTTCAGGAATAGGATTCAATCCGCATTCACCTCCGCTTTGTGACAGATAGCCATATATAATGTCATGGTCATTTTCTTGTATTCCTGATACATTGAAAGTAATTGGTTTGGAAAACTGAACAGTGTATTCCTTTGTGTGTACTATTGCGGTTAAGGTCGTATAAATGGAACTGCCTCCGGGTGTCCCTAAATTATTCAGGGTGATAGCAGGTGATGCCTGATTTAATTGCGAATATAAATCGTTGCCAACAATCCAATCCACTGTTGCTTTTGTGGGAAAATTCTTGATACTGAATGTCCCGTTGTCACAGATTACGTCAGGGCCAATCAGTTGCATTGATGTCTTAGATACACTCAAAGGTAGCTCATTGGTAAAATTATCGGTTTGATTTTTATATTTGTAGCTCACTTTGACACTTGCGTTACCGGGTTGTGTCGGTACGATTGTTACCGTAGAGCTGTTCTGACCACTTACTATCTTAATATTCTTCCCGGTCCAATAAAATGTATGTGCCTTGCTGTCATTGATGGAATATATGTATTCTTTATATTGTTCAATATTTCTGTAGCCATCTATTTGAGGACCCATATTGGGAAAACTGATATTGCTTTTCCGAGCCATGAAATACTCTTTTGCTCCGATAGAATTTATGTAGAAATCATGGACTTCTACTCCGACATCGCTGTTCTTGAAGGCTTGCTTTGATTTCAAATTTATTTGGAATCTACTTTGTGTGACAGATGCACTTTGAGAGACTTCAGCGAATAGATTTTTATCGTAAGTCCACTTTATGCCCGTATCTTTGTTTATGGAATAATTGCACCAAAGTGTTATCGTATCTCCCAATTCAAATGTTGAAGGGGCATTGATTGGCATAGGTTTCATTTTGACATTGATGTTTCTTAGATCTGCGGTAAGTTCGATTGTACTTTTTTCAGGACGTACCATCAGGGTAGAATTACTACCTGCTTTAGTCCATAATACATTTATTGGAAAATGGTTTTTTCCTGCTGGAATTTGGGTTACCCATGTACTCTCGAATCGTTCTTGGTAGTTTGTTTTGAATCGTGCTTCTCCACCGACTGCTGAAATTCTTATACCTACAGATTGTTTTTGTATAGGAATACTTAAATCATAAGTGTAGTAACCATCACTAACATAGGGGTTCATTTCGCCCGTAATAGTACCGCTTATGTAGGAAGCACGTGTTGTGACATCAGAATAGAAATCCTTATCTTGTAACTCGTCTGTTTGTTCTTCTTTGTTGCAACTACTATTGATGAAGCAGATTAGTAGTACGAAAAATATGTTCTTCTTTTTCATGATATGTTTCTTGTTAGTATGTTATGAACGAAGGGAAAGTATATGATATTGATTTATGGTTCCTTTTAGAAGGTGCTATTCGTGTTTCTATACACCTTTTAAAGGGAATAACAAAAGCGTCCATACATTTGTATTTAGATACATGGAATGTATGAACGCTTTAATTAAATCCAAACGAGGTACAGCGCGATATGCTGTTTTTAGTTGATTACCAACCCGGATTCTGCTTCATGTTTTTATTTAGGGTCAACTGTGTAGTTGGAATCGGGTAGAAATAATGTTTGGCTTCATAAGTACGGATTTGTGCATCGGAGGCATCTATATATCCGTTCTTGGTCGCTTCTTCACAGTCAGGCACATTGCTTACGTTGGCGCCCAACATGGTGTTCGGGTACTTGGTTGAATCCAATTTGTCGAGCTGGTGCCAACGGATTAAATCCCAATATCGGTACCAGTTATCCATAATCAGTTCGCAACGGCGACAGCGGCGTATCTCCCAAATCAGATTGCTTACTCCCATATTATTGGCAGGATCGGCATCTGGAGTAGTTGTCATAGCCGGCAGGCCGGCACGAGCTTGAAGCTTGTTTATGGAGTTGTTGAGATCGTCTTGTGTGAGAGAACCCATTTCGGCTTTGGCTTCTGCAAAGTTCAGATAAATAACTGAAATCCAATAGAGCGGGCAGTCGGTGTATTGGTAGCCGATGTTGTTTCGGTCGCTTACACTCAATTCTTCGGGGTTATCATACTTGGCGATGCCATAACCGGTCGATGTGGTGAAGGCTGCTACACCGGCACGGCTGTAGGCGTGGCCTCTGAAAGAAAGTACCGGGTCAAGAATTTCGGACAGGCGCTTGTCGCGTACGGCCAAAACCTCTCTTATAGAGTAATTTTTGTCTGCATCCAATACGGCTGCATCGTCCTTGTTTTTCGAGGTTGTTGCCAACGGTTTTCCATCAAGGAAAAGGAAACTGTCGAATGCGTCCTTTGAAATGCCGTGCGTACCACTTGTGTTGATTGTGTAGTCAATGGTGGAGTGCCTTAGCGAACTTTGTGCATAAGGCTTGTAGAAAATCATTTCCGGATTGCTTGCCAGGCTGACAGAATTATAGTTGGCTTTGTAACTGTTACTTAGAGAGTAGTTTTTGGCCATAAGATATTCGCAGGCTGATACACATTCTTGCAAGTATTTGTTGGCGCGGCTCTCATCAGCGGCTTTGCCATTCTCGGCTTGAGTGCGATATTTGCAGTATGTACCTTCATATAAGGTGATGTCTGCTTTCATGGCATATGCCATGTCGGTGCTGAAACGTTGCCGATTGCTGTTTGCGGTAATGTGTTCGCACGCATAATTGATGTCTGCCAGCACATGGTCCATCACTTCATCCCGGTCGGTGCGTGGTCCGTAGAGGGCTTCGCTGTCGGCTGGGTCGATAACTTTGTCTATCCATTGCACATCGCCGTACATACGGACCAACTGATAGTATTCCCACGCACGGTTCATGCGTGCAAGACCTTCATAGTGGGCCTTTGTTGCTTCATCAAGAGAGGAAGACTGTACACCGGCAATGATATAGTTGGCGCGTCGGATTTCTGTGAAAGGGGCTGACCAGTTTGTGGAAGATGCGACCACGTTAGTGTAAGTCCAGTTATGGCTTTCTGCATCTACCTGGTCATCGCTTATTGTTTTGAAGTAGAACCATCCTCCACTGGCTCCGTTGCCAAAGCCGGTAAAGTTGTTATAAAAAGTATTGCACTGATTATCCAAATTATCGGTGTTGCTCCAGTATGCCGGAGTATTCGTGAAGGTATCCAAGGGGGATTTGTCCAGCAAATCGTTGCAACCGGTTAACATCGCCAGCGCTGTGACCCCATATATAAATAATTTCTTCATTGTTCTTAAGTTTTTGAGGTTGTTATAATGTTACCTGGACTCCAAATGAGAATGTGCGTGTAATAGGAGCTATACGTCCCCATCCACCGGCTGTAAGTCCATTGCCTGTACTGATTTCGGGGTCGACTGGAAGGTCATTCCCTTTGTGGAGCAGAAAGAGGTTGCTGCCACTGAAGTAGATACGTGCTTTCTCAATGTAGGCTTTGCGTGTCCACTCTTTCGGAAGGGTATATCCCACAGTTACGTTCTTCAGACGAAGATAGGACATGTCTGTCAAATAGCGGGATTGGGGATAGTAGTTGTTGCAGCCGTTAGCTATACCGGATACGGTACCTCCACTATTATTTGTACCACGATAAAGACGTGGATAACGGTTGCCTTGATTTACCTCATAACCGGTAATGGCGGTATAGTCTGAATTCCAAAGCACTTTGTTATAGCTTGTTTGGTGGGAATAGATGGCTACGTCGGCATGTACCATGGCGGGAAGGTTTAGGGAAGAAGTCGTCCAGTCCTCACGTTTGCCTACACCTTGGAAGTAGAGGTCAAGGTCGATACCTTTCCACGCTCCGCCTAAATGGAAGCTGTATTCGTAGCGTGGCATAGAGTTTCCGATGACTTTCAAATCGCCGTGGTCGTCTGCTGTGCCTTTTCCACCGTCAATCTTGCCATTGCCGTCCAAATCCTTGAACTTGACGTCTCCCGGGCCGTAATGGAAATTACCGGATTCCAGTCCTGCCTGGCTTGCAATGCCGTTTGCATAATTCCATGAGCCGTCTGCATTTTGGCTGGTGAAGTCTTTTTCCTCGAAGTAACGGTCGGTTTCAAAACCGAAAATGTCACCGTAGGTTTTACCGGTGTAATAGGTGCTGAGCAGTTTGGAATCATTGTCCCACTTTGTTACTTTAGTCTTGGAGTCACCGATGTTGAAGTTGGCATATACGTCGAAGTCGCCGAAGGTATGGCGCCAGTTCAAGTTCAACTCCCATCCACGTGTACGTAAGGTACCGGCATTTTCATAAGGAGCAGAAGCACCCAGAGTGTTCGGCAATACTTGTGCCGGTGCCAGCATGTCACGATTCTCACGTTGGAACCAGTCGAAACCTATAGTCAGTTCGTCATTCAAGAGACCCAGGTCAAGACCTATATTGAGGGTGCGGATACGCTCCCAGGTCAAAGTACTTGATACCAAATCCGGCATGTTATACATGGTCAGGAGATTAGCGTTGGCATTATTGTTTTCAATCCAATAGATATAGCCGGTACTTTTATTGTTCAACCGTTGGCTTATTAATTGTTCGAACATGTAGTCGCCCACAGCCTCGTTGCCGATTTCGCCAAAAGAAGCACGCAACTTACCATTGCTGACAATATGTTTCAGTGGGGCGAAGTAGGCTTCTTCGGAGAAGCGGTAGCCGATGGATGCAGAAGGGAAGAAGGCCCACTGGTCGGTATGGGGGAAACGGGAAGAACCGTCGTAACGTCCGTTCAGTTCCAATAAATAAATGCCTTTGTAGTCATAATTGATACGGCCGAAATAACCGGCAGAAGCGCGGGATGTATGATTCCAACTCAAATCTTGTCCATCCTTGCCAGCCATATTCAGTTCGGGGTATCCCTCTTGATCGTACATCACATTGCGGGTACCATACAGATATTTGTATTCCTCTTCTTCTGCGTTGACACCTGCCATTACATTCAGGTTGTGTTTTTTGGCAAATGTTTTGGTATAGTTTACGTATGCGTTGGCCGTCCATGTGTTCTGTTTGGAAAAGTCTCTCCAGATACCGCTATTGCCTTTAGTGACGATGTAAGAGGGTACCGGTTTCCCGCTCCAATTGATGCCGTAAACGGAGTTGTCCTGCGAACCGCTGTTCATATTCTGAATGGCATATGTAAAGTCTGCATTAAGGGTCAGTCCTTTAACGATTTCAGCTTTCAAGAAAGTGTTCATACGGGTCAGGTCTGTTGTCACTTCACGATCGGCAGCTTGCTTCTGCATGGCCATGACGCGTGTGTCATAGCCGTCGATTGTGCCCGAAGGAATGAAATAAGAACCCCAACGCCACAAATATTGGTAGGTGTTGGCCCATGTGTCCGGGCGTTTATAGTTCTTACGACTATAGTTGATGCGTGCACCCACCTGTAGCCAGTCGTAAACATTAGTGGTGACATTGACTGAGGCATTGTACTTTTTTAGTTCGTCCGGGTGAATCTTCATCTGTCCTTGCTTTTCGTTGTAGCCGAAAGATAGGTAGTAATTGGTCTTACCAGATGTTCCTTGTATAGAAACATTGTGGCTCATGGAAGGAGCAGCTTTGTTGAAGTAGATGTCCTGTACATCCCAGTCAGCATAATAAAAAGGAGTGCCGTCCAATACGATATAGTCACCCACGTTACTATCGCTTTGGTAGAGGTTCATAGGACGGTAGCCGGTCTTGCCGCCGTTCTGTTGCTGCCACTTTTCGGCGTAAGGTAACAATTTGTCGAAATACATACCGAACAATTCAGGCATACCGGCACCACCGTTCATACTGGCTTCGATACCCATCTTTAATTGTGTGGGTACATCGGGATAGTCCGGCAGGTAAGTAGCTTGATCCCATGCAAAATTGTTGCTGTAATTGATGGTAACCTTTTCGCTAGGCTTTGCGCTCTTGGTATTGATTAGAATCACACCGAAAGCGGCGCGCGTTCCATAAATGGAGGAAGCGGAAGCGTCCTTCAGTACGGAAATATTTTCGATGTCTTGCGTATCGAGGAAAGAAATGTCATCCATCGGAACGCCGTCCACTACAATGAGTGGATTGCTGACTTCTCCATTACTCAATGTCCCCAAACCACGTATACGCATGGAGGCTGTCTCGTCGATGGCACCACTTGTGGTGAGAATGCTTAGTCCCGGAACAGCCCCTTGCAATGCTTTGGCTACATCTTGTTGTGGACGACCTGCCATTGTCTTGTTTAAGTCCACTGTAGAAACTGCTCCTGTCAAGTTAGCCTTCTTTTGTACACCGTAGCCTACTACTACTACTTCATCCAGCATCTCGGTATCTTCTTTCAGAGTTATTCTCATCGTTTTGGCTGCCTTCACTTCTTGTGTCTGATAGCCCACAAATGATATTTTTAGTGTTGCTCCCGGTGTTACGGTCAATGTAAACTTACCGTTTAGGTCGGTAATTCCGCCGTTGGTAGTCCCTTTCTCAATGACATTGGCGCCAATAATAGGTTCACCTTTTGTATCTACAACTG
>OBIX01000129.1_pt1 | contig 19886 bp, 15 predicted proteins | sample 1496251 | NCBI WGS metagenome assembly OBIX01 (sample SAMN05065742, study PRJEB22554) | human gut metagenome | biome: ENVO:2100002; feature: ENVO:00000062; material: ENVO:00002003 | host: Homo sapiens | place: USA | reverse complement strand
TTTTTCTTGCGCACGCTGTAGCCAAAGGTGCCCAGCTTTTTGCCCAGTGCCAGATATTCGCCGTGGCTGTAGACGATGAGCTTTGCCTTTTCGAGACACAGCTTGCCGCTTTCGTCCAGCAGGCTTTCGTCCACATCACAGGCCACCACTTTGGCAAGGAACAGGTCGTGGCTGCCCAGCGGGATCACCTGAGTTACCTTGCATTCCAGATTGACCGGGCTTTCTTCCAGAATGGGGCAGTCGGTCAGCACGCTGCCGGGGGCAGAATGCAGGCCGCAGGCGGCAAATTTATCCACATCACGGCCGCTTTTCACGCCGCACCAGTCCACCGAACGCACCAGCGCTTCGGTGGGCAGATTGATGGCAAACTGTCCGCTTTCCTGAATGAGGTGGTGGCTGTAGCGCTCCGGCCGAACGCTGATGGACACCATGCTGGGCTGGGTGCAGATGGTGCCCGTCCAGCCGATGGTGATGAGATTGGGCTTTTCCAGCCCGCCGCAGGACACCAGTACCGGCGGTTCCGGGTTCAGCAGGGTGCTGCCGCGCCAGCTCTGTTTGCTCATCCGTGATACTTCCTTTCGTAGGGTGCCCAGGTGCGCTCGCTGATGATGTAGCGCGGGCGGGCTTTCGTCTCCATATAAATTTTGCCGATATACTCGCCGATCACGCCTAAGCACACCAACTGCACGCCGCCCACAAAGCAGACGATGCAGATAGTGGAGGCCCAGCCGGCCACCACGCTGCCCATGGCAGCTTCGATGATGGCCCAGATGACTCCGATAAAGCTGATCAGGCTCACAAAGATGCCAGATCCGGTAATAAGGCGGATGGGCTTGTTGGAAAGACTGGTGATGCCGTCAAAGGCAAGGGCCAGCATCTTGCTCAGCGGATAGTGGCTCTCACCGGCAAGGCGTTCGTGGCGCTCATAGGTGACTACCTCGCTCTTGAAGCCAACCAGCGGCACCATGCCGCGCAGGAAAATGTTCACTTCCCTGTAGTCGGCAAAGCTTTCCAGCACACGGGTGCTGATGAGGCGGTAGTCTGCGTGGTTGAACACGATGTCTGCGCCCAGAGCGTTCATCACATGGTAAAAGCCCTCGGCGGTGAAGCGCTTGAAGAAGGTGTCTGTATCGCGGCGGCTGCGCACGCCGTAGACCACCTCGGCACCGTCCAGATACTTTTTAACCATCTCGTCCATGGCGTTGATGTCGTCCTGACCATCGCAGTCGATGGAAATGGTAACATCGCAGGTGCCGCTGTGCAGTGCTTCCATCAAGCCTGCCAGCACGGCGTTCTGGTGGCCGCGGTTGCGGCTCTGGGAAATGCCGATGTAGTGTTCGTCCTGTGCGGCAAAACTCTGGATCAGTTCCCATGTCTTGTCTTTGGAGCCGTCGTTCACGAACAGCACCCGGCTCTTCGCGCTCACAAGGCCCTGTGCGGCAAGGCCGCTGATCTTTTCCAGAAACATGGGAGCTGTAATGGGCAGCACCTGCTCCTCGTTGTAGCAGGGGATCACGATCCATAAAATCGGTTTTGACATATTTAAAAATACTCCTATATTAAAAATAACAAGATGATGCCGCTGACGGTTACGGCCTTCCAGTGAAAAAGAGTTTTAGAAAAATCCGTAGATTTTTCTAAAACTCAAATATAAAAATAAAATTTCAGCTGAATACAGCCAAAGCGCACGCGGCGGCTATTCAAATGGTCACTGCACCATTTGCTTCAGTACCGCAGGCTCCAGCAGCTTGAAGCTGCTTTTGTAGGTGTCCAGCAGGCCGTCCCGCTGCATCTGGCTCAGCTCGCGGGAGAGAGCACTGCGGTCGCAGTTCAGGTAATCCGCCAGCTGGATGCGGGAGAACGGGATGCTGAAGGTCAGGCTGCCAGCCCGCTCGGCTTCACTGAGCAGATAGGCGCACACTTTGGCCCGCAGGCTTTTGAGCACCAGCAGGTCGATGCGGCGGGAGAGGGAAAAATATTTATCGCTGATGGTGCGCACCAGATTGCGCAATGTCTGCTGGTGCGCCGGACTGCCATCCGAAAGCAGCAGCCGCTCGTAGGGAATCAGCAGCACCTCGCAGGGCACCGAAGCCATCACCGTGACCGGGCTTGCCAGACTGGAACCGCTCAGCACATCGCCGAACACGCCGCCCGGTTCCATGTGGGTGATGGGAATGCGCGCACCCTGCGGCCCGGGACGGTAGGCTTCCAGCTCACCGGACAGTACGATGCCCACCCTGCGGTTGGGTTCGCCCGCCAGAACAAGCGCTTCGCCTTTGCCATAGCTGCGCATAACGGCACCCAGCTGAGCCAGCAGGGTCTGCAGCTCTTCAGGGGTCAGACCATTGAATAAAGAGGTGGAGCATAACAGCGGAAGAAAGTTTTTCATCACAATTCCGTGGGAAAGATCCGGCTTCCCACAGCCCTCCTGCAATTCCGTTGCACACGCAACGGTATTTTTGACTCTATTATAGTAAACTTAGACCCGCAAAGCAAATGATTTTGCAAATTTGCCTTGTAAAAAATATGAAAAGACCGACCCATGGTTCTGTGCAAAATTTTCAGGCACAAAACGGCGCGGTCTTGTGAGGAAAGAGGGAATCCCTGCATGAAAAAACTGACATCCATGCTGCTGGCTCTGGCCCTTGCGCTGAGCCTTGCCGCCTGCGGCGGTGCGGCATCCAGCTCTGTTGCATCCAGTGCAGCTTCCAGCGAAGCTGTCCCCGAGGCTGCTTCGGAAGCCGCTTCCAGTGAGGAAGCAAAGGAACTGTCCACCACCGATGCTCTGCGCATTGCCGGCCTGAAAGGCCCCACCACCATGGGCCTTGTCAACCTGCTGAGCATGGAAGAGGATGGCACCGCTTCCATGGATTACGACCTGCAGCTTTACGGCGCTGCCGATGAGATCGTGCCGCTGCTGATGAAGGGCGAGCTGGACATGGCTGCCATCCCGGCAAATCTGGCCGCCACCCTGTATCAGAAGACGGAGGGCGGCATTCAGGCTGTGGCCGTCAACACGCTGGGCGTGCTGTACGTAGTGGAAAAAGGCGGCGATACGATCCAGTCCATGGCAGACCTTGCAGGCCGTACCATCCTGTCCACCGGCAAGGGCACCACGCCGGAGTACGTGCTGCGCTATCTTCTGAACGCCAACGGCATCGACCCGGACAAGGACGTGACCATTGAATACTACAGCGAGGCCACCGAGGTCACGGCCCAGATGGCCAATACCGAGGATGCCATTGCAGTTCTGCCCCAGCCCTATGTGACTGCAGCCGGCCTGCAGGACGACACCCTGCGTGTGGCCCTCGACCTGACCGAGGAATGGAACAAGGTCGCGGATACGCAGCTCATCACCGGCGTGACCGTGGTGCGCAAGGAGTATGCCGAGGAACACCCGGATGTTGTGGCCGCATTCCTTACCGACTACGCCAAGAGCGTGGAAGCTGCCAACGCCGATTTGGACGGCACTGCCGCTCTGTGCGAGGAGCAGGGTGTTGTGGCCAAGGCTGCCATTGCCAAGAAGGCCCTGCCCAACTGCAACATCGTCTGCCTGACCGGCGACGAGCTCAAGACCAACGCATCCGCTTATCTGCAGGTGCTGTTTGATGCCGACCCCAAGGCAGTGGGCGGCGCAATGCCCGGCGACGATTTCTACTGGACTGCCGAGTGATTCCTCAATAAGCTATCTCTCCGGCCGCTGTGCGATTGGTACGCACGGCGGCTTTTTTGTTTGCACAAAATGCTTGTATCCCAGCTTTTGTGCTCCCTGCACAAATTTAAAGACAATTTTTTGTGAACGAAAATGAATGAAATTGACTGGAAATGATTGATTTTGGTGCTGTATTTGCTATAATAAAGATGCAATCAACCAAAACAACGCACAAACGGTCATAAACCGTCAAAGATAAGATCAAACCAAAGGAGAGGATGCCGATGCTGGCAGAAGAACGCTTCAGCCTGATCATGGAACAGCTGAACCGCAAGCGCACCGTGACGGTGCAGGAACTGTGCGAGGCGCTGAACACCAGCGAATCCACCATCCGGCGCGACCTGACCGAACTGGACCGGCTGGGCAAGCTGAACAAGGTGCACGGCGGTGCCACCCTGCCGGACAGCCGTTTTCTGGCGGATGAACCCACCATGGAGGCCAAGGAGTCGCAGGCTGTGGAGCAGAAGCGCAGCATCGCGCAGGCTGCGGCGCAGCTCATCAACGCCGATGATTTTGTGTTCATCGATGCAGGCTCCACCACGCTGGAGCTGGTGCGTGCACTGGCGGGGGATGCCCTCAAAGCCAGCTATGTGACCAACGGCGTGGCCCATGCCCGGGCACTGGCCCGAAAGGGCTGCCGGGTGTATCTGCCCGGAGGACTGCTGCGGCCCGAGACCGAAGCCATTGTGGGTGCACCCACAGTCACCAGCCTGCAGCGCTACAATTTTACCAAGGCGTTCATGGGTGCCAACGGTGTGGCGCTGGATGCCGGTTTTACCACGCCGGACCCCGAGGAAGCTGCCGTGAAAGCAGCGGCAGTGCACCGTGCACGGGAAGCCTGGTTCCTTGTGGATGATGCCAAGTTTTCCCGCATCTACCCGGCAGTCATTGCCGACCTGCAGGGCGGTGCCATTCTCACCAACCGCTGCCCCAACCCCAAATACAAACAATTCACGCTGGTAAAGGAGACGGAAGTATGATTTATACCGTAACATTCAACCCGGCCATTGACTATGTGGTGCGTTTGGATGCACCGCTGGAAGTAGGCGAGGTGAACCGCGCCAAAGGCGAGGACTGCGTGCTGGGCGGCAAGGGCATCAATGTGTCCGGTGTGCTGGCACAGCTGGGCTGCGAGAGCGTGGCGCTGGGCTTTGTGGCCGGTGAGACCGGCGCATGGCTGGAACGCGGTCTTGCTGCACAGGGCTTAAAGACCGATTTTGTGCATCTGGAACAGGGCATGACCCGCATCAATGTCAAGATCAAGGCAGGGCAGGAGACCGAGCTGAACGGCGCAGGCCCCGACATCCCGGAGAGCGCCATGCAGGAGCTGGAAAAGAAGCTGGACAGCCTGAACGAGGATGATATCCTCATTCTGGCGGGCAGCATCCCGGCAAGCCTTTCGCAGGATACCTACGAGCGGCTGCTGGCCCGGCTGCAGGGCAGGGGCGTGCGTGCTGTGGTGGATGCCACCCGCGACCTGCTGGTGAACGTGCTGCAGTACCACCCCTTCCTCATCAAGCCCAATAACCACGAGCTGGGCGAGATCGTGGGCAGGGTGCTGACTACGGACGAAGAGATCATTGCTGCGGCCCGCACCCTACAGCAAAAGGGCGCTCGCAACGTGCTGGTAAGCATGGCGGGCGACGGTGCCCTGCTGGTGGACGAAAATGGCGAGGTGCACCGCATCGGCTGCCCCAAGGGCAAGGTCGTAAACAGCGTGGGCGCAGGCGACAGCATGGTGGCCGGCTTTGTGGCTGGCTGGATGAAGACCCGGAGCTATTCCTTTGCACTGCGTCTGGGCACAGCCTGCGGCAGTGCAACGGCGTTCAGCCTTGGCCTTGCCACCAAAGAAAAAATCGACGAACTGATGAAGGAAATTTGAAAGAATGGATGGCTCGCCCTCTCCGTCATTGCTGGTGCAATGCCACCTCTCCCAAAGGGAGAGGCTTTGGCAGTCCATGCAAAGTTTCCGGTTTCGCCAGAGGCTCTCCCTTTGGGAGAGCTGGACGCGAAGCGGCCTGAGAGGGCGAGGACGCTAAGAGATAAGAACGAAGGGAGAAAAATCATGCGTATTACGGAATTATTCACCGCGCAGTCCATCGCACTGGATGAGGCTCTGACCGATCAGGAGCAGATCATCAGCCGTCTGGTGGAGCTGCAGGCCACCCATGGCAACATCACGGACAAGGATGCCTACAAAAAGGCCCTTTATGCCCGTGAGGCGGAGGGCTCCACCTATGTGGACAACGGCATCACGGTGCCCCACGCCAAGACCAATGTAGTCACCCGGCCCAGTCTGGCGGCGCTGCGGCTGAGCAGCCCTGTGCAGTACAATGCCGAGGACGACGGTACCACCGACCTGCTGTTTGCCATTGCGGCTCCGGAAAACGGCAGCCTGCATGTGGACATGCTGGCCCGTATGATGCAGATGCTGATGAACGAGGACTTTGTAGAAAAGCTGAAGGCCGCAAAGACCCCTGCAGAGTTCCTTGACTGCATCGATGCACAGGAGGAGGCTCAGTTCGGCGCGGAGAGCTTCACCCAGCAGGAGATCCCCCAGAGCGGCTACCGCATTCTGGCCGTGACCGCCTGCGTCAACGGCATCGCCCACACCTATATGGCAGCGGAAGCCCTGACCAAGGCCGGTGACAAGCTGGGTCTGCCCACCAAGGTGGAGACCAATGGCTCGGATGGAGCAAAGAACATCCTCACCAGAGAAGAGATCGCAAACTGCGACGGCATCATCGTGGCAGCAGAAAAGAAGGTGGAGACCGCCCGCTTCGACGGTAAGCCGGTGCTGTTCACCCGGGTGGACGATGGCATCCACAAGCCGGAGGAGCTCATCAAGAAGATCGTGCACGGCGAGGTGCCTGTTTACCACGCCGAGGGCGGCGCACAGGCCGCCGAGGATGCTTCCGGCAAGGACAGCTTTGGCCGCGCTCTGTACAAGAACCTGATGAACGGTGTCTCCCACATGCTGCCCTTCGTGGTGGGCGGCGGCATCATGATCGCACTGGCGTTCCTGCTGGACGATTACACCATCGATCCCTCCAACTTTGGCATGAACACCCCGGTCGCTGCCTTCTTTAAGACGGTGGGCAGCGCAGCCTTCGGTTACATGCTGCCCATCCTGTCTGCCTTCATCGCCATGTCCATCGCGGACCGTCCGGGTCTGGCGGTCGGTTTTGTGGGCGGTGTGCTGGCCATGAACGGCACCAACTTTGCAGGCATTGCAGCGGGTGAGACCACCGGTGTTTCCGGCGGCTTCCTTGCTGCACTGCTGGCCGGTTTTGCTGCAGGCTACATCGTCGAGCTGCTGAAAAAGATCACCGAAAAGCTGCCTGCCAGCCTGAATGGTATCCGTCCCATGCTCATCTACCCGCTGGGCGGTATGCTCATCCTCGGCGCGGTGATGTGCGGCATCAACCCGGTCATGGGCATGATCAACACTGCCATGACCGATTGCCTGAACGCCATGGGCGGCACCTCCAAGGTGCTGCTGGGTGCCATCGTGGCCGGTATGATGAGCATTGATATGGGCGGCCCCTTCAACAAAGCAGCTTACGTCTTTGGCACGGCAGCCCTTGCCTCCGGCAACTATGAGGTGATGGCCGCTGTCATGGTGGGCGGCATGGTCCCTCCCATCGCCATCGCCCTGTCCACCACCTTCTGCCCCAAGAAGTGGACTGCCGACGAGCGCCGCAACGGCATCGTGAACTACGTCATGGGCCTGTGCTTCGTCACCGAGGGCGCGATCCCTTATGCAGCAGCAGATCCGCTGCGCGTCCTGCCCAGCTGCGTGGCCGGTGCAGCGGTGGCCGGTGCGCTCTCCATGACCTTCGGCTGCGCTCTGCGTGCACCGCACGGCGGCATCTTCGTGTTCCCAGTCGTGGACCATACCGCTCTGTACTGTGTGGCGCTGGCTGTGGGCAGCGTGCTGGGTGCTGTGATCCTGAGCCTGCTCAAGAAAAACCGTACCGACGCAGAATAAACGCCATTTCCTCCATATTCGAGATACTTCATAAAGCTGCGGCAAGCCCCCGGGGAGACCCGGGGGCTTGCTGTATTACGCAGGATCGCGCGAAGGATCAGAAGGATAAAAAGAAAAAGTAACCGCCCACGACTTCCAATCCAATCAGATATAACATGATACACCCGCTGTCAAAAACGCGGCAAGAACCATTTTCACAAAAAATGCAGCAAAGAACAGCGCGAAACACCGCATTTGCTGGAAAAAACTTTGAAGCCGCCCTTTTGGATTGCACCCGGTTTTTGAGTGTGGTATACTGTTTCTGTTATGGAAAAGTTCCGGTGCGGTGTGCCGGGCACAGCAAAGAGGAAAAAGGAAACGAACGATGAAAATTGGATTTGACAACGACAAATATCTCTCGATGCAGTCAGAACATATCCGCGAGCGCATCAAGAAATTTGACAACAAGCTCTATCTGGAATTCGGCGGCAAGCTGTTCGATGATTACCACGCGTCCCGCGTACTGCCGGGCTTCCAGCCCGATTCCAAGCTGCAGATGCTGCTGCAGCTGAAGGATCAGGCCGAGGTGGTCATCGTTATCAGCGCCGAGGACATCATCAGCAACAAGATCCGCGGCGACTACGGCATCACCTACGATCTGGATGTGCTGCGCCTGATCGATGCCTTCCAGGAAGTAGGCCTGTATGTGGGCAGCGTGTGCGTGACCAAGTACGCCGCTGCACCGGAGGTGGAGGCCTTTGAAAAGCGGCTGAACAGTCTGGGCATCCGCACCTTCCGCCACTACAAAATTCCCGGCTATCCCAACGATGTGGCCCACATCGTCAGCGACGAGGGCTACGGCAAGAACGATTACATCGAGACCCAGCGCCCGCTGGTGGTCATCACGGCCCCCGGCCCCGGAAGCGGCAAAATGGCCACCTGCCTTTCCCAGCTGTACCATGAGTACAAGCGCGGCGTGAAGGCCGGTTACGCCAAGTTCGAGACTTTCCCCATCTGGAACATTCCCCTCAAGCACCCGGTGAATCTGGCCTACGAGGCCGCTACAGCCGACCTGAACGATGTGAACATGATCGACCCGTTCCATCTGGAAGCCTACGGCGTGACCACCGTCAACTACAACCGCGATATTGAGATCTTCCCGGTGGTGAACGCCATGTTTGAGCTGATCGCCGGCAAAAGCCCGTATAAGTCCCCCACGGACATGGGCGTGAACATGGCAGGCAACTGCATCGTGGACGATGCGGTCTGCCGCGAAGCCTCCCGCAAGGAGATCCTGCGCCGCTACTTCAAGTGCCTGTGTGAGCAGAAGATCACCGGCACGGTCAAGGAGACCGAGCGCTACAAGCTGGAACTGCTGATGAATCAGGCCGACCTGACCGTGGGCCAGCGCGAAGTGGAAAAGCAGGCTCATGCCCGCAGCGAGAGCACCGGCGGGGCCCCTGCTGCCGCCATTGAGCTGCCGGACGGCACCGTTGTTACCGGCAAGACCGGTCCGCTGCTGGGTGCAGCAGCATCTGCTCTGATGAATGCTCTCAAGGTGCTGGCCGGTATCCCGCAGGAGACCGACCTTGTGAGTGCGGCTTCCATTGAGCCCATCCAGACCCTCAAGACCAACTATCTGGGCGGCAAGAATCCCCGCCTGCACACCGACGAGATCCTGATCGCGCTTTCCAGCTCGGCTGCTTCCAACGAGCAGGCTGCAGCGGCCATGCATCAGCTGCCCAACCTCAAGGGCTGCGATGTGCACTCCACCGTGCTGCTTTCGGGTGTGGATACCAGCACCCTGAACCGGCTGGGAATGTACCTGACCTGTGACCCTGTTTACGAGGAAGAAGACCGCAAGTACCACAAGCAGTAAATTATACAAAAAACGAAACAGGCGCATCCAAAGGCCGAAAGGCTGGCGGATGCGCCTGTTTTTCATTGGTTCAGATGCCGGTAAAATAGGATCTGTACTTTTCTGCATACAGCTGTGTGCCCATGCGGCGCAGGCCGCCGTACAGGTGCTGCCGGATCAGCGGTTCAATGGCATCCAGATCTTTTTCCCGGATCACCCGCAAAATTTCCCGGTGCTCGCTCAGCACATCCGGCACATTGTTGGCCCGCACCACATCCAGACGGGTAAAGCGGGAATAATCCGGCTGCGGCTTTGTCAGGTTCTGCCAGATATACCACTTGTTCATGCTGCAAAACCAGATGGCGTGCATTTCCAGATCCAGCGTCAGGAAGGCATTGATATCCACATTGTCCGGGTCGGTCATGGTCTGGGCCATCTCTTCCAGTAGGTCATATTTGTGCTTGATCTCAATGTACTCTTTGGGCGAACAGACCTGAATGAAATCGCGCAGCACCGTGCTTTCAACGGCTGTGCGCTGGTATACGATCTGATCCACGATATCCAGATCAATGGGGGTGACGATGGTGCCCTTGCAGGGAATGATCTGCACAAAGCCGTTCTGTTCCAGCCGCTGCAGGGCAGCGCGCACTGGTGTGCGCGAAATGCCGAACCGTTTGCACAGCTGATTTTCGCTGATGGTCTCTCCGGGCTTGATCTTCAGCGTAACGATCTCATATTCCAGCGTCTGGTAGATGTCCTCTGGATGCAGCTGTTCAGCCATGTACTCACACTCCATTTACATAGTTGATGATAAGACATTTCTATTTTAGCCTGCTAAAAAGAGATTGTCAACGTATGAGAATGAAGTATACAATAGCCTGTATACAAGTATAGGAAAAGCTCCGAAATTTATCATATCTGACAAAAATTGATATATCAGATGAAAATGAACCAAATAGTGTCGCCGGATTGTAACAGTTTCCACGAGAAACGGATAAGATTGTTAGTTATGCACAAAGAAACTTTACGAAGTTGGTGAAGTTTGGCTTTTGTGCGGATGTGAATTTTCTGTTACGATTAGCGTGCAATGAAAATGCTGTATACAGGGGCCGCCAAAAACTTTGCTAGCGTATAAGGTAAAAAGGTACCCCTGAAACAAGGAGGAAGAAGATTATGAAAAAGATCTCTCGTCGCAATTTCCTGAAGGTGTCTGGTGCAATGGCAGCTGCAGGTGCTCTGGCAGCCTGCGGCGGTTCCGGTGCATCCACCCCGGCTGCTTCCGGCGCAGCATCCACCAGCACTGCAGCAAGTGCCGCAGCAGCCGGTGAGGACAAGTTTGCATCTCTGGGCGATTTCACCATGACCGTGGGTCATGCACAGCCCGAAGGCAACCCCCGCTTTGTTTCCATGGAGCAGTTTGCCGCCGATGTGGCAGAGGCCACCAATGGCCATGTGAAGATCGAAGTTTACGGCAACGGCCAGCTGGGCACCGAGAAGGAGATGCTGGAGCAGGTCGTGGCCGGCACCGTGCAGGGCATGCGCGGCGGTCAGTTCGACTTCAGCCCCCGTCTGCTGATGTTCACCCTGCCCTTCCTGACCAACACCCGTGCGCAGGTCACGGCTCTGTTGCAGAGCGATCTGGCACAGAAGGTGTGCGCTGAGGCCGAAGGCGAGACGGGCACTGTCATCATCAACCTGTGCGATGCAGGCGGCTACCGCCAGTTCTCCAACTCCAAGCACCCCATCAAGGCTCCCGCAGACCTGAAGGGCCTGAAGATGCGCACCAACGGCATGAAGACCATTGACATGACCTTCCAGGCAATGGGTGCTACCACCACTACCATCCCGTACTCCGACCTGTACATGGGCCTGAAGACCGGCGTTGCAGACGGTCAGGAAAACCCTTGGGTCAACGTGGAGGGCATGAAGTTCTATGAAGTGCAGAAGTACTTCACCGAGGTCAACTACCAGTTCCATCCGGACCCCTTCTATGTGAACGCAGCATGGTGGAACGGCCTGCCCGAGGAGTACCGCGATATCATTACCGAGTGCGCCACCAAGATGGGCGAATACAACGACGAGCTGATCGACAAGAACTCCAGCGCCGCAAAGCAGACCATCGTGGATTCCGGCTGCGAAGTCTACGAGCCCTCTGCCGATGAGCTGAAGGCCTTCCAGACCGCTGTGCAGTCCGTGTACGACCAGTGTGTCACCGAGGGCATCTGCACCGCCGACGAGATCAAGGAGATGCAGGATATCGTCGCAAAGGCATAAGCAGAAACGACCAAAGGCAAAAACGGCCATGTTACGGTAAAGGCGAGAGGGCAGCCTGCGGGCTGCCCTCTGCTGTAACAGGCCAATGGAAAAAGTTGTAAAATAACCGAAAGGGGCTGAGCACCATCGAAAAGCTGAAAAAAATCGGCAAGAAGCTGTTTGACGTATACTTTACCATCGGCGTGATCGCCATGGCACTGCTGGCGGCTCTTGTGATCTTTACCGTTATTGCGCGCTACTGCTTCTCCCTGAGCTGGAAGCAGCTGGCAGAATTCAACACCACCCTGTTTGCATTTACCACCTTCTGGGGCATGGGCATCAACGTGATCAAGGACGAGCACGTCATGATCGACATCCTTTACGACGGTGTCAAGCCTGCCCGCAAGCGCTGGCTGGCTATCGTCAATTACCTCATCGTGCTGGCCGTGGTGCTGGTGTTCACCTATCAGGGCTTCAAGTATGTGGGCGTTGCCGGTAAACAGATCAGTCAGGGTATGGAGATTCCCATGATGTATATGTACGGCATCATGCCGGTGTGCGGCATCATCTGTGCCATCTGCGTCGTGATCAAGATCATCACCCTGTACAAGGCCGATATTTCCTACTTTGCGCCCAAGAATCAGGCGCTGAGCCGTGACGACGCATAAGCGGAAAGGGGAGAATACACAACTATGGCAATGCTCATCCTTCTGGTGCTGCTGATCTTCTTTGCCGCGCTGGGCATCCCGCTGGCCTTCGCCATCGGCGCTTCCTGTGTGACCTACATCCTGATCTATGCACCTACCTTTATTACCATGCTGCCGCAGCGCGTGTGGAACGGTGCCTACAGTGAGCTGATGATCGCCATGCCGCTGTTCATGCTGGCTGGTGAGCTGATGAACACCGGCGGCATCACCCAGCGCATCATCAACTTCTGCATGGAGCTGCTGCGGCCCATCCGCGGTGGTCTGGGCGAAGTGAACATCGTGGCTTCCATGATCTTTGGCGGTATTTCCGGCTCCTCTGTGGCCGATACCTCGGCTCTGGGTTCCATCCTGATCCCCGCCATGGAGAAGGAAGGGTACCCGCCGGAAGCTTCTGCCGGTATCACGGTGGCATCCTCCACCATGGGCATGATCATCCCGCCCTCCACCCCCATGATCGTTTACTCCATGATCTCCGGTGCATCGGTGGGTGCGCTGTTCGTGGCAGGTGCCGTGCCCGGCATCCTGATCGGTCTGACCCAGCTGGTGCTGGTGTACATCATCAGCGCCAAGAAGGGCTGGCATCCGGAAAAGGTCAAGTTTGACGGCAAGCGCGCCGCCAAGAGCCTGCTTTCCGGCATTCCTGCCCTCATCATGCCGCTGTTCATCATCATCTGCGTTTCCTTCGGCGTGTGCACTGCATCCGAAAGTGCCGGTGTGGCCGTGCTGTATTCCATGCTGGTGGGCTTCTTCGTCTACAAGGAGCTGACATGGAAGGGTGTCTGGGAGGCTTTGAAAAAGACCCTGATCTCTTCTTCCTCCATCATGCTCATCATCGGCTTTACCACCATCTTTACATGGGTGCTGACCATGCAGAAGGTGCCGCAGACGGTAGGTGCCTTCTTCATGTCCCTGAACATGCCCGCGTGGGCCATTGCACTGATCTTTGATGTGCTGATCCTGATGATCGGCACCTTCATCGATGTCAGCCCGGCCATCCTGCTGCTCACCCCCATCCTGCTGCCGGTCATGGTGCAGTACGGCTTCTCGCCGCTGCAGTTCGGTGCCATGATGATCACCGGTCTGGCCATCGGTCTGGTCACTCCGCCGGTCGGCATGTGCCTGAACGCCTGCAACAAGATCAACCGTATGCCCATCATCGAGATCTTCAAGGGCGCAGCGCCCTACGTGATCTGCAACGTGATCGTTCTGATCTCCATCAGCCTGTGGGGCCCGCTTACTACCGCCCTGCCGCAGCTGCTGGGCTACAGCATCTTCTGAGCTTAACGCGTATACCTCTTATAAAAAACAGGCAGCGCTCCCTTGCGGGGCGCTGTTTGTTTTTTGCACGCAAACAGGCGGGACTGTTGTATTTGACGGACAGATATGGTACACTAAGGCCACTTGTGTATAGGAATATAGGAAAAGAGGAATTAAATCATGGATACGCAAAAACAAAAGCGCAGCGCCTTTTCCGGCAAGATCGGCTTTGTGCTGTCGGCCGCAGGCGCTTCGGTGGGTCTGGGCAACATCTGGCGGTTTCCGTACCTCGCCGCGAAATACGGCGGCGGCATTTTTCTGCTGGTGTACATCGTGCTGGCCGTCACCTTTGGCTACACGATGATCGTGGCCGAAACGGCACTGGGCCGCATGACCCACAAAAGCCCGGTGGGTGCCTTTGGCGCCTTTGGCAAAAAGGGCGGCCTGCGGTTCGGCGGCTGGATCAATGCGGTCATTCCCATTCTGATCGTGCCGTACTATTCGGTCATCGGCGGCTGGGTCATCCGCTATCTGTCGGAGTATATCAGTGGCCATGGCAGTGAGCTTTCGCAGGACGGTTATTTTTCCAATTTCATTTCCAGCGGACTGTCGGCAGAGGTGTGCTTTCTGATCTTCACGGCCTTTACGCTGGCCATCATCTTTGCAGGTGTGCGCAACGGCGTGGAGCGTGTTTCCAAGGTGATGATGCCGGTGCTGGTGGTGCTTTCGGTGGTCATTGCGGGCTACTCGGTCACGCGCCCGGGTGCGTTGGCAGGCGTGAAGTATTTTCTGGTGCCGAACGTGGCAAACTTTTCCTGGATGACGGTGGTCACGGCCATGGGCCAGATGTTCTATTCGCTGTCCATCGCTATGGGCATTCTGGTCACCTTTGGCTCTTATATGAAGAAGGATGTCTCCATTGAGGAATCCACCGAGAACGTGGAAGTGTTTGACACGGCCATCGCCATCATGGCGGGCCTGATGATCATTCCGGCGGTGTTCTCCTTCTCCGGCGGCGACCCGGACACCCTGCAGGCCGGCCCGGCGCTGATGTTTATTACCATCCCCAAGGTATTCGAGAGCATGGGCTTTGGCCATGTGGTGGGCATCCTGTTCTTTTTGCTGGTGCTGTTTGCAGCCGTGACCAGCTCCATTGCCCTGACCGAGAGCGCTGTCTCCACCTTTGAGGACGAGCTGGGCTGGAGCCGCGAGCGCGCAACGGCACTGATCGGCCTGATCATGGTGGCGCTGGGCAGCCTTTCGGCACTGGGCTATGGCCCGCTGGCGGGCGTGACGGTGTTCGGAATGCAGTTTCTGGATTTCTTCGATTTCCTCACCAACTCTGTCATGATGCCCATTGCAGCCATTGCTATCTGCCTGCTGGTGTCCCGCGTGATCGGCGTGCAGAAGATCGAAGAAGAGGTGACGCTGGGCGGCAAGCCCTTCCGCCGTAAAAAGATCTTCAACTTCATGATCCAGTATCTGTGCCCCATCTTTGCGGCCATTATCCTGATCAGCTCTGTGGCAAATGCTCTGGGCTGGATCGCAATGTAAAAACAAAAAAGCGCAGAAGGTGTTTCTCAAAGGAAGCCTTCTGCGCTTTTTTGTATGTCCAAAAGGTTTTCTTATGCTGTGAAGTTGCATAAAGCATAGAAAACGGCGATTTAGGCCTCAATTGGCTGGAAGCCTGATTTTATTAGCTGGAACCGAAAATTCTGCTAATGGCATTCGCTGGCTAATTTTGGTGATAGGTTCAAAATGAAAAATGCGAAGATCGTCTTTCACATGGAAAAATGACCTTCGCATTTTCTTAAAATGGCGTCCCCGCCCGGATTCGAACCGGGGGCCTCAGGCTTAGGAGTAGGGGCTGAAGCCATAAATCCTAGGCAAAAGTAGGTAAAACAAGTAACGTTTTATCAATTGATTTTTTGTTGCGCTGTCAATCTGAGTAAAGAACACAAACCCCGAAATAAAACGAGTAAAAGGCTTTTCATTAGCAGAAAATTAGCAGAGCTAATGAAAAGTGGAAGGTTCATTGTAAAATGCCCACCTTTCATTAGCTGGGAAGTGTACGTTTCCCTACGGATATTTGCTTGTTTAGCATTCGTGAACCAGACCATACAGCCGTAGCTGGTGTGATGGACAAATGTTTTCAATAGAAAAAGACCAGAGCTTTCTGCGAGAAAACTCTGGTCTATGTAACAGTGCGAATGGAAATGCGCATTGTCTTGTAAAAGGAAGGGGCTTATGGTATTCTTACGGGAGTAAAGGCACTGGATGCAAGGAACTTTGCGTGATTTTAGGAGTGTGCGATGGAAAAGAAATTTAATATTGTAGTCGGTGAAGATGGAACTGTAAAACTCCCAGATGCGGTTCTGGAAAAACTTGAAGTCAAACCCGGAGAGGAAGTTCGCTTCGAGGTAGATGACAATTTCTATGCAGTCAGGCTTCTATCGCGGATAGAAGCTGAACGCTTGGATTACTTGAATCGGATGCATAATAAACATTGCCCCTCTATTGAGGAAATGATTGCAGAGTCGAGAAAACAAGCCACTCAGAACATTGTGATCTCCCGTATCCTTGATGGGATGCCGGCAGAAAAAATCGCAGAAGGCTATGAAGTTTCACTCGATTATGTAAAACAGCTTACACATCAGCTGAAGATGGACATAGAGGAAGCTAAGGCGAAAAAACACAAAGAAACGGGATCATCCTAAAACAGATAGCGGCAGTTTTCCATATACGGAAAACTGCCGCTGTTTATGTATAGAGGCTTATAGGTTCTTTGCAAGATTTTTAATGAGTGTAGCCATAGAGGGGTCAGCCAGCAGTTTAGCAAGAGCTGCTGCCGCATCTGTATCGACTGGACTGGCTTTGGGAGTGGATTGCTCTGCGCGAGGGAGGGCTTCAGGCTCTGCACCATGATGCTGATAGAAGAAATCGTCGAATCGTTGTGCGTTCAAACGCCGATCATCATCCAGAATGTGTGCGTACTGCTCGGTGACCATCGAAGCCTGTGCATGACCGGAATCGCCCTGCACGGCTTTGATATCGCCGCCGTTCAGTTTGAGCTTGTATGTAATGCTGGAGTGTCGGAAGCTGTGGAAAACCACTTTTGGGAGATCGTTTTCCTCAATCAGCTGCTTCAATGCACCGTTAATGGTGGATTGTTCGGTCGGCATTCCTAGCGGGCCGGCAACCACGAGATTATAGTCTGCATACTCTGCACCCAGTGCGTCCTTTGTCATGTCCTGCTCGGCTTTATAGTGGACAAGCATTTCAGCAACTGTTTTGGGGAGAAAAATGGTTCGGATACTGCTGTCTGTTTTAGGGCTTTTCAGAACCTGGACCGTGGTGCAGCGGGAACTCAGCGAGGGAAAACGAGTGATGACATTTTTATTTTCCAAGGCGTTCAGCGAAGCAATATCTACACGCTGCAATTCCTTATTTATGTAAATGGAGGCTCGCCCGGCTTCAATGCTTTCGGGGGAGATATCCACACAATCCCATGTCAGACCGAGCAATTCCCCTAAGCGCAGGGAACAAGAGAAGGAGAGGTTGATGCAAAGCCGGAGCCGTGGATCATCACAGACTTCTAAGGCATGGAACAGGGTCTCGGCAGTCCAGATATCACGCTTCTTTGCAGTGTATTTGGGCAAGGTGGCATAAATAAAATGCGTCGGCATATTTCGCTTTTTGATCTGTGTTGTCAGTGGAACGACCAGAAGAACATTGGAATAAAAATTACCGTCATCGTTCTGGACAACGATGGCAGGTCGGACACCGCCTTGCTCGGAACCGCTGTAAGGGTTCAAGTCCATCATGTAGACATCCCCGCGCTTGTACATCCAGTTTGCGGGCATAGGCGGATATTCTTTTTCTTTTTTGCCTCGTGTGGCCAATTTGGATTGCTCCTTTCTATCCGTGTATGTAACAGCGGACTGCTCGCGCAGCCCGCCCTACTATCTCAAACAGCATAAATGCTGCGATTTATAGTTATAGACTTTTCCGTACTTGTCCCCGACACCCCCGGAAAACGAAAACTCTGTTTTCGTGTGGGAAATCTTTCAGCCGTTCGGCAGCGTACCGAATCCATAGGGTTCTCACCTCTCCGTGGTTCTCACCGAGCTGCCCGAAGGCAGAAGTATCATTATTCTGTGATGGCTCTTAGCTATGGAGAAGCTGTCATCCATTTACCGTCAACCTACCGCTCATTCCCTCAGTGGGAGATCATCGCATTTGTTACGGACGTGGCTCATCATCACAGGAACGTGACTGAAGAATGCGTGTTCAATTTTCAAGGGGCGGGATAGCTTGAGGGCTGCTTTGAACGCTTTCCGAAGCTATGGCTGTATTGTAACCGATGCGGAACGAAATGAACAGGAACTCAGAGTTCACAATTTTTGAGGAAAATAGGAAGTATCGTTCCTGTTTCTCGATGAACCGTCAAAAATATATTTCTTGACTTTATGTAAGAAATGAAGTATTATACTCGTAAGAAACTAACTTACGAGTATATAAATTCGATAAATACACTTTGGGGAGGGAACAAAATGAGCCGATTTTACTGCCGCGATGAGGAACTTCGGAAGTTAAACAAACGATATGAGAATGGAAAGTTTGAATGCGTTGTCATTTACGGCAGACGCCGTGTTGGAAAAACTGCGCTGATCAATGAATTCTGCAAGGATAAACCGACCATTTTCTTCTCTGCCTTGAATACGACCGGAAAAGAAAATCTGGAAGCCTTGTCCAAGGCAATCATGAGTTTTGAACGACCCAATGCAGAATCATCTCCGGAATTTACAACCTACGATGCAGCATTGGACGAACTGACAGCTCTCTCCAAGGAGCAGCGGATCGTATTTGTAATTGATGAGTATCCTTATCTTGCAAAGGCTAAACCCGCTATTTCCGCAATGCTTCAGCACATCATCGACCATAAATGGACAGAGTCCCAAATGTACCTGATCCTGTGTGGCTCGTCCATGAGTTTTATGGAAAGTCAGGTTTTGGGCAAAGAAAGCCCTCTGTATGGGCGCAGAACAGCGCAATTCAAAATCATGCCGCTGGATTACAAGGAAACAGCGGTGTTCCATCCGAATCTGTCCGAGGAAGATAACGCCCTGATTTATGGCATCACAGGCGGCGTTCCGCATTATATCAACAAATTGGATGTTCGGGACAGCGTAGATGAAGCACTGATGGAAAACTTGTTTGACCGTTCCAGCTACCTCTATGAGGAACCGGCCAACCTGTTAAAGCAGGAGCTGCGTGAGCCGGCAATTTATAATGCAATCATCAAGGCAATTGCAGAGGGGGCTTCTCGCCTGAATGATATCACCACGAAAGTTGGTGAAGAAAACTCTGTGGTGGCGAAGTACCTCAAAACGTTGATAGACCTTGGAATCGTCAAAAAGGAAACGCCGATCACTGAGAAACCGGGCAAAAAAACGATCTATCTTCTGGCAGACAATTTTTTTCGTTTTTGGTACCGTTTTGTGCCGGTCAATGCAAGTGCCATTGATTCGGGGCGGATCGCAAAGACCTACCCCCATGCGGTGAAGCAGTATTTTCCAGACTATATGGGTCTGATTTTTGAGAAGATGTGCCAAGACTACTTGCTCTATTATGCGAATGATCTTCCTATCGAGTTGAGTGAGATTGGGCAGTGGTGGGGAACCGACCCTCAAAAAAAGAAGCAGATACAAATCGATATTGTCGGTAGGCCGGTTGAGGGCAATGACTATATCATCGGCTCCTGCAAATATCGCAATGAAAAAATCGGTTTGGACGAACTGGAACTGATTCGGGAATATGCAGCAGTCTTTGGGAAAGGAACAAACTACCACTACTACATTTTCTCGAAAGGCGGATTTACAGACGGCCTGCTTCAGGCACAGGAACGCGGAGAAGTACAGCTGCTTACCCTTGCCGATATTTTTGAATAACACAAGAAACGCTCTTGTCGGTGTAAAACCGGCAGGAGCGTTTCTTGTTGAAGTGATTATAAAAGACCTTTGATTTTTTCAAGATGATCTATAGCGGCTTGCAGTTCATTTTGAAACTGATCCCTAGAAGGATCTCGGCCCAAAAGAAGATAATCCATACTGACATGGAAGTATTCTG
>OBIX01000124.1_pt1 | contig 20849 bp, 20 predicted proteins | sample 1496251 | NCBI WGS metagenome assembly OBIX01 (sample SAMN05065742, study PRJEB22554) | human gut metagenome | biome: ENVO:2100002; feature: ENVO:00000062; material: ENVO:00002003 | host: Homo sapiens | place: USA | reverse complement strand
GATGAACCGTTGCCAAAGCATTTCACCTCCGCTTTTGGGATACACTGACGAACCGGTAATTTCTCTTCAGACACGATTCGGGCCATTCCATCGCCCGCCCTATTGCCTCACGGCAACAGGGTCCCACCCAAGCGGACGGTCTTCAGAGAAACTCCCGGTTCGTCGACGTAAACTGATTATTTCAGGCCGAACATCTCCATGCATTCTGCTGCCGCTTCATCCACTTTGCCAAAATCCACCGCTGCACGGTAATAGGTCTCCAACTCATCGTGGCAGCTCTTGGCCTGTGCCATCAGGGCACTGGCCTGTTCCAGCAGTTCGGCGGCTGCACGCTCGTTAAAGCGCAGCCGTGCCCGGTACGCTGCCAGATTTTCCCTGTCAAGGAAGCGGGTGCACCGCACAGCCTGCACACTGGGCAGATGCACCGGATGCCAGCGATTATCCGTCAGGAAGGCAAGCTTCAGCTCCGGGATCAGGATATGGTCGATCTTATCCTCCGGGTGCATGGCGCATGGACAGGTAATAATGTGGTAGCCCCGCGTCAGGGCTTCGGCGCGGATCAGCTCCAGCAGCAGGCGGGACACCGCGCCGTAATCATCCCGGAACACGATAAACTTATCCGCCAATGCCTGTGCAGTGCCCTGATAAAACACTTCACCCTTGGGGGTGACGGCGGAAAGCAGGCGCAGCTCTTCGCTGCCAATGCCTTCCGTGCGCGGCATCACCCGGGTGCACAGCCGTTTGACATAACGGCGCACCTTGTCGAAATTGGCGCTGCAGGCTTCGGCGCGGCGGCTGTCCAGCAAAAGGCTGCCTGCCGATGCAATATATCGTGCAGCGCGGCTGCGCAGCAGGGCGTTGCGGGCAAACAGCGCCTTGACCTCATCGGTGCACTGATGCAGCTTTTCTGCATCGATGGTGTGGTACAAACTCACCACCACTTCGTCCGCACCGGGAGCATCCGGCTCCACCACATGGGGTGCAGTGGCATCCACGATAGCCCTGTGCTGCCCGGGCAGGATCACGCCGTCCAGACTGTCCGGGTCGCTGGCACAGTGGATGCGCTGCGTCAGTTCGCCGCGCTGTTCGGCAGCACGGGCAAGCCGCTTCATCAGGGTGGATTTGCCGCAGCCCGGCCCGCTTTTAATCAGGTACATCTGCATACCGGGTTCGTGGCGCAGCGGTTCAAAATAGCCCTTGAAACCGGCAGGCGTTGTGGCACCCAGAAAGAAATCAATGGAATCATGTCGTGCAGTTTCCATAATCGAACACCTCTCTTTTTGTTTTAGAGTATGCAAAAGGAAGGTATTTGGTTCTTGCAGCGGGAATGATTCAGTCTTTGTGATAGGTATGTTTGCACACCGTTTCAATGTTGTCCCGCAGGGCAGTAAAATCAGCAAAGGCTGCAGGCTTGTTCTGCGGGCTGCGCAGCAGAGCGGCAGGGTGGAAGGTACCCATGAACAGGATGCCGCCCTTTTCGTACAGCTGGCCATGCTCCTTGGTCACGGAGAAATCCTTTCGGATCATCCGCTGGGCGGCAATGCGGCCAAGGCAGACCACGATCTTTGGCTTCAGCAGGCGGAACTGCTCCCGCAGCCAGGGCATACAGGCTTCGCTCTCAGCAGGCTGAGGGTCACGGTTCTGCGGCGGGCGGCACTTGACGATGTTTGCAATATAGCAGTTCTTCGTGCGGTCAAGGTCGATGGCAAACAGATATTTGTCCAGCAGCTGGCCGCTGCGCCCCACAAAGGGCAGACCCTGCTCATCCTCATTCTGGCCGGGGCCTTCGCCCACAAACAGAACTTCGGCATCTTCCACACCCTGACCGAACACCACATTGGTGCGGGTCTTGCACAGCTCGCAGCGGGTGCAGGCAAGACAGCTTGATCTTAATGTTTCCCAATCCATGGCAGCTTGATCTCCTCTTGAAACGGTATGATACTTAATTCACAAATCGGAACAGTTTTTCTCCTAAAATAATAGTACAAAATCTGGGATGATACGATGCATTGCATGAAATGACGAATCCACTCAATGGCTCTTTTAGTATACGACTTTTCGGCAACATCATCAATACAGTGGCCGACAATCTTTTTAATGACATGCTCATCCACACCGGCTTTCTTTGCCGTGGTGACGAACTGAACACGACCATCATGAGGACGATGCCGGGGGCAAAGGCCTAAAGCATTCACGACGAATGCGTTGCCCTTTCTGTGTGTGTTTTGGCTGGCGACTTAACGATACCACAGGACGATTCACTCGTCATGAATGTGGAGAAATCACACGATAAGACGTTGCTTTATCAAAAGAATAAACAAAGAGTATCTCCGCGTGTTGATTTTAAATCAATCCGTAGTGATGATTGAAAACGATTACACATGCAGATTTCAAAGCACTTATACAAATTGTATCCGCTTTCTCTTTGCAGAGCGCGGCTGGATGTGTTATAATCAAAATAGTTTTCTGCGATGCATTTTCAGGCGGTAGTGCCGGACGGCAGCGCGGGAGAAACCGGATAGCGGGAGAGTGGAACTTTTGGAGTTGGAACAGGCAAAAAAGCGCGTGGAAGAATTGCGCGCTGTGATCGAGAAAAACAATCGGCTTTACTATGACCAGGATGCCCCGGAGCTTGAAGATTTTGAGTATGATGCTCTGACCCGGGAACTGAAAGAATTGGAAGCGCAGTTTCCGCAGCTGGTCACGGCATCATCGCCTACCCAGAAGGTAGGCGGCACGGCCAGCAGCAAGCTGCCAAAGGTGACCCATGCGGTAAAAATGGAAAGCCTGCTGGATGCATTTTCGTATGATGAGCTGCGGGATTTTGACCGCCGCGTGCGGGAAGCCGGCATAGAGCCGGAGTATGTGGTGGAGATCAAGATCGATGGCCTTTCCTGCAGTCTGGAATACGAAAACGGTGAGCTGGTTCGTGCCTCTACCCGCGGCGATGGCGTGGTGGGCGAGGACGTGACCGCCAATGTCCGCGCCATTCGCAGCATTCCCAAAAAGTTGAAGGATGCACCGGAATTTCTGGAAGTGCGCGGTGAGATATATATGCCGCATGGCGCGTTCCAGAAGCTGTGTGCAGAGCAGGAGCTGCAGGGCGCAGCGCCCTTTAAAAATCCGCGCAATGCGGCTGCCGGTTCGCTGCGCCAGAAGGATGCAAAGATCACAGGAAGCCGGGGCCTTTCTATCTTTGTTTTCAATGTGCAGCAGATCCGCGGCAAAACGCTTACCAAGCATGCTGAAAGTCTGGATTACCTCAAGAGCCTTGGCCTGCCGGTCTCGCCGCGCTATCATATCGTGCATGACATTGAGCAGGCCATTGCCGAGATCGAGCAGATCGGTCAGAACCGTGCCAAACTGGATTTTGATATGGATGGTGCAGTGATCAAGGTGAACGATTTTGCACAGCGCGATTTGATGGGTTCCACCAACAAATTCCCACGCTGGGCAATTGCGTTTAAGTATCCGCCAGAGGTAAAGGAGACAACGCTGCGCAGCATTGAGGTCGCAGTTGGCCGCACCGGTGTTCTTACCCCGACGGCCTGCTTTGACCCTGTCTTTCTGGCGGGTACTACCGTTGCCCGCGCGACCCTGCACAATGAGGATTTTATCCATCAGTTCGGCCTTTGCATCGGCGATACCATTCAGGTGCGCAAGGCGGGTGATATCATCCCGGAAGTGATCGGTGTTACCAATCACGCAGAGGATGCACAGCCCTATGAGATGCCCACGGTCTGCCCCTCCTGCGGTGCACCAGTCGTTCATCTGGAGGATGAAGCAGCTCTGCGCTGTGTTAACCCCGAGTGCCCGGCACAGGCACTGCGCAATATCATCCATTTTGCTTCCCGCGATGCAATGGATATCGAGGGCCTTGGCACAGCAGTTGCCACCCAGCTGGTGGAGAAGGACATGGTGCACTCCGCAGCGGATATCTACACGCTGACACGGGAACAGCTGCTGACGCTGGATAAGTTCAAGGAAAAGAGCGCCGATAACCTGCTGAACGCCATCGAGGCTTCCAAGCAGAACAATCTGGATAAGCTCCTGTTCGGCTTTGGCATCCGCAACATTGGCGATAAAGCTGCGGCCCTGCTGGCAGAGCATTTCGGTACGCTGCAGGCTGTCCGGGAAGCAAGTGCAGAGCAGATCAGCGAGATCGATGGGTTTGGCGGCGTAATGGCGCAGAGCGTCGTGGAATTCTTTGCAAAAGAGGGAACGACCGACCTTGTCCATCGTCTGGCCGATGCCGGATTGAATATGCAGTGGAAGGGCGAACCGAAGGGCGATAAGCTGGCAGGGAAAACGCTGGTGGTCACCGGCACGCTGGAAACTCTTTCCCGCAATGAGGCGGAAGCACTGATCGTGAAAAACGGTGGTAAAGCCAGCGGTTCTGTTTCAAAGAAAACGGCCTATGTCGTGGCAGGCACGGCAGCAGGCTCCAAACTGACCAAGGCGCAGGCGCTTGGCATCCCGGTGCTGACCGAGGCAGAATTTCTGGCAATGATCAGTGACGAAAACATCTGATAAAACCGCTCCAATGGATATCCCCGCAGTTTTGTGCTGCGGGGATATTTTTATGTCCGCAGGTTCTATCCGGCAGGGACAGGCATATACTCATAGCAGGCAATGAGCCTGAAAAAGGAGAGGACAGTGTGGATGAGTATTATCGGGCGATACGCCTGCTTCCCTCATGGCTGGCCGGGCCATTGGGACAGCTGCCAGCACAGACGGCAGCGCAGATCCATGAACTTCGGTTCCGGACAGGCTGTGGTGTTTTTGTTACACTGTCGGGTCGGCAGCTCCCGCTGCAGGACCTGCCGGAGTGCCCGCTGCAGCTGAGGGAGTGTGTATTGGATCAGTTTCAGATCGAAGAGATCTTTCACACCCTGTGCGGCGGCGCGGTACATGCACACCAGACGGAGCTTGCGCATGGATTTCTGACCACACCCTCCGGCTGCCGGGTGGGTGTGGCAGGACGCTATGTGGATCGCGACGGCCAGACGGTTCTGCAGCAGGTGCAGGGGTTGAACCTGCGCATTGCAAGGGCGGTTCCGGTACAGCTGCCGGACGAACTTCTGGTGCAACTGAAAAAGCATTTTATTGGGATGCTTTTGGTCGGCGAGCCGGACAGCGGCAAGACGACGCTGCTGCGTCAGATCGCACGAGAACTGGCCGGGATGCAGCGGCGAGCCTGCGTGGTGGACGAGCGCTGCGAGATCTTTCCGTCGGGTGATTCCGAGAAGATGCCGCCGCTGGATCTGCTGTCCGGCATCCCTAAGGAACGGGCTGTGCAGATGGCACTGCGCACGCTTTCGCCGCAGGTCATTTTGCTGGACGAGCTGGGCACGCTTGCCGAAACTGCAGCGCTGGAGCAGGGCTTTTACAGCGGGGTGGACTTTGTTGCAAGCGTCCATGCCGCAAGCGTGGAAGAAGCCGCCCGGCGGCCGCAGGTGCAGGCGCTGCAGCGGCATGGAATGCTGCGTGTATTTGTACTGCTGCACGGCTGCACAGCGCCGGGAAAAGTCCGGCAGGTCTGCACGGTATGATGCGGCTTTTTCATTGGGCAGCGGCTGCACTGCTCCTGCTGTGCGGGTGGCTGACCGGTTCGGCATTTCAGGTCAGAACAGAGCAGCATATCCTGCAGCTGCAGCGCACCGTGGAGCTGTTGCAGCGCATCCGGCAGGAGATTGCTTACCGCAGGCTGGATCTGGAACAGCTGCAGCGGTGTCTCGTGCAGGAAAAGCTGCTGGAAAGCGATGCAGCACCAAAACTGCAGGAAATTCCGGCACCGGAAAGATTTGATGATGCGGAACGCCTTTGCTTTGAGCAGTGCTTTGCCGGCCTTGGCCAAAGCGAAGCGGCGCAGGAATGCGAACGACTGGATTATTACTCTGCCCGTTTTGAAGCATTCCTGCACCAGGCGCAGCAGAAAGCGGCATCCGGGCAGGGCTTACCGTGCAGGCTTGGCCTTGCGGCCGGCGCGGTGGCAGCACTGATTCTTTTGTAGTGGCAGGAGGACGAAAACTTGGAGATCGACCTTGTGTTCAAAATTGCAGCGATCGGTATTATCGTGGCCGTCCTGAACCAGCTGCTGATCCGTTCCGGCCGGGAGGATCAGGCCATGATGACGACCCTTGCGGGTCTTGTGGTAGTGCTTTCCATCCTTGTCAAGCAGATCAGCGCACTGTTCGTTACCATCAAGTCGCTGTTTGCACTATGAGTACATCTTTTTCCATTCTGGGGGCAGTGGTCGTCTTTGCAGCGGCGCAGCTTCTGCTGCGGAAGGATGCACCGGCCTATGCGTTTCTGCTGTCCGTTGGCGCAGCATTGTTTGTGCTGCTGCAGCTTGGAGTGGCGGTGCAGGAGCTGCTTCGGAATATATTGGCTTTCAGCCGCCGGGTGGACGGGCCTGCATTTGCCTGCCTGCTGCGCTGTGCCGGAATTTTGCTGCTGACCGATTACGCGCGGACCCTGTGTGAAGAAGCTGGTGCGGATACTTTGGCATGGTGCGCCGGGTTTGCGGGCCGATGTTTGGTTCTGGCGGCAGCATTTCCTCTGCTGGAAGAGATCTGCCAGAAGATCTGGGGGCTTGCCGCATGATAAAAAAATTCCTGCAAAAAGCGGCAGCGTTTGTATTGTGCACCGTATGCTTTCTGGCTTTTGCACCTGATGCCGCTGCGGCACAGCTGCAGGGCCTGCCCGGACAGGAGCTTTGGCAGCCTTATCTGGAAAAAGCTCCGCAAAGCGCAGAGTCCTTTGCCAAAGATCCGCTCAAATCTCTGCTCGTGCTCCTGCCGGGATCACCGGCAGAGATGATCCGGCAGATGGCACACTGCTATGCGGATGTTCTGCTGTTTTTACTGTTGCTGATCGTGCTTTCATTTCTGGTGGGAGGAGCAGCCGACAGCGCCTTGTTGGAGCTGGCTGCGGCTGTGGGCTGCGGCACTCTTTTGTGGGGAGATCTGATCAGCCTTGCACAGCTGATCTGTGAGCGGATGGAGGGGTGGAAAAACTACCTTCTGGGTTTTCTTCCGGTGTACAGCGGTGTGCTCGCTGCCGGTGGAGAGGTGAATGCCAGCACAGCGGCAAGCGGTCTGCTGCTGACCGGGCTGTGCTTTCTGGCACAGGGTACGGTGCTTGTGGTCAGTCCGCTGCTGCAGAGCTACCTTGCGGTAAGCATGGCGTGCTGCATCAGCACCCAGCAGGGGCTTTCGGAAACGTGCCGTGTCATGGGCGCGTTGCTGCGCAGGGGGCTTGTCTGGGCTGGGCGGATTTTTGCAGTGCTGTTAGGGCTGCAAAGAGCGGTAACGGTTCAGCTGGACCGTTCTGCACTGCGGCTGGGTCAGCTGCTTACCGGCGGCGTGCCGGTGATCGGGCAGGCTCTGAGCGATACGGCAGAAGTATTTTTTGCCGGGATGCAGCTGCTCAAAAGCAGTCTGGGTTTTGCGGCACTTGCCGTGATCGGGGCCGAATTTCTGCCACTGTATCTGCAGCTTCTGCTCCATTTGCTATTCCTTGCAGGATGCAGGCTTCTGTGCGGCCTTGCGGAGAACCGGCGCTGTCAGGCGCTGTTTGACTGCATGGCCGAAGCGGTAAAATGCATGGCAGCAGTAACAGCACTGTTTTTTGAACTGCTGACGGTAGGCGTGGGGCTTCTGATGATGACGGGAGGCGGATAGGAAATGCACGCATTTCAGACGGCGGCATCGGCGTTCTGCATTGCCTGTATCTGTGCGGAGATCACGACGCTGCTGGCGGGCGCAGGCTGGGCGGGCAGATGCATAAAAGCCGTTGCCGGGCTATATATTCTAGTGATCCTGTTCCGGCTGGCCCCGCAGATGAAGCTGGAACTGAAAAGTGCAGCGGCGGCTGCTCCGGCAGCGGTCAGCATCCAGAGTACGGAGACATCGCTCTTGCAGGGAACGCAGGAACGGCTGGAAGCGGATCTTTGCGCAGAGTGTGAGCGGCGCTTTGGTACAAAGGTGAAACTGGAGATCACACTGACCCGGGCAGAACAGACCGTTCGGGCAGAAAAGGTGCTTGTGATCCTCCCGGCGGCGTGCACATCCGCAGAGCAGAGCCAGATCGCGGCATATCTGCAGCAGGAGCTTGGCATGGCACCGATACTGGAAGTACAGGAGGACACCGAATGAAAGAAGCAGGGGGCATTTCGTTCGGAGATTCCGTGAAAGATTTTGCCCGGAAATGCAAAGGGAAACAGGGCAGAGCAAGGCTTGCTGCGGCAGTAGGCGTTCTGGCAATGCTGCTGATCCTGCTGTCGGAACTTTTTCCGCAGAACACGGCAGCGGGCAGCACAAAAAACACAAAGTCTGCCCAGAGCAGCACGGAATATCAGGCACAGCTGGAGAACCGGCTGGAACATCTGATCTCACAGATGAGCGGTGCGGGCAAAACGACCGTGATGGTCACGCTGGAGACTGGGGAAGAAGCCATTTATGCGCTGGATACACAGTCCGGAGAAATGCAGTCCCAGCAGACCCATGTTCTGCTGGAAGATGGTTCAGCCCTGACCGAAACGGTATGTCTGCCGCAGGTGTGCGGTGTGGCCGTGCTGTGCGAGGGCGGCGGAGACATCCGCGTTGCTGCCCGGATCACCGAACTGGTAAGCGCACTGCTGGATCTGCCATCCAACCGCATTTGTGTGGAACAGCGCAAGGGCTGAGACCCTGCAGCTTTTATAAGGAGGAACGATTTATGAGAGCACTTTCCAGAAATACCCGCAGGGCCACAGCTGTTACATTGGCTGCCGCACTGGTGATCGCCGTATACTTGAACTGGCAGTACGCCCGCAGCGATGTGCCCACGGAACTGCCGGACAATGCTGCAATGGTCGCGGCAGAGGCTGAGGATGTCCCGGTACAGGCGCAGACGGTTCTGGATGAGCTGCCCACAGAGGCCGAAGCGGTGTCCAGCGCCAACAAAAACTATGGTGAAGCGCAGCTTGTAAGCGTTGCCAGTGACAGCGGTGCAAAGTTTTTTGAGCAGGCTCGGCTTAAGCGACAGAAGGCCCACGATGAGGCGATGGATTCCATCAAGAAAACGATGAAATCCTCGTCGCTTTCCGCAGAGGAAAAGAAGGAATATACCGCCCAGATGACCGCAAATCTGGAAGATCTGAATGCGGAGAATGAGATCGAAACGCTGATCAAAGCCAAAGGTTTTGCAGACTGCCTGTGCTTTTTGCAGTCCGGCCGGGCAGACCTTACCGTGATGACCTCCGGTGAACCGCTCACAGCGGCACAGGTGGCACAGATTCGGGATGTGGTGCTGAACAAAAGCACTGTGACTGCCCAGAACATCACGGTGGTGGAGGTCAAATAAGAAGGTGCGGCAGAGTTTTCCGAAACAAGTATTGAAATCGCACCCGCTTTGATGGTATAATAACTCTATCAATAAAGAATGATGTTGTCCTGCGTATGGCATTGATCGTTTCAGGCAGGACCATTTCAAACAAGAAAAAGCAGGCTGTGCCCGCTTTTGAATGGAGGACAACACAATGGATTTTCAGAATACAGATCTTCGGGGCGGCAGCCTTCAGATCTCCACCGAAGTCATTGGCAAGATCGCACGCTGCGCAGCATTGGAAATTGACGGCGTTGCCGAGGTTTCCTGCGGCAGACAAAATAAAAAGCTCAAGGATCTGCTGGAAGCATCCAGCATCCAGTCTCCGGTCGTGGTGGAAATGCGGGATGGTACCGCAAACATCACTCTGAACCTGATGATGAGCTTTGGTGCACGCATTCCTGCTGTGGCCGAAAAGGTGCAGGAAAACGTGAAGAACGCTGTGCAGAACATGACCAATGTCACTGTGAGCCGCGTCAATCTGGTGATCGCCGGCCTTGCAGAAACCACTGCAGCAGAGAAGTAAAATAAAATTCAGAATTGGAAGCCGATCCTCTCTGTGCTCTGGCCGGAGAGGCTTCGTGCTGCGAGAGGAACATTATGGAAAATATTTTGCCCCGTAGAGAAGCACGCGAGAATGCATTTTTGCTGGCATTTTCGCAGACCTTTGGTGATATCCCGCTGGCAGAGGCCATTACCAGCCATGAAGAAAACGATGAAGAACACCCTGTGGATGGCTTCAGCAAGCATCTGCTGAACGCATATTACGATCATTCTGCCGAGGTGGATGATGAGATCCGTGCACATCTGCGCAACTGGACCATGGAGCGCCTGCCTCGTGTCAGCCTGACCATCCTGCGTCTGGCAGTTGCCGAGATGCTGTTTGGCGGCGAGAATAAGCCCGGTGTTGCCATCAACGAGGCGGTGGAACTGACGAAAAAGTATGGTGCGGACGAAGATTACCAGTTCGTGAACGGTCTGCTTGGCGCAGTAGCCCGGGATCACGGTCTGGATGCGGAGCAGGCCGAACAGTGAGCCGTTATACGCTTGGCATTGATACAAGCAACTATGCAACCTCTCTGGCAGTGTTTGATACAGCTGGAGAGGTTGTTTGCGCAAAGAAGCGCTTTTTGCCGGTAAAAGCGGGCCAGCTGGGCCTGCGGCAAAGCGATGCACTGTTTCATCATACGGTCGCGCTGCCGGAGATGATGCAGGAACTGGCGCAGGAATTTGATCTGACGCAGATCGATGCTGTGGGCGTATCGCAAAAGCCCCGCCCGGTAGAAGGCAGCTATATGCCTTGCTTTCTTGCAGGTGTCAATGCCGCAACGGCTTTTGCACATGCAAAAGGGATCCCACTTGTGCTGACGACCCATCAGCAGGGTCACGCTGCCGCAGCGCTGTTTGCAGCTAAGGGGGAACAGCTGTTTGCTGAAAAAGTTCTGCTGTTCCATATTTCCGGCGGCACCACGGACCTGCTGCTCTGCGATCAGGTGCGCCGGATCACAACGCTTGGCACCAGCACAGACCTTTATGCCGGACAGGCTGTGGACCGTGTGGGGGTCAGGCTTGGCTTTGGCTTCCCGGCGGGTGCCGAGGTTTCCCGTCTGGCTGCACAGTGCACTGAGGAGATCAAGCCAAAATCCAGCGTGAAGGGGATGCAATGCAGCCTTTCCGGGCTGGAAAACCAGTGCAATGCCCTGCTTGCCGCAGGCAAAACGCCGGAATATGTGTGCAAGTACTGCCTGCTCTGTGTGGCGGATACAGTGGTAAAAATGACCAAAGCTGCACAGAAGGAATACCCCGGCCTGCCGGTGGTATGTGCTGGCGGAGTGATGAGCAGCGATATCATCCGTGCATGGGTGCAGAAACGTCTGCCGCAGGTCTACTTTGTGCCGGGACAGTATTCCAGCGATAATGCCATCGGTGTTTCGATCCTGGCAGCGCGGGAGGCCGGATTATGGCTGAAGTGATTACCGTTTCAGCACTCAACCGTTATGTAAAAACGCTGCTGGATGCCAACGATGCTTTGTTTGACCTTGCCCTGCGCGGCGAGATCGCAAATTTTGTACAGAATGCGCGCAGCGGGCACTGCTATTTTTCTCTGCGGGATGATGTCTGCAGCGTCAAAGCGGTAATGTTCCGCACTGATGCACGCCGCCTTGCTTTCCGCCCGGAAGAGGGAATGCGTGTAGTCGTGCGCTGCCGCGCTACCCTTTATGAGCGCGATGGCGCATTTCAGCTGTACGTGAACGATATGTTCCCGGATGGCATTGGCACCGCACAGCTTGCATTGGAGCAGCTCAAAGCAAAGCTGGAGCAGGAGGGCCTGTTTGCCCTGGAACATAAAAAGCCGCTGCCGGCATTCCCTAAATGCATTGGTGTTGTCACCAGCAAGACGGGAGCCGCATTGCAGGATATCCGCAATGTGCTCACACGGCGCTGGCCATCGGTACGGCTGCTGCTGTGTCCGGTGACAGTGCAGGGGTTTGAAGCCGCGCAGCAGGTGGCCGATGCCATCAAAAAGCTGGATCAGCGCAAAGAGGTGGACGAGATCATCGTTGCACGCGGAGGCGGCAGCCGGGAAGACCTGTGGGTCTTTAACGCAGAGATGATCGCCCGGGCTGCATACCGCTGCAAAAAACCACTGATCAGCGCAATCGGCCACGAGATCGACTATACCATTCTGGATTTTGTGGCAGACTGCCGTGCCCCAACACCTTCGGCTGCAGCAGAGCTGGCTGTACCGGATCGGGCAGAGCAGGAACGGATATTGCTGGATTTGCAGCAAAATATTCGCAAAAATATGCAAAAACGTTTTGATTTATGCTATAATGGTCTGGAACAATACAACTTTGTGTTGGAGCAGGGCCTTGCACGCCGAAACTGGCAAAAAAGTCAGGGTCAGCTGCAGCAGGTGCAGGATGCCATCCGTCAGCAGATGCAGAAACGCCTGCATTCTGCAGAATTGCAGCTGGGTCATGCGGCAGCACTTACTGGATCGCTGGATCCATACAAGGTGCTGGCGCGCGGCTACACGATGGTCACAGCAGCCAACGGCACTATTTTAAATGCAGATGATCTGCAGCCGGAAAAAACAATCTATGTTCGCAGCGCTTCCCGCCGTGCAAAGTGCAGGGTGGAAGCGGTGGAGGAGATCAATGAGAACACCCAAAAGTTTTGAGGAAGGCATGGAACGGCTGAATACGCTCCTTGCACAGATGCAGAGCGAGGATACGACCCTTGCAGATTCGGTCAAACTGTATGCAGAGGCCGCTTCTCTGATGGAGTACTGCCATGCTGCACTGGAAAAAACATCGCTGCAGATCGACGAGATCGACGCAAAGCTTGCGGGCACAGTGCAGGAGGAAAGCTAATGGACTATCAGGAGCAGTATCAGAATTATCTGGCGCAGGCAATGGCCGCGCTGGAAAAGGCCTGCGGCCGTTTTCTGCCGGAAGAATCCGAGGTGTGCCGTGCGGCACGCTACAGCCTGATGGGCGGCGGCAAACGGATCCGTGCAGTTCTTGTTCTCAGCGTCTGCGATATGCTGGGCGGCAGTATGCAGGCGGCACAGCAGTTTGCAGCTGCTGTAGAAATGCTGCACTGCTATTCGCTCATTCACGATGACCTGCCCTGCATGGACAATGATGATCTGCGCCGCGGCCGTCCTTCCTGCCACAAGGCGTTTAGCGAAGCAACTGCCATGCTGGCCGGTGATGTGCTGCTGACAGAAGCATTTGAGACAGTCGCCAATGCCCCGGCAGATGCGTCTGTCTGTGTACAGGCAGCGCGGGCACTGGGTGCAGGCGCTGGCAGCCGCGGCATGGTCTATGGGCAGGAACTGGATCTGAAATACGAAGCGTTGGCCGCAACAGAAGACCAGCTTCGGCTGATCCACCGCAATAAAACGGGTGCGCTGATCAATGCAGCCATTCAGATGGGTGCGGCTGCGGCCAAAGCGGATGAAGCACAGTGCAGAGCGCTGGAACAGTATGCTTATGGTCTGGGTCTTGTTTTTCAGATCGTGGACGATGTACTGGATGTTACCAGCACACCGGAACAGCTGGGCAAGCCCATTGGCAGCGACAGCGAAAATGGAAAGACTACCTTTGTGACCCTTTATGGTGCGGAAGGTGCCATGAAGCTTGCACATGACCTGAATCAGGAGACCTGCACGGAACTGCACCGGAATTTTGGCGAAAAAGCTGCGTTTCTGGAACAGCTTGCGCAGCAGCTTCTTGTGCGTAAAAACTAAAAATAATCCATACAGAATAAAGGAAAAAGATTATGCAGCTTATTCAAAACATCCTGTCTTTCAATCAGATCCTTACTGTTTCACTGCTCGGCTGGCTTGTGGCGCAGGTGCTTAAAACCATCATCAATTTTATCCTGCTGGGCAAGTTCCAGTTGGAACGCATGTGGGGTGATGGCGGTATGCCCAGTGCCCACAGCGCAACGGTCTGTGCCATGGTCATTGCAACCGGACGCTGTGTGGGTGTTGACTCTGCCATTTTTGCAGTGGCAAGCGTGGTGGCAATCATTACCATGCACGATGCCATGGGCGTGCGGCATGAGACTGGCGAGCAGGCCAAGGTCCTGAACCAGATGATCGATCAGTGGATCGAAGTGAGCGAGAAGAATGCTCCTTTCCTGCAGAACATGCATCTGAAGGAGATGGTCGGCCATACGCCGCTGCAGGTCGTGGCAGGCGTACTGGTCGGCGCAGCCGTCGGCTTCCTGTATCCGCTGGCTTGAGACATTCTTTTTTCACGCAGGAACGCACTGCAGCAACAGAAAATCTTCATTTGAAGGACGTGTGATTTATGGGAGCATTGCTGCTGGACAGCATCAATCAGCCCAGAGATTTAAAGCAACTGAATGAACAGCAGGTGAAACAGCTGTGCGCGGAGATCCGCCAGTTTCTGCTGGAGAATATTTCCAAGACGGGCGGCCATCTTGCCTCAAACCTTGGCGTGGTAGAGCTTACCGTTGCGCTGCACCGTGTTCTGGATACACCACAGGACAAAATCGTGTTTGATGTCGGTCACCAGTGCTACACACACAAGATCCTTACGGGTCGGCGCGGACAGTTTGATAAGCTGCGTCAGCTCGACGGAATCTCCGGTTTCCCGAACCCAAACGAGAGTGAACACGATGCATTCATTGCCGGGCACGGAAACACGGCGCTTTCGCTTGCGATCGGCATGGCGTGGGCCAAAAAGCTGCATCATGAAGCAGGGCTTGTGGTCGCGGTGATCGGCGATGGTGCCTTTACCGGCGGCATGGTCTACGAGGGCATGAACAACATTGAACAGCTGGACAACCTTCTTGTGATCCTGAACGACAACAAGATGTCCATTTCTAAAAATGTCGGTGCACTTGCCCGCTATCTGACTCATTTGCGCACGACCACGGCCTATTTTGATGCCAAGGATAATGTGCGCAGCTTTTTGGATGGAGTACCGCTGGTGGGCGCTCCACTGAAAAAAAACATCACCGAGTGCAAGACGCTTTTGCGTCGGGCAATGTACCACTCTACCATGTTCGAGGATATGGGCTTCCAGTACATCGGGCCGGTGGATGGCCACAACGTAGAAGAGCTGGAACGCACACTGCGCACCATCCGCAACCGGCAAGGGCCACATTTTCTGCACGTGATCACAAAAAAGGGCAAGGGCTATCAGCCGGCCGAAGTAAACCCCGGCAACTATCACGGCGTGTCGGCATTTGATCCGGATGGAATGCCCGACCCGGAGGTGGCACCAAAGGAATCGTTCTCGACGGTATTTGGCAATGCTCTTGTGACGGAAGGCGACCGGAACCCGAATATCTGCGCCATCACTGCTGCAATGAAGTATGGCACCGGCCTGCAGTTTTTTGCACACAGCCACCCGGAGCGTTTTTTTGATGTCGGTATGGCAGAGCAGCACGCTGTGACCTTTGCTGCCGGGCTTGCAAGTCAGGGCATGCTGCCGGTGGTATGCATTTATTCCACCTTCCTGCAGCGTTCCTATGATCAGATCATCCACGACGTAAATCTGCTGCGGGAGAATGTAGTTTTTGCCATCGACCGCGCCGGTTTTGTCCCAGCGGATGGCGAAACGCATCAGGGCATTTACGATCCCGCTTTCCTGAGCCAGCTTGGAATGCCGCTGTATGCGCCTTCCAATTATCAGGAACTGAATTACTGGCTGCAGCAGCTGTTGAGTGACCGCTTCCATGGCCCACGGGCAATTCGTTATCCCCGCGGTGGGCAGGATGCAGCTCTGGCGGAATTTGGCTGCACCGGCGAAGATTATGATTTCCTGCGCAAGGCGGATGATGCAACAATCGTTCTGGTGAGTTACGCCGACGAACTGGCCGACCTTTTGCAGGCAGAACGTGAATTACAGCAAAAAAGCATTGCGTGTGATGTGATAAAGGCTGTAAAGCTGTATCCCTTTACAGACAAAATGATCGCTGATCTGTCGAAATATAAAATAATCCTGTTTGCGGAAGAATGCATTGCAAACGGAAGCATTGGTGAACATCTGGAATATGCTTTGCAGCAAAACGGATGGAATGGGCGCTTTATCCATTGTGCGGTGCGGAACGTGTGTCTTCCGCATGCCAGTGTGGCACAGATCAAACAGGCAACCGGTCTGGATGCAGCGCATCTTGTACAGGCCGTGCAGATGGCCGTGACGAAAGGAGAAAATTTACTGTGAAGATTCGATTGGACCAATATCTTGTTCAGCATGGTCTGACACAGAGCCGTGAGCGCGCAAAGGCGCTGATCATGTCCGGCATCGTTTTTGTCAATGAGCAAAAGGTGGACAAGGCCGGAGAGATGATCAAGGAAGATGCCAAGGTGGAAGTGCGCGGGCACGACATTGGCTATGTCAGCCGCGGCGGCCTGAAGCTGGAAAAAGCTATGAAGTGTTTCCCGCTTACACCCAATGGCAAGGTCTGCATGGACATTGGAGCATCTACCGGCGGCTTTACGGATTGCATGCTGCAGAACGGTGCCGTCAAGGTTTATGCGGTGGATGTCGGCTATGGACAGCTTGCATGGAGTCTGCGCACAGACGAACGCGTTGTGAACATGGAGCGCACGAACATCCGCAATGTCAAACCGGAGGATCTTGCCGAGCAGATCGAGTTTTTCAGTGTGGATGTCTCGTTTATCTCGCTGCACCATATTTTCCCGGTGGCACAGGCAATCACAACGCCGGATGCCATGGGCGTTTGTCTGGTCAAGCCGCAGTTTGAAGCTGGACGCGAAAAGGTTGGCAAGAACGGTGTGGTGCGCGACCCTGCTACCCACCGTGAAGTGCTGCACAATGCCATGGGCTATGCTGCTGCAAACGGTTTTGCTGTACGCGGATTGGATTTCAGCCCGGTAAAGGGACCTGAGGGCAACATTGAATACCTGATGTTCGTGCAGAAGAGCGGTGAGCCTTCCGTGCTGGACGACAGCGTTGCAGAGCAGGTGGTGGCGGCAAGCCACAGCACGCTGGACCGCTGAGTGGCTCCGCCATCAGACCAGAAAAAGGAGCTTCCCGCATGACGATCTATATTTCGCCGAATCCCGGCAAGACCTCTGCCAACGAGATCGCACTGCGCGCGGCGCAGATTCTAATGAACCATGGTGCAGCTGTTCTGATGTGTGAACAGCCACGCACAAGCTGCAGCACGGCCGGAGTGGTTTATCTGCCGCTGGAGGAATGCCTTGAGCAGGCAGATGTGATCCTGACCATTGGCGGCGACGGCACCATTCTGCATGAGGCAAATCTTTCGCTCCGGTACGCAAAGCCGATCTTGGGCATCAATCTGGGACGCTGTGGCTTTCTGGCTACCTGCGAAGTCAGCGAGATGGAAGCCAAGCTCTCCGCTGTTGCACGGGGAGAGTTCAGCGTAGACAACCGGATGCTGCTGTATGTCCGCGTTCTTGGCCACGATGGCTGGGAGGGCCACGCCCTGAATGACGTGGTGGTCACAAAGGGCCGCCTGCAGCAGGCGATCGATTTCAGCATTTACTGCGATGATATTTTAGTAGAGCACTACCGTGGGGACGGTGTGATCGTTGCAACGCCCACCGGCTCCACAGCGTATTCGCTGGCGGCGGGCGGGCCGATCCTGGATTCCCAGACGAAGGGCGTTGTTGTAACGCCTATCTGCCCGCACAGTCTGGCCAGCCCGGCCATGGTGTTTGCGCAGGAGCGCAAGCTGAATATCTGTGTGGGACAGGTGGCCGATGATGAAGTGTTTATCAGCTGCGATGGCAGAGCTGGCTGTCCGCTCAAGGCCGGCGCAACGGCTGAAGTAAGGCTCTCCGATCAGGTGGTAAAGCTGATCACCTTCGGAAAAGCAGATCAGTTCCAGGCCATTGACCAGAAGCTTCGCAGCAGACGATAAAGGGGAGGCGAGTTTACGATGGCGCGCAGCCGTAAGGAAGATGTAAAAAGCAAGGGAGAACGTCAGCAGGTGATTCTCCGGCTTGTGCAGGAACACCCGATCAGCCGGCAGGAAGTTCTGCTGGATCACCTTTCCAAAGAGGGATTCGAGGTAACACAAGCCACCGTTTCCCGCGATATCCGGGAGCTGTGTTTGGTAAAAGCTGCCACGGCAGAGGGGTATCGCTATGTCTCCAGCCGGAACGAAAGCTTCAACCCCAAAACGCAGGGAAGGTTTGAAACGATCTTTCATGAATCCGTGCTGGGGGTAGATTACGCCGGACATGTTGTGCTGGTAAAGTGCTATTCTGGCATGGCCAACGCCGCATGCGAGGTTTTTGACGCATTGCAGTGGAAAAATGTGGTCGGCACGCTTTCGGGCGACGACACGTTCCTGATCGTTGCACGGTCGGAGCGTGATGCAAAAACGATCTGCTCGGAACTGACGAGACACATTGGATAAAAATAACGCGGGAGAAAAGATATGCTGAGCAGCCTGCAAATTGAAAATGTTGCTGTGATCCAGAAGGCTGAAGTACATTTCAAGCCGGGCCTGAATGTTCTTACCGGTGAGACTGGTGCCGGCAAGTCGATCCTGATCGATTCCATCAATGCGATCCTGGGAAACCGCACTTCAAAGGATCTTGTGCGCACAGGGGCCTCCAAGGCGGTGATCCGTGCAGCCTTTGAGGAGGTGCCCGGTACGGTACTGGACAGCCTTGAGAAGGCGGGCTACGAGCGCTCGGATGCACTGATGCTCAGCCGCGAGATCACAGCCGAGGGCAAAAGCACCTGCCGCATCAACGGAATGCCTGCAACGGCTGCGGTTCTGCGGGAGCTGTGCGGAGGACTTATCAATATCAACGGTCAGCACGACTCTGTGGGCCTTCTGAACCCGGCAAGACATCTGGGCATTCTGGATGATTATGCGCAGAACAGCGCGGAGTTTCAGGACTATTATGTCCTGTACCGGGAGCTTGTGCGCATCAAGCGGGAGCTGGATGCCATGATCACCGACGAAGCCGAAAAGCAACGCAGGATCGATCTGTTGAGCTATCAGGTGCAGGAGATCGAGGATGCCGGACTGACCGCCGGAGAGGAACAGGCGCTGGAAAGCCGCCGCAAGATCCTTGCCAATGCATCTGCCATCCGGGATAAGATCGCACAGAGCTATGCATTGCTTTCGGGCGATGACGAGGCCTCCGGCGCAGTCGATCTGCTGGGTGAGGCATCCAATGCAGTGGATGCTGCCGCGCAGCTGGATGATGCACTTGCCGGTGCATCCAGTCAGCTGCTGGATCTGTATTACAATGCAAAGGATGTTGCCGCAGATTTGATCGGTCGGCTGGATTCCTATGATACCAACGATGCGGAGCTGGACGAGATTGAGCAGCGTCTGGATCTGATCTACAAGCTCAAGCGCAAATATGGTGATACGGTAGAAGACGTGATCGCTTTTGGACAGAATGCAAGGGAAGAACTGGAGCGCATCCAGTCCTCACAGGAGCGGCATGACCACCTGCAGGCAGAAAAGCTCCGCCTTTATGCGCTGGCCCGTGAAAAGGCAGAAGCACTGACCCAGACGCGCCTGCGCGCTTTTGAAGAGCTGAACAAGCGTATTTCCGGCACGCTGGATTTTCTGAACATGCCGGGCGTGCGCATGACACTGCGCCATACCCGCGGCCCGCTGGCAAGCCATGGGCAGGACAGCATCGAGTTCTATATTTCCACAAACCCCGGTGAGGCGCCCAAACCCCTTGCAAAAATTGCTTCCGGCGGCGAGCTGAGCCGCATCACGCTGGCCATCAAAAATGCAATGGCCGATAAGGATGCCGTGCCTACCGTGATCTATGATGAGATCGACAGCGGTGTTTCTGGCAAAGCCGCCGGGCGTATTGGTGAGGTACTGCGCCAGAGCGCACAGGGCCACCAGATCTTGTGCATCACCCATACAGCCCAGATCGCTGCACTGGCCGACTGCCATCTGCTGATTCAGAAAAATGTAGCCAATGACCGCACCTATACCGAGATCCATCCGCTGGATGAGGAGGGCAGGGTGGAAGCACTGGCCCGGCTGATCTCCGGCGACCACGTTACCGAGCTTTCGCGTGCCAATGCCCGCGAAATGCTGGGTCTTGGCGCAAAATAAGCCAAAATAAGCCGCTGCAGATAAGGGGTTGACAAGCCCGAAGCATTGTGATAAAGTAGTCTTTGTTAATGGCGATGAAGGGAACAAGTACCTTGAAGTGTTCTGCCCAGAGAAACCCCGGTTGGTGTAAGGGGCCGCAGAGCAGCAGGGGAAATACCTCCCGGAGCTGCAGGCTGAATGCCGTTCAGGTTAATAGGCTGTGCCGCGTGCGAGCGTTACAAACGCAGGAGTGTCTCTCTACTCTGGGGTGTGCACTCGTGAGGTCGTTTCTGTGAGGAAGCGGCAAACAGAGGTGGTACCGCGAATTTTCTCGCCCTCTGCCAAATTCATTTTTGGCAGGGGGTGTTTTATTTTTCCCTCTGCCCACAAACAGGAGGAAAAAATCATGACTCTGTACGAAGAACTCAAGGCCCGCGGCCTGGTGGCCCAGATCACCGATGAAGAGATCATCGACCTGATCAACAATGGCAAGGCAACCTTTTACATTGGCTTTGACTGCACTGCCGACAGCCTGACCGCAGGCCACTTTATGGCCCTGACCCTGATGAAGCGCCTGCAGATGGCAGGCAACAAGCCTATTGCCCTGATCGGCGGCGGCACTACCATGATCGGCGACCCCTCTGGCCGTACCGACATGCGCAAGATGCTGACCAAAGAGGATATCGCCCACAATGCCGCATGCTTCAAAAAGCAGATGGAAAAGTTCATCGACTTCTCTGAGGGCAAGGCACTGATGCTGAACAATGCAGACTGGCTGCTGAACCTGAACTACGTGGAACTGCTGCGTGATGTGGGTGCCTGCTTCTCCGTGAACAACATGCTGCGCGCCAAGTGCTACGAGCAGCGCATGGAGAAGGGCCTGTCCTTCCTCGAGTTCAACTACATGATCATGC
>OBIX01000118.1_pt1 | contig 21395 bp, 20 predicted proteins | sample 1496251 | NCBI WGS metagenome assembly OBIX01 (sample SAMN05065742, study PRJEB22554) | human gut metagenome | biome: ENVO:2100002; feature: ENVO:00000062; material: ENVO:00002003 | host: Homo sapiens | place: USA | reverse complement strand
GAATGTCCTGGGGGTGGGGCCCCGGCGCGCAAGCGTTGGGGCGGGACTGGAGTCCCGGGCTGTTCGCGGAGAAAGCTATCTGCCGCCCTGCCCTATTCTCAGCACACCGCGCCGGGCTGGGGCTTTTCGGCGGTGGGCGGCACGATGGCGGCATCTGCCGCCTTTTTCTTTGCATGGGTGCGGCTGGGAGCCTTGGCCTTCTTTGCGTTCTGGGGCTTGAGCAGGGCCGCGTTCAGCACCTGTGTCAGGCTCTGCATGGGCAGGAAGGTGAGGTTCTTCTTCACCTCGTCGTCCACCTCGTACAGGTCGGGTTCGTTGTCCTTGGGGATGAGCACGGTCTTCATGCCCTCGCGGTAAGCCGCCATGCTCTTTTCCCGCAGGCCGCCGATGGGCAGCACGTTGCCGTGCAGGGTGATCTCGCCGGTCATGGCCACATCACCGCGCACCGGGATGCCGGACAGGCAGGACACCAGCGCCGTGGTCAGGGTGACACCGGCAGAAGGGCCGTCCTTGGGCACTGCGCCCTCCGGGGCGTGGATGTGCAGGTCGCACTTCTTGAGCTTTTCCGGGTCGATGCCGTACTCGGCGGCGTGCACGCGCACCCACGTAACGGCCAGCTGAGCGCTCTCCTTCATCACGTCACCCAGCGAACCGGTGACGGTGATCTTGCCGCTGCCGTTGTCCATCACCTGCACCTCGATGGGCAGGGTCTCGCCGCCCACGCTGGTCCATGCCAGACCGTTGGCGATGCCCACCGCGTTGGTGCGGTTGAGGAAGTCGGGCTTGACGAAGCGGGGGCCAAGCAGCTGTTCCAGCATGGTGCCGGTAACGGAGACGCTTTCCACCTCGCCTGCGGCGATCTTGCGGGCGCACTTGCGCAGCACGCTGGTGATGGTGCGTTCCAGATTGCGCACACCGGCCTCGCGGGTGTAGCCGTCGATGATGCCGTACAGCGCGCTCTGGCTCAGCGTGACCTTGCCGGTCAGGCCGCAGGCCTTGAGCTGCTTGGGCAGCAGGTGCTTGCGGGCAATGTTGTATTTTTCCACGCGGGTGTAGCTGGGCAGCTCGATCACGTCCATGCGGTCACGCAGGGGGCCGGGGATGCTGCCCAGATCGTTGGCCGTGGTGATAAAGAGCACATGGCTCAAATCGAACGGGATATCGATGAAATGATCGTTGAAGGTGCTGTTCTGCTCCGGGTCCAGCGCTTCCAGCAGGGCTGCGGCCGGGTCGCCGCGGAAGTCGCCTGCCAGCTTGTCGATCTCGTCCAGCAGCATGAGGGGGTTCGCGCTCTTGGCAGAGATCATGGCAGTGATGATCTTGCCGGGCATCGCGCCGATGTAGGTGCGGCGGTGGCCGCGGATCTCGGCTTCATCCCGCACGCCGCCAAGGCTGATGCGCACATACTTGCGGCCCAGACTTTCGGCGATGGAGCGTGCAATACTGGTCTTGCCCACGCCAGGAGGGCCTACAAGGCAGATGATCTGTGCCTTCACGTCCGGTGCCAGCTTGCGCACGGCCAGCGTTTCCAGAATGCGGTCCTTCACCTTTTTCAGGCCGTAGTGGTCGCGGTCCAGAATCTGCTGTGCGCGGCTGATATCAAGGTCATCCACCGTGAAAGTGTTCCACGGCAGATCCAGACAGGTGTCCAGATAGGTGCGGATGACCGTTGCCTCCTGATTGGAGCCCTGCATCTTGGCAAGGCGGTCCACTTCCTTGAGCAGCTTCTTCTCGCTGTCCTCGGCAAGGTGCAGTCCGGTGATCCTGCGGCGGTACTCGTCGGCCTCGGCGTGGGTGTCGTCGCCCTCGCCCAGCTCGTCGCTGATGATGTGCAGCTGTTCGTGCAGGTAGTAATCGCGCTGGTTCTTGTCCATGGACTCGTTGACCTTTTCCGCGATCTCCTTTTCAATTTTCATCACCTGACACTCACGGCGCAGCATCTCGATGAGCTTTTTCAGCCGTCCGTTCAGGGTGCCCTCGTCCATCACAGCCTGCTTGTCCTCGTAGCGGAACAGCAGGTTTGCAGGCATGTACTCGCTGAGGAAGGCGGGGTCGTCGCTGGAAACGATGGCAAACACCACGTCCTTGCCAAGGCGCGGGTTCATGCCAAGGTACTCGTCAAACCCGGCCTTGAGGGCGCGCAGCAGCGCTTCGGTCTCCACGGCATCGTCGGCCTTGCCTGCGCGCACCGGGGCCGGGCGCACCTCCGAAAGCAGAAAATCGCCGCTGGCATCCAGTGCACTGAGCTTTGCGCGGTACTTGCCCTCCACCAGGACCTTTACAAGGTCCCCGGAGACGCGCAGCACCTGCTTGACCTCGGCCACCACGCCGTAGCTGAACAGGTCTGCCTGCTGCGGCTCGGTGGTGTCCATGGACTTCTGTGCCACCAGAAACACGTTGGAATTATTTGCCATTGCCCACTCCACGGCGGCAATGCTCTTTTCGCGGCCCACCTCAAAGTGGACGAGATTGTTGGGGAACACCACCAGCCCGCGCAGGGCGATGGTGGGCAGATGCAGCTTTTTGCGCTCCACCTTGATGGTAACTTTTTCACTCATAGTGCAAACACCTCCCGGCTGCCGCGCACTTTCCCACGGCGGCAGCGCTGTATGCAAGAGATTTTATCTTTAAAATAGCAGGTTGTTTCCTTATTATACTGATTTCCGGCCAAAATGCAACTGTGATGCATGGACGGTTGGTTATTCCCCCCGCTTTTCCTGTGTGGAGAAGCCCATTTTGCCAAGAGCCGGCAGCAGGGCCTTGAGGGTGATGGAGGTCAGTGCGCCCATCACAAGGCCCAGCACCAGCATGACCGGCGCATAGTAGAACGAGAGCGAGGACGAGATGATCACGCCCGCGCCCAGCAGCTGGCCGATGTTGTGGGCCAGTGCGCCGCATACGGACAGGATGAACCAGGTGGGCCGCACCGGCAGCAGGTAGTACAGCACCCACATCACCAGCAGGGACAAAAAGCCGCCGCACAGCGAGAGAAGGCCCGCCGTGAAGCCGGACACCAGAAACACGAACAATGCCTTGAGCACGTCCAGCACCAGCGCCTGCCTTGGCCCCATGAAAAACAGCGCGTACATCACCACGATGTTGGCAAGGCCCAGCTTCATGCCCGGCAAAAGGCCCGGGATGGTGAGCGTGCCCTCAATGAACGAAAGTGCCATGGCCAGCGCAAACAGCAGGCCGGAAAGGGCGATTCGGCGCGTTTTTTCGTAACTGCGTCTGTTTTGGGGCATGCTACACCCTCCTTTACTCTTCGGTCTGCTGGCTCTGCTCGTAGCTTTCCTGCTCTTCCATGGCAGCTTCCCACGCGGCAAACAGCTCTTCCTGATGGAAGCGCAGGTCGCTCAGCTCGTCGCTCTTCTGGCGCAGCAGGTCGGGGTCGTTGTACACCTCCGGGGAGTTGATCTCGTTGTCCAGCTCCACTTCGCGTGCACCGCAGGCTTCCATCTCGTCCTCGCAGGCCTTGATCTTGGCCCGCAGCTCTGCGCGGCGGCGGCGCTGCTCCCTGCCGTAGCCGGTCTTGGCCGGTTCGGCGGCCTTCTGCACGGCAGGGGCCGGGGCGTTGCGGCCCATCAGGGCATCGTAGCTGGGGTAGAGGGTGGCCTTGCCGTCCTCAAGGTAGAGGATGGGGCAGGCCAGACTGTTCATCAGGTGGCGGTCATGGGTGACCAGCAACAGCGTGCCGGTGTAGGCCATGAGGGCCTCGGTAAGGTTCTCGCGGGTGTAGATGTCCAGATGGTTGGTGGGCTCGTCCAGAAACAGCAGGTTGGGCCGTTCCAGCACGATCTCCGCAAAGCGCAGGCGGGCCAGCTCGCCGCCGGAAAGCGCCTCGCAGGGCTTGAACACCGTCTCGCCCCGGAAGCCCAGCTTTGCCAGATGGCTGCGCACCTCCAGCTCGGTCATGCGGGGGTACTTGTTCCAGATCACATCGATGACCCGGCCCTGCCCCAGACGGTTCTGCTGCTGGGCAAAGATGCTGGGCCGTGCGCCGGTGCCCAGCCGCACCATGCCGCCGGAGGGGCGGCGCTTGCCGTCCAGCACCTGCATCAGGGTGGATTTGCCCGCGCCGTTGGGGCCTGCGATCACCAGCCGCTGGCCGCGGCACACCGTGTAGGTAAAGGGTTCCAGCAGGGTGCGCTCCCCTATTTTGATGGTCAGGTTCTTGAGCAGCACCAGCTCGTTCCACGGTTCTACGTCATATTCAAACCGGAACTTGAGCTGGTTGGTCTCGTCCTTGGGCGCTTCGGTGATCTCCAGCTTTTCCAGCTGCTTGCGGCGGCTCTGGGCCATTTTGGTGGTGGAGGCGCGCACAAGGTTGCGGTCCACGTAGTCCTGCAGCTTTTCGGCCAGTGCCACATCTGCATCGTGCTGCTTCTGGCGCAGGGCATCGGAGGCTTCCTTCTGGGGCAGGTAGGCCGAGAAGTTGCCCTTGTAGGTGGTCATGGTCTGGAAGGAGACCTCCCAGATCTTCGTACACACGTTATCGAGGAAGTAGCGGTCGTGGCTGACCACCAGCACCGCACCGGAATAGCTTTTGAGGTAGTTTTCCAGCCATTCCATGGTGGCAAAGTCCAGGTGGTTGGTGGGCTCGTCCAGAATGAGCACGTCCGGCTTTTCCAGCAGCAGCTTTGCCAGCCGCAGCCTCGTCAGCTCACCGCCGGAGAGCACCGCAATGTTCTTCTGCCATGTATCCTGCGCAAAGCCCATGCCGGACAGCACCTTTTTGATGTTCACATCCATGTTGTAGCCGTCGGCGGCATCCACGATGTTCTGCAGCTGGTCGTGCCGGGCCAGCAGCTCCGTGTCGTCCGGCTGCGCGGCCATTTTGCGTTCCAGCACCTGCATCTGGGCCATGGCATCCAGCACAGGGGCAAAGGTGGAGCGCATCTCGCCGTAGAGATCCAGCGTGGCATCCAGCTTTGCGTTCTGTTCCAGATAGCCCAGCGTCACGCCGTGGGTCACGCTGAACTCACCTTCGTAGTCCTGGTACTCGCCGGTCAAAATCTTGAGCAGGGTGGTCTTGCCCGCGCCGTTCTGGCCCACGATGCCGATGCGGTCCTCCCGCTCGACACTGGCGGTCACATCGTGCAGCACGATCTTTTCGCCAAAGCTCTTGCCTAGTTTTTCCAAATGTATCAGCATAGTTTTATGATCCCGTTCTCCATCCGCTTATTGGCTCAGCACTGGTGGCGGCGGTTCTTCAGGCCCACATTGGCCAGCTCTTCCTGCTCCATCACCAGCGGGTACAGCTCTTTCAGGTCTGCGATCTCGTAGGTGGGCACCACCTTGCCGGGGTTCTCGGCGTGGCTGGGGTTATACCAGCAGGTGTCAAGGCCCGCATTCACGCCGCCCTGAATGTCGCTGCTCAGGCCGTCGCCCACCACCAGCACATGCTCGCGGTTCTCCACGCCAAGGGCGCGCAGGGCCGCATCAAAAATTCTGCGGTTCGGCTTTTCGCTGTCCATCTTCTCGGAGACGAACACGTCCTCCATAAAGTTCAGCACACCGCTTTCGGCCAGACGGCGGATCTGCACCTTCTGGAAGCCGTTGGTCACAACGGCCAGCGTTGCCACCTCGGAAAGCTCCCGCAGCACATCCAGCACTTCCGGCCCCATCAGGTCCGGGTGGGTGGAGAGCTGTTCCAGATAGAAGCGGTTCATCTCGGCTCCGTCACCGGCGGCATCAATGGCCTTGAGGAAGCGGGTGAACCGCTCCGCCATGAGCTTTTCCCGCTTGATCTGGCCTTTTTCCAGCTGCCGCCACAGCTCCGAGTTGATGGTGCGGTAGGTCTGCACCGTTTCTGCGTCCGGCTCAATGCCGTAGTTCACCAGCGTTTCGGCCAGTGCCTTGCTTTCGGCTGCGTCAAAGTTCAGCAGGGTGTTGTCTGCATCGAACAGCACGCAATAATATTTTGCCATAAACCTTCCCTCTTTTCCTTCTGCCATGGCCTCAGCTGCCATGCGCTCAACAACAGGCAGAAGCCAGCCCTGCCGTAAACAGAGCTGGCTTCACATCATTCTGTTACAATTTCGTACGGTGGTACGTCCGTCTGCTCCGGGTCGTTGTCCGGGCAGGTGGTTTTGACATCACAGGGGGTGGCAGCACACTTTGCCATTTCCTCTTCCAGCGCGCCGTTGTCCACGTTCTCCCAGTCGGTGCCGTAATCGTCCACGCTGCCGTCGGTCACGTTCTCTTCCCCGGGCAGCGCCGGGATGCGGGGTTCCTCGTAGTACATGCAAACGCCTCCCTTCCTGCCAGCCTATGCGGCACAGCAGGCCGGGGTGACAGCCTCAGGACGCGGAGTCCGTGGATGCGGACTGCTCGTTGGCGGCTTCCTTGCTGGCATTGGATTCCGAAGCCGCATGGGAGCTGCCAGAGCTGCTCTCGCTGCTGGAGCTGCTATGGGAAGCCGAGCTGCTCTCACCAGAGCCCGCGTGGGACGAGCTGGTGCTGTGGGAAGAGCTGGCTGTTCCGTTGGAAGCAGAAGCCGAGCCTGCCGGGGAAGCCGTGCTCTCACTGCTGGAAGAGCTGTGAGACGAGCTGCCGGAGGTGGATGTAGCCCCGGAGGATGCCCCGGAGGTGGTGCCGGACGATGCACCGGAAGAACTGGTGCTGCCGGAAGAACTGCTGCCCGACGTGCTGCCAGAGCTGCCGGAGCTGTGAGACGAACTGCCGGAGCTTACGCCGCTGACCGTCACATTCACGGTGTTGCTGGTAACGGTGCAGCCGTTGTAGCTTGCCACTGCGTACACCTTAAAGGTCGCATTGAGCATGGAGGGGTCGATCTCCACCTTGACGGTGGTCTTGCCCGCCGCCTGCGGCACTTCCGCACCGTTGGCGTACCAGCGGATGCTGTCGGCAGTGAGGTGCTTGCCGCCCAGCTTTGCGGTAAAGGTGTAGGAATCGCCCAGCACGGCCTTGCCGGTGCTGCTGATATGCACGGAAGCCGCTGCAAACACGGCGGTCACGTCCACGTTCTGCTTGAAGTTCGTATCGGTGCGGGTCTTCTGGGTCACACCGTCGCTCCACTTGACGAACACATAGCCGTCCTGCGGCACAGCCGTCACGCTGATGGACTGGGCGGCGCTGGTCACTTCATAGGAGAGGGATGTCTTGCCGCTGTCGCTGCCGCTGGAAAGGGTGCCGCCGGTCTTGTCCACCCGGTAGCTGGCCTGATACAGCACACCCTGCTCTTCGGAAGAGCCTGCAGCCTCCGAGCTGCTGGGTGCTGTCACCGCAGAGCTGGGGTTCGGGGTATACTCGGCGCGGGTGGGAATGTTGGCGGTGTCGGGCCGACGGTCGTCGGTCTGGTAAGCGTGGGTGCGCAGATAGCTCAGCATGGCCTTCAGGCCCACGGGCTTCAGATGGATATCGCCGGTCTGGTAGTAATCCTCGCGGCCATAGCCGTTGGCATCCTTCAGCGCTTCGGCGCTGTTGAGGAACTTCAGGCCCATCTGCTCACACATGGACAGCAGGGCCATGTTGAAGTCGTCGATCTTGGTCTGGTCCATGTGGGGGTAGTTTGCGTGGTTTGCAGGCACCGGCGGCACCGTGTTCACGATGATGTCGGTGTAGGGGTAGCTTTCCTGAATGGCCTGCACCAGCGCGGTGTAGTTCTTGATGAACTCGTCCACGCTCATGCCGGTATCGTTGGTGCCCAGCATGATGACCACGCGGCGGGGCTTCATTTTGGCCACGGCCTGCGCGATGGTGTAGGTGCTGCTGTCCTTTTTAAAGGTAACGATGCCCTCGTTCAGGGCGGCATGGGTGCCAATGCCCTCCTTGGCGCAGAACTGCTGCAGGCTGATCAGGCCGTTGGCGTACAGGCGCACCGTGTTGGAATCGCCGAGGAACAGCGTTTCCTTCTGGTAGCTCTCGCCCGCGTCGGCGGTCTCCGGCAGCAGGGCGGCAGAGGTCTCGCTGATCTGGTAGTGATCCGAGATATCCTCTTCGCCCGGCACCAGCACCTCGCTGGAGGGCTGTTCCCCCGGGGCCGCAGGGGTCTTGCCGCGCTTGAGCAGCGTCATGGTAATGGCAATGGTCAGAATGGCTGCCAGCGCGCACACACTGCACACCAGCACAGCCTGCTTCTGCATAGGAGTAAGCGATTGCTTTTCCGGTCGTGTATTTCTCATATTTCTCACCATTCACTTAGTTTCCGGCACAGGACCTTCCGGTCATGCCTGTCCGTTCAGGATCTGGTCTGCAAGGCTGGCGCAGCTTTCGGCCAGCAGCACCGGGTGGAAGGGTTCCAGCTCTTCCCTGCTGCCGTAGCCGTACAGCGCACCGGCGGCATCCAGCCCGCAGTCCGCAGCACCGCGCATGTCGTCGTTGCGGTCGCCCACCATCAGCACCCGCCTGCCCTGCATCATGGGCTGGGCCAGCACATGGCGCACCACGTCGGTCTTGGTGTCGCGGCTCTCGTCCATGGACGCGCCGCCGATAAAATCAAAATAGCCTGCAAGGCCCTTTTCTTCCAGAATGGGCGTGACGACCTGCGTGGGCTTGGAGGTAGCGGTGCACAGCACAAGGCCCGCGTCCTTCAGGCGCTGCAGCATCTCGGCTGCACCGGGGTAGGCGGCGCACTCGTGGCTGCCCTTGACGGCGTAGCTGTCGCGGTACAGGTCGGTGGCCTTTTCAATGAGGGCCGGGTCGGTAAAGTGCTCACCAAAGCTCTTGCGCAGCGGCGGGCCAAGGTAGCGGCGCAGGTTCACATTTGTGGTGTCCACGCCCATCTTGGCAAAGACTTCTTTTAATGTATTTATGATACCGGGAGCGGAATCGATCAGGGTCCCGTCCACATCAAACAGGATCGCATCGTAGTTCAGCAATTTGTAAATTTCCTCACTTTCATGGTGATACATTGTATAGTATAGCACAGAATCCCGTTATCAGCAATTCCAACAAATGGTTTTTACAAAAATTATGCATTCAAGCAGAGAAAAGGCCCGCCCGGCATCCGGACAGGCCTTTCCGCATCTTCTTACTTCGCTGCGGCATCCGCAGGCGGATAGTACAGGTTGTTGGAGACGAACTCCAGCTTATCCTTGAGCACCAGCTCCAGGTTTGCCACGGCGTGCACCATGTTGGTGGCCGAATCGTTCACTTCCAGCAGCTTGCACAGGTCCAGACCGTCCAGTTTCATGGCGGCGTCCATCTTCCGGCTCTCGGCGCACAGGATGTGGCTCAGGGCATTTTCCTGCAGAGCGATGCTCTCCACAAGGTCAACGACCGCCTGCTCCAGCGTCACCTTGGGCAGGCAGGGACAGGGGCAGCGGGTGGTATCGATACAGTTCTCAGCAGACATGATAAAACCTTCCTTTCGTTCGTCCGGTCAGGGGCGGTGTACGCCCCATTCTATGTCTGCCGGGTACGCCGGTGTTACTCCTGCTTTTTAGGGTTCTGGATGCCGCGCACCTTTTCAATGGTCTCGCGGTAGCCGCCGGAGCCGTACTGGATGCAGCGGTTGATGCGGCTGATGGTGGCCGTGCTGATCTCCACTGCCTTCACGATCTGATCGTAGGTTCTGCCGTCCAGCAGCATCTTTGCCGCTTCCAGCCGCTGCGCCATATCCGAGATCTCCTTTACAGTGCACAGGTCTTCAAAGAAGTTGTAGCACTCCTCCCGCGTTTCCAGACTGAGGATGGCATCAAACAGTGCATCGGTGGTCTGGTTTCTTCTGGAATTTTTATCTGCCATGAATGTTCTCCTTGCCGCCGCAGCGGACTGTCCGGTTTTGGGAGCGTTCCCTCTTTTAAATGTTCCGGAAATGTTCAGGTTCTTTCTTGCATCATCACTTTAGCACATCAAAGTGTGAAAGTCAAGCCCTTGGCGTGAACTCTTTTCATTCGTTGACGTGTATAGTTTTTTTCGTTTCACGCATGAACAAAAATCACCTAAAAATTATTGCAGAACGCTTTTCTGAATTAGTGCATCCTCCGAACTTGTGCCAAAGATATTGACAATTTGTGAATTCCGCACTAAAATACGGACAATCATTCGGCAAATGCGATGAACAGGACATGATTCTTTGCAGCACCCTCTCCCAGAGAGCCGCCCATCTGATGCAAGGGCAGCAGTCAGGAGCAAAGCGTTCTCCCCTGCGAGCAGCCTGTGTGAACAAAGGCGCTGACCCCGCCTTCCAGTAATGCATGGCCGTTTTGCCCACGTTACGGGGCTGCGTATGTATGTACGCTGGGAGTGGCTGCCCTGTGCAGCAAACGAAGTGGTATCGCGGAGTATTCCATACACGATGTGCAGTGTATGTGAAGGCCTTCGTCTTCGATGGTTCGTCCCAAATGGAACGAACGCAGGAAGACGGGGCCTTTTTTACACCCTGCCGCCCCCATGCCGCTGACATTTGCCGGATGCCAAAAAAGGAAAGAGGTAAAAACAATGAATACGCTGGTCATCGTATTGATCGCAGCCGTGTGTCTGTTTGGCGCTTATATGCTTTACGGCCGCTGGCTGGCAAACAAGTGGGGCATCGACCCCTCTGCCAAGACCCCGGCAGTTGTCCATGAGGACGGCCGGGACTACGTTCCCACCGACGGCTGGACCGTGTTTGCACACCAGTTCAGCTCCATTGCCGGTGCAGGCCCTGTTACCGGTGCGATCCAGGCCGCTGCTTTCGGCTGGCTGCCGGTGCTGCTGTGGGTGCTGCTGGGCGGCATCTTCTTCGGTGCCGTCACCGACTTCGGCGCTCTGTATGCTTCCGTTAAGAACGACGGCAAGAGCATGGGCATGCTGATCGAAAAGTACATCGGCAAGACCGGCCGCAAGCTGTTCCTGCTGTTCTGCTGGCTGTTCTGCGGCATCGTCATTGCCGCCTTTGCCGACATGGTGGCCGGCACCTTCAATGCCTACGGTGCTGACGGTGCTCTGGTGGAGGCTGCCCAGACCAACGGTGCTGCCGGCATGGTCTCCATCATGTTCATGGTGTTCGCCGTGGTCTTTGGCCTGCTGCAGAAGAACCTGCACTTCACCGGCTGGAAAGAGAATGTGATCAGCATCGTATTCATCGTGCTGTCCTTTGTGGTGGGTGCAAACTTCCCCATCATTCTGGGCAAGGCTGCATGGAGCTACATCACCTTTGTGTACATCTTCTTTGCCGCTGTCCTGCCCATGTGGCTGCTGAAGCAGCCCCGTGACCACATGACCACCTTTATGTTCGTGGCCATGATCGTGGGCGCTGTTCTGGGCCTGATCGTCAACCATCCCGTCATGAACCTGCCGGTGTTCACCGGCTTTACCAACGCCAAGCTGGGCACCATGTTCCCCATCCTGTTCGTTACCGTTGCCTGCGGCGCTGTTTCCGGTTTCCACAGTCTGGTGTCTTCCGGCACTTCCTCCAAGACCGTTACCAATGAGAAGGATATGCTGAAGGTCGGCTACGGTGCCATGGTGCTGGAAAGCCTGCTGGCTGTCATCGCCCTGTGCGTGGCCGGTGCTTCTGCTGCTGCAGACGGCACCCCCGCAGACGGCACTCCGTTCCAGGTCTTCAGCCGCGGCGTTGCCAGCTTCTTCGTGGGCTTCGGCCTGGACCAGCACTTTGCCTCTGTGTTTATGACCATGTGCGTTTCCGCACTGGCCCTGACAAGTCTGGATGCTGTGGCCCGTATCGGCCGCATGAGCTTCCAGGAGCTGTTCAGCGTGGACGACATGGAGCACGCTGAGGGCTGGCGCAAGCTGCTCTGCAACGTCTACTTCTCCACCTTCATCACTCTGGTGTTCGGCTTCATCCTGACCAAGATCGGCTACGCCAACATCTGGCCCCTGTTCGGTTCTGCAAACCAGCTGCTGAGCGCTCTGGTTCTGGCCACCCTGTGCGTGTTCCTGAAGGTCACCGGCCGCAGCAACAAGATGATCTTCCCTCCGCTGATCATCATGCTGTGCGTCACCTTCACCGCTCTGGTGCAGCGCCTGATCGCCATGGTCAAGGCCATCAGCAATGCCGCTGCTGTCACCATCCCCGCTGGCGAGACCACTTGGGGTGCTGTGTTCATTGCAAACGGCCTGCAGCTGATCCTGGCCGTGCTGCTGATCGTTCTGGGCCTGAACATCGTGTTCCACTCCTTCAAGGCCTATAAGAATGCTGAGCACAACAGCGAAGCAAAGGTCTGAGTTTCAGATCCTGCTGAACTGAATCTGTAAATGCAAACTGCCGCTGACGGCGTAAAAACCGTCAGCGGCAGTTTTTGTTGCTGTAAGCTTCTATGATTTGAAATGGCCTCCGCGTGCGCTCTGGCCATAAGCAGAGGAAAATTTATTTGATATTGTGGTTTGGAAACGACTGCGGTCGTTTCCAAACCATTTTTTCACAGAAAGAGTCCCAAAGATAAAATGCATAGTCACCACAAAAAATGCAGTGTACGGTCACGACCTTTCCCGTGAAAAAGCAAACCAGCAAAGCCCGCAGGCTTTGCTGGTTTGCAAATATAAAAATAATACTTCCGCTAAAAATAGCCATAGCGCACGCGGCGGCTATTCTAAATCAAAAATCAAACGTTCGTTTCTTCCCACGTTTGAAGGACCGCCATCTGCACTGGGGTGTGGAACCAGTGTTCCCCTCCCTCCATGATCGTCAGATGCGCCCCGCTTTCCTGACGGAAGCGCTCGATCATGGTGCGGCTGGTCAGGGCATCCCTGTCACCATACAGCACCTGCGTGCGGCCATGCCAGTGCAGCGGATGTTCCCGCACCCAGCACAGATACGGCCATGAGAGGGTCTCCCCAAGATCCGTGGGGATCTCCCCTGCCCGGTGCAGCTGTTCCTCGGTCACATGGGCACATTGCATCATATTCGTGATGAGAGCTTCCATATCCACCACCGGAGAGACCAGCAGGGCCTGTTCCGGCGCGTCTCCCTGCAGCGCCTGCATGGCAAGCCACGCGCCGATGCTCACGCCATACAGCCGGATATGCGCCCACACCGGCTTCATGCGGGCATATACGGCTTCTATCTCCGGCACAGCCACCCACGGCAGAAGCCGCTCAGGGCTGTTTTTCCGTGCGCCATGCTCGGGCAGGTCGATAGCCAGCACCTGCCAGCCCGCCTCACAGGCTGTAGCGGCAAAACGTTCTGCCTCTTCCTTGCAGCCGTTCTTGCCATGGAGATAGAGGTAAACATTCCGGCTCCGGCTGCCGTACAGAATGGCAGGGATGCCCGCAAGAGTCATGGTTTGTTTTTTCATAAGGGATTCTCCTTATCCGATCATGCTCTCCATTCGGAGAGACGTTTTGTTTACACTGCGCATTGCTTTTCGTCCTCCCTTCTTTCCGTTTTCTCTATGATAGCACATCCGCCCGCCAAACACAAACAAAAAGGAGCCGCAGCGCCCTGTTACGGGTACTGCAGCTCCCAATTCAACTTTGGAAGTTAAATTACTTCACCATGCTTGCAACTTCAGCAGCGAAGTCGTCAGCACGCTTCTCCAGGCCTTCGCCCTTCTGGAAGCGGGTGAACTTGACGATCTTGATGTCGCCGCCCAGATCCTTAGCGACCTTAGCGGTGTACTGAGCAACGGTCAGGTCGCCGTCCTTGACGAACTCCTGATCGACCAGGCAGTTCTCCTTGAAGAACTTCTTGATCTTGCCCTCGATCATCTTCTGCTTCACAGCCTCGGGCTTGTTAGCGGTCTTGGGATCGCCAGCCATCTGAGCCAGCATGATCTCCTTCTCCTTGGCCACGACCTCAGCGGGGACAGAAGCCTCATCGACATAGCCGGGGTTAGCAGCTGCAACCTGCATGGCGATGTCCTTGCCGTAGGTAACGAACTCGTCCTTAGCCTCGATGCCGTTGGTGGTCTCGAAGTTGACCAGAATGCCGTGGGTGCCGCCGCCGTGGACGTATGCAGAGCAAACGCCCTCGTAACGGACGAAACGACGAACCTTGATGTTCTCCTTGATGACCAGGATCAGGTTCTTCAGAGCCTCGTCCACGGTCTCGCCGTTCTCGGTCTTGCAAGCCATCAGAGCCTCAACATCAGCAGGGTTCTGCTTCATGATGACCTGAGTAGCCTCCTTGACGAAAGCAACGAACTTGTCGTTCTTGGCGACGAAGTCGGTCTCAGCGTTGACCTCGATGACAACACCCACCTTGCACTGGGGGCAGTAGTCAGCGTAGACCATGCCCTCGGCAGCGGTACGGCTTGCCTTCTTGGCAGCGGTAGCCAGACCACGCTCACGCAGGATCTCGATTGCCTTCTCGAAGTTGCCGTCAGCCTCGGTCAGAGCCTTCTTGCACTCCATCATGCCGCAGTCGGTCTGCTTGCGCAGTTCCATAACGTCCTTTGCAGAAATAGCCATTTTCGTATTCTCCCTTACACGTTATTTTGTTGTTTGTGGGATGGGAAATCAGGCGTTTGCTGCATCCTCAGCGGGAGCGGCCTCCTGGTTGCCCTGCTTGCCTTCCAGCACAGCGTCAGCCATAGCGCCAGCGATCAGCTTGACAGCGCGGATTGCGTCGTCGTTGCCGGGGATCACGTAATCGATCTCGTCGGGGTTGCAGTTGGTATCAACGATAGCCACGATGGGGATGTTCAGCTTGCGGGCCTCAGCAACAGCGATGCGCTCCTTGTGAGGATCGACGATGAACATAGCCTTCGGCAGGGTCTTCATGTTCTTGACACCGCCCAGGTACTTGTCCAGCTTCTCCATCTCCAGCTCCAGCTTGGCAACTTCCTTCTTGGGCAGCAGCTCGAAGGTGCCGTTCTCCTTCATCTTAGCCAGCTGATCCATACGGTCGATGCGCTTGCGGATGGTGCGGAAGTTGGTCAGCATACCGCCCAGCCAGCGAGCATTGACATAGTGCATGCCGCAGCGCAGAGCCTCGTCACGGATGGACTCCTGAGCCTGCTTCTTGGTGCCGACGAACAGGATGTCGCCGCCCTCAGCTGCAACTTCCTTCACGTAGTTGTAAGCCTCGTCCAGCTTCTTCACGGTCTTCTGCAGATCGATGATATAGATGCCGTTGCGCTCGGTGAAGATGTACTTTGCCATCTTGGGGTTCCAGCGGCGGGTCTGGTGACCGAAGTGCACACCTGCTTCGAGAAGCTGCTTCATAGAAACGACTGCCATAGTAAAAATACCTCCAGATATTGTTTTGCCTCCGCACACCGTGATCCCGGGCCGTATCGGACGGTTCGGGACTGCCCTCCACCCATTTGGGCACAAAAGGGCATAGTGATGCGTGTGTAATGCCTTGTTATAATATCACAAACAAACGCCGGTTGCAAGAGTTTTTCTCTGTTTTTTACAAAGAAATCGTCTGTTTTTCGCTCATTTGCCTGTGTCCACGCCGCTCAGGCCCGCAAGGCCCATGCGCTGCAGGGCGTATCCCCTGCCGAACATCAGGTCGTACTGCAAAAGCCAGTGCTCTGCGCACCACCGCTGCTGGAACTCGGTAGGCTCCTGCGTGGTGGTGCCGTCCAGATTCATGGTGGTTCCGCGGGTATTGGTGCGGCTGGCCACACGCAGCTGACGGTTCAGGAACTGGAAGTAGAGCGGCTCTTCCAGACCGTAAATGTCCATCATCACCGGCGAGATATCGTAAGCGGCAATGGTGCCAAGGTCCACCTGCTGCTGGCTGTAGTTGGACCACATCAGCAGCGTGGTCTGGTGCAGGCGGGGGTCTGCGCTGGAATCGCTGGCATAGCCGGTAGTGGTGTAGACATCGTAATTGGAATCGATGGGGTTATAGTGGTCGCCCCAGAACACCAGAATGACCGGCTCGTCCACCTGCGAGAAGTATTCGGTCAGTTTGCCCATCATGGCATCTGCATCCCGGATGCCGGTAGCAAAGTCTTCCAGTGCGCCCACGGTGCTGGGCTTGAGGCCCGCCGGGTGGGACAACACCTTTACGCGCTCGTCGTCCGGGTAGTTGTCCTTGTTATAATTGGTATGGTTCTGCATGGTGACAGCGTGCAGGAAGATGGGCTTGTCCGAGCTGGACTTCATGCTCTCGTACTGCTGGATGATCTGGTCGGCCATGGAATCATCGGTGACAAGGCCGCTGGTCCAGTAGTGCTTGCGCACCTTGGTCACGCCATGCATATCCTCAAGGCTGATAAAATCGTCAAAGCCGAGGTTGGGGTAAGCCTTGTCGCGGCTCCAGTATTTTGCCCAGAAGCAGTGCACGGCTGCGGTCTGGTAGCCCTTGAGCTTGAGGTAATTGGGCATGGCGAACATGGGCTTGGTCACATGCTGCTGGTAGGGCTTGCTGCCGCTGGGCAGGAAGGATACCGAGTAGCCGGTAAGGGCTTCAAACTCCACATCGCAGGTGCCGCCGCCAAAGCTTGGGCTGTAGGCCCGGCCATAGGCGCTGGTCTGCTGCAAGGCGTGCAGGTTCTTGGAGACATCGGTATCAAAGGTGATGCCGTACTGTTCCAGCTCCGAGACATCCCAGTAGGACTCGTCCATCACATAGATGATGGTGGGCTGCTTCACCTGCTCGTCCTTGGGAGTGACGGCACTGTAGCTGGTGGAGTACAGCGGGCTGGTGGCAAACTTCTGGCTCTCGTCCGCATTGTCCAGCAGGGCATCCACCGCTTCCTGCGAGTATTCCTCGGGCTTCGAGATCTCCAGATTGGTGAGGTTGGTCATAAAGCCGGTGATCACGCCGTAGTAGCGGTAGTAGCGGTCCTGCATCCATGCATCCGGCGTAATGCCCAGCACCTGCGTGACAGCGGGCTGCAGGTACACGCCGAACACCAGCAGGCAGAGGGCTGCAGCCGTGGCGGCAGAGCCCGCCAGCCGGGGCAGCCAGCGCTGTTTGTGACGGCCGCGGAACAGGAAGAAGCTGCCCACCGTCAGTGCCAGCACCACGATGATGGTCACGACCATGCTGGGCTGGATCTTGAGGCCCGCAGCGGATGCCACACCGGCAGCCTCCGACACCTGTGTCAGATCCCATGGCAGGAACGGCTCGCCGCGCAGCTGCAGGGTGTAAAAGTTCACCGCGCAGGGCGCACAGCCCAGCACCGCCATGCCCAGCGTGGACAGCGGCGGACAGCGGAACACCCAGTCCAGCAGCAGCCACACCAGAAACAGCAGCAGCCACGCCAGCAGATAAGCCCCGATGTGCGGGAAGATAAAACTTGCAAAAACGTCTGCGCTCAGGCTCCCGCGGGCGATCCCCTCGCCCAGCAGCAGCACGATCAGCGATGCCGCCAGCGGGAATACCATCCGCAGCGCCAAAAGCGGTTTGGGAGTTTTCATAATTCCTGTTCCTTTCCTCATCCTTGAAACCTCAGATCATACGCAAAAGCACATTTCTTTACGCTTTTTGCACAAAGCTTCTGCGATTATTATAGTCACTTCCACAAAAAAGTCCACCCTGTTTTTGCAAAAAATTTACAAACCCAGCTTCACGCGCAGCTTTTGCCACCATTTGAGCTGTTCCGGCTGCTGCGGTGCTTCCGGCAGGGCCGTGTGCACCAGCACCGCATCCGTGCCAATGGTCTCGATCTCCTGCCATGGGATGGTCAGGCTATCGTCCCGGCCAAGCAATCCGAACAGCCTTGGCCGCCCCAGCAGGATCAGGCTCTGCAGCCGGGCGGTGACAGGGTCAAAGGTCAGGTCGTCGGCCCGGCCAAGGCAGACCCCCTGCTCCAGCTGCACCACCTCTTTTTCACACAGTTCCCGGATGGTCAATGCCCTTCTCCCCTTTCTGCCACAGCTTATGCAGCCGCCGGGCGCATCATGCAAAAAGCAGTGGAAACCGCATGGCAGATTGTGGTATACTGTGGGCAGAGCATTCCATGAGAAACAGAGGAAATTTCAAATGTATAAAAGCATCGTGTTTGATCTGGGCGGTGTCATGGTGGATTTTGCCCCCCGCGCCTATCTGGTAGACCGCATTTGCAATGAAGAGATCGAGGAGCAGGTGTACGACCTGACCTTTGGCAGCAAGGAGTGGAAGCAGCTGGATGCGGGGCTTGTCTCCCGCTTTGACGGCAATCAGGCCATGCTGCGCAACGCCAAGGCCGCCGGGCGCGAGTTTGAGGTGCAGGGCGTGCTGGACGACTGGCTGCACATCCTGCGCCCGCGCCGCCGGATGCAGGAGCTGGTGCGCCGCCTGAAGAACCATGGCTACAGCGTGTACTATCTCAGCAACATCCCGGAGGACGTGCTGGCCCTGCTCAAGGAGCGCGGCGTGCTGGACCGCTTTGACGGCGGCGTAGCCTCCTGCGAGGTGCACATCAACAAGCCCGACCCCCGTATCTATCAGGCCCTGCTGGATCAATACGGCCTGAAGGCCAGCGAGTGCGTGTTCATCGACGACAATCTGGCCAATGTGCAGGCCGCATTCACGCTGGGCTTCGTGGGCATCCGGATGAAGGAGAGCGTGGGCACCCTGATCCGCAGCCTTGCCACCTGCAATGTGGCCCTGCGCTGACCTCCGTGACCCAAAACAGCTCCTGCCGGAAATGCTCTGGCAGGAGCTGTTTTGCTGCTTTAGGAATTACTTTTTCTCGTAGCTCTGGCAGTAGTGCGGGGTCTCCACCTGCTGCGTATCGCAGGTGCACTGCTCGGTCACTTTGATCTGGGGCAGGTCGCACTTGCAGCCGCTCACATTGTGGCTGCACTCGCAGACATCACAGGTAACGCCGATGTTTTCCATATTTATCACCTCTCTGTCCACAGTATGGCCTGCGGGCAGGGTGTTTATTCTGGAAAATTCAGCCAGCCTTTTTCGCTTCGCGCTTGGACCGAAGTGTGACTGCCGCATGCCGGATGGAAAGCACCGGGTGCACCGGCAGCATCCGCGGGCCTGCCCAGCGCATCACCGCGCGGATCTTCTCCCGCATTTCCGGCTTGTAGCAGTGCACTTTGCAGGCCGAGCAGAAGGTCTTGGTCTCCATGAACGGGCATTTGTCAATGCGGGTCAGGGCGTAATCGTGCAGCTGCCGGCACTCCGGGCACAGGCTGCCTTTGGGTGTTTTGTGCTGCCTGCGGCAGTAAAGAGCGATCATCTCGCTCACCAGCATCTTTTCATCTGCGCGCTTCTGATCCAAGTTCTTCGGGGTATCCTGCATGGGACGGGGCCTCCTGCTGCCTTATTTTTTTCTACGGTCCGACCGCATTGCAGCGCGGCGCACCGCACGGCGCAAAAATGCAAAGCCTACCGTAACACCAATTGCTGCAGCCATTGCCATATACACCGCCTTCTGAAACCAAAGCGGCAGGAGCGCAGACCTTTCCGTCTGCTGTCCCCTGTTTACCATGCAGCCAGATCTGCACCCAGCTTGCGGCATGCAGCCTGAACATCATCGTCCGGGGCCTCGTTGCAGATCAGGCCCTCACCGTTGAGCACCTGTGCGCCGTCGCCCTGAGCACGCTCCACCCAGTCACGCATCCACTGGCCGTCGCCCCAGCCGTAGGAGCCGAACAGGGCGATCTTCTTGCCGTTCAGAGAACCCTCCAGATCAGAGAACATCGGCTCGAACTCGCTCTCCTCCAGCTGCTCAGCACCCATTGCGGGGCAGCCAAAAGCCACTGCATCAAACTCAGCCAGCTTTGCGGCGTTCATCTCGCTGCAGGGCACGATGGTGCCGTTTGCACCCTCTGCCACGCAGTTTGCCATGGTCTCAGTGTTGCCGGTTGCGCTCCAGAATACGACTGCTACTTTGCTCATAAAGATCGTCCTCTCTCAAATCAATATTAGTTAGATATATCTAACTTTATGTTCCATGAAAATGCGTCCAACCACGCAGACGCATCCCCATTTGGTTAGTATCTTCTAACCACCGATAGAATACCACAGCTTCCCGGCTGTGTCAAGCCTTTTATGCAAAAAGAACTGCCGCGGCTGAAAGCACGCCGTAGATCACCGGCTGGTGCAGCAGATACAGCAAAAGCGAGTGCTGCCCCATCCAGCCCAGTGCCGGGCAGACCGAACGGCGCAGCGGTTCCATCCGCGCCCGGCCCACCACGCCGTGCAGAAAGTACCCTGCCCAGAACAAAAACAGCCACGGCAGCAGGGCAAAATAATCGGTGGAATAAAAATCGAAGGGCAGAAAGCCGAAAAACGCTGTAAAGTAATTCGCGTACCATGCATCCGGCAACGCAAGGCGCAGCCCGCCGAAGCCGAGCCAACGCTCGTCCAGATGATAAGTCAGTGCAAACAGCACCGCCGAAACCGCCAGCCCTGCGGCGGGCGGGATCTTTTTCAGCAGCGGTTCCAGCACACCGGTGAGCAGCATGGCGCTGCCCAGAAAGGTCAGCACACCGAACACCACCCGGTCCTCCGGCATGAAGACCAGCGTCACCACCGTGACCAGTGCCCCGGCAGCAAACACCTGTGCGCCGCGCTTCAGGGTGCGGTGTCCCAGCGGCACGCAGAAGCCGGACAGCAGGATGAACACCCAGCAGATGCTCTGCTGCCACAGCCGCCCCGGCCAGCCGATATACCAGTCCATCCAGATGCCGAACAGGAACATCATGTCCCAGCAGGCATGGTACAGCATCATGCTGACCAAATCCAGCCCGCGCAGTTCGTCCAGCAGGGCGTAGCGGCTCGCCGGGGCCTTTTGCTGCACTCGTCGTTCGTTTTCCATTATCCATATTCCCCTTTGCTGTGTTTCGCAATACGATATGACAAATTATAAACCGCACTGCGGCACCTGTCAACCAGACATCTCAGGGGGGGGGTGAAGGCAGCAAAAAACCGCTGCACAGCGGCAAAGCCATGCAGCGGTCAGAATGGATAACCGGGGAAACCTTATCAGACTTCGGTGTTGAAGTAGCGCTTCAGCAGGCCCTCAAAGCCGCGGCCGTGACGGGCCTCGTCCTTTGCCATCTCGTGAACGGTGTCGTGGATGGCATCCAGATTCAGGGCCTTTGCCTTCTTGGCCAGATCCATCTTGCCTGCACATGCGCCGCACTCAGCCTCGGCACGCATCATCAGGTTCTTCTTGGTGCTGTCGGTGACAACTTCGCCCAGCAGCTCTGCAAAGCGGGATGCGTGGTCTGCTTCCTCGTAGGCATAACGCTTGTAAGCCTCAGCGATCTCGGGGTAGCCCTCGCGCTCAGCCACACGAGCCATTGCCAGATACATGCCGACCTCGCTGCACTCACCCTCAAAGTTTGCGCGCAGGCCATCCACGATCTCCTGCGGCACGCCCTCGGCCTTGCCGATGCCCACAACATGCTCGGTGACATAGGTGTTGCCGGTCTTCTCCACAAAAGCGGAAGCAGGAGCCTTGCAGACAGGGCACTGTGCCGGGATCTCGCCTTCAGCAATATAACCACAAACGGTGCAAACGTACTTCTTCATAAGAATAGACCTCCATCATTCTTTTTATATCAGTTAGAAAACAGGCTGGGCGGTGTTGGTACTCACCGGCCCTTGTTATGGCTCTATTATAGCGAATAGTTCCTAG
>OBIX01000114.1_pt1 | contig 21815 bp, 21 predicted proteins | sample 1496251 | NCBI WGS metagenome assembly OBIX01 (sample SAMN05065742, study PRJEB22554) | human gut metagenome | biome: ENVO:2100002; feature: ENVO:00000062; material: ENVO:00002003 | host: Homo sapiens | place: USA | reverse complement strand
TCGACGCCATCTATGTGCAGGAGCGCAACGAGAATACCGACGCTCAGTGTGAGGCTGCAAAGGCAGCATGGGACGCTCTGACCGACGCTCAGAAGGAGATGGTCGAGGGCGAGGAGGCTGACCCCGATTACTTTGGCCGCGACACCGGCGATGCCTCCAAGGACGACGCCCGCAATGAGGACAACATCGGCGACAACGAGATCCTGGTCGTCAGCTTCGGCACCTCGTTCAACGACAGCCGCGCAGCGGACATCAAGGGCATCGAGGACGCCATCCAGGCCGCATATCCCGACTGGTCTGTCCGCCGCGCCTTCACCGCACAGATCATCATCAACCATGTTCAGGCCCGTGATGGCGAGAAGATCGACAACATGGAGCAGGCCATGGAGCGCGCTGTTGCCAACGGCGTGAAGAATCTGGTCGTCCAGCCCACCCATCTGATGCATGGCGCTGAGTACGACGAGATGATGGAGATGGTGGACAGCTACCGCGATAAGTTCGAGTCCGTCGCCATCGCCGAGCCTCTGCTGGGCGAGGTGGGCAGCGATGCCACCGTCATCAACGCCGACAAGGAAGCTGTCGCCAAGGCCATCACCGCCGAGGCCGTCAAGACCGCCGGTTTCGACAGTCTGGACGCCGCTGCTGAGGACGGCACCGCTTTCGTCTTCATGGGCCATGGCACCTCTCACACCGCAAAGGTGAGCTACACCCAGATGCAGTCTCAGATGGAGGCTCTGGGCTACAAGAATGTCTTCATCGGCACCGTCGAGGGCGAGCCTGAGGAGACTGCCTGCGAGAACGTCATCGAGGCTGTCAAGGCCGCCGGTTACACCAAGGTCGTCCTGCGTCCCCTGATGGTCGTTGCAGGTGACCACGCCAACAACGATATGGCTGGCGACGACGAGGATTCCTGGAAGAGCCAGTTCGAGGCCTCCGGCGAATTCGACTCTGTGGATTGCCAGATCGCCGGTCTGGGCGAGGTTGCTGACATCCAGCAGCTCTACGTCGCACACACCAAGGCCGCTGTCGATTCCCTGAACGGTTGATTCTGACCCTATGATTGCCCGGAAAGGAGTGCCTTTTCGGGCAATTTCTTTTTCGGCCTGCTTTGAATTCGGGCCATTGCGTGTTATAATCTTTTCTGTAAAATAGATACTTCGAGGTATATCATCATGAAACTGAACAATAAATTTGCTCTTTTGCTGGCCGGCGCTGTGCTGGCTGGTTCTCTCACCGGCTGCGGCGCATCCGGCACCCCGGCCAGCTCTGCCGCTTCCTCCGAGGCTGCGGCTTCCTCCGCCGTGAGCGAGGCAGCTTCCGAACCGGCGGCAGAGGCCGCTCTGCCCGACGGCGTCTACACCGCCGACTTTGACACCGACAGCTCCATGTTCCATGCCAACGAGGCCAACGACGGCAAGGGGACCCTGACCGTGAAGGACGGTCAGATGACCCTCCACGTCAGTCTCGTCTCCAAGAAGATCGTCAACCTCTACGTCGGCATGGCCGCTGACGCCGAGGCCCACGAGGGCGACTGGCTCCAGCCCACCACCGACACCGTCACCTACTCCGACGGCCTGTCCGATGAGGTCTACGGCTTCGACATCCCGGTGGAGGCTCTGGACGAGGACTTCCAGCTGGCCATCCTCGGCACCAAGGGCAAGTGGTACGACCATACCGTCCGTGTCGCCAACGCCCAGCCTGCTGCGGCGGAAGCACCTGCCGACGGCACCTACACCTGTGATGTGACCCTCGAGGGCGGCTCCGGCCGTGCCACCGTGGAAAGCCCCGCGGCCCTGACCGTGGCCGACGGCAGGATGACCGCCACCATCGTCTGGTCCAGCCCCAACTACGACTATATGCTGGTGGACGGCGAAAAGTATCTGCCCACCAACACCGAGGGCAACTCTACCTTCGAGATCCCCGTCACTGCTCTCGACACCCCGCTGGATGTGGTGGGCGATACCGTCGCCATGAGCACCCCGCATGAGATCGAGTATACGCTGACCTTCGCCTCTGCATCCCTGATCGAGGCAAAGTAACGATGAAACGCCGCAATTTCCTGAAAGCCCTGCCTGCCGCCGCCCTCACCCTTGCGGGCTGCGGGCGGCACAAGACCGCCCCGGCCAATACAGCATCCCTCGTGTTCGACCACAGCTATCCGCTGGATTATGCCACCCAGTTTTCCGCCGACTGCTATGAGGGCGGCTATGTGATGATCGACATCCCGGACGCCGGGCGGTTCCTCGTCGTCCCTGAAGGGGCCGCCGAGGTGGACGACCTGCCCGAGGACGTCGTGGTGCTGCGCCAACCGCTGGATCATATTTATCTCGTCTCTACCTCGGTGATGGACCTCTTCGTCCATCTGGACGCCCTGGACAGCATCGCTCTCTCCGGCACAAAGGCCGAGGGCTGGTATGTGGAAGAGGCCAAACAGGCCATGCAGGAGGGCCGCATCGCCTACGCAGGCAAGTACAGCGCCCCGGACTATGAGCGCATCCTTGCCGCCGACTGCACCCTCGCCATCGAGAACACCATGGTGCTCCACGACCCCGAGGTCAAGGAGCAGCTGGAAAAGTTCGGCGTGCCGGTCCTCGTGGAGCGCTCGAGCTACGAGAGCGGCCCGCTGGCCCGGATGGAGTGGCTCAAGCTCTACGGCATCCTGCTGAATAAGACTGAGATGGCGGAAGAGGTCTTTCGCCAGAAGGTGGAGCAGGTGGCCCCTATCCTCGAGCAGGAGAACACCGGCAAGACTGCGGCCTTCTTCTCCATCACCACCAACAACCTCATCACCGTCCGCCGCACCAGCGACTATGTGGCCCAGATGGTGGGGATGGCCGGCGGCGTCTACATCTTCGACGACCTCGAGGGGGAGACGTCGGCCCAGTCCACCATCAAACTGCCGCTGGAGACGTTCTACGCCCGGGCCAGGGACGCCGACGTCCTCATCTACAACAGCACCATCGAGGGCGTGATGGAGACCCGTGACCAGCTCATCGAAAAATGCCCGATGCTGGCGGATTTCAAGGCCGTCCAGTCCGGCGACTGCTGGTGTACGGCCCAGAGCCTCTTTCAGCAGAGCATGGAGCTGGCCGACCTCATCTCGGATATGAACCTCGTCTTCACCGAGGGCTCGCCCGACCCGGCGTCTCTCCGTTTCTTACAGCGCATCGTATAAAAGGAGTTTTGTCATGACCACCACCCGCCGCCTCAGCCTCGCGTACCTCGCCCTCACGGCGGGGGTCGCGGTGCTGTTTGCACTCAACCTGTTCTGGGGCAGTGTGTCCCTGACGCCCGGCGCGGTGGCGGCGGCTCTGCTGGGCCGGGGCGAAGATGCGCTGGCCGTGGGCATCGTGCTCCAGCTCCGTCTGCCCCGGGCGGTCATGGTCGTGCTGCTGGGCGCGGCCCTCTCGGCTGCAGGCTACCTCCTGCAGACCTTCTTCGCCAACCCCATCGCCGGCCCCTTCGTCATGGGCGTGTCCAGCGGCGCAAAGCTGGCGGTGGCCCTGACGATGGTGGTGTTTTTACAGCAGGGGCTGCTCACTGGCTCGGCCACCCTCATCATCGCCGCCTTTGCAGGCTCGATGGCGGCGATGGCCTTTGTGCTGGTGGTGGCCCGGCGGGTGCCGCGGATGAGCATCCTCGTCATCTGCGGCATTATGATCGGTTATATCTGCTCGGCTGTCACCGACATCGTGGTGACTTTCGCTCAGGACTCCAACATCGTCAATCTCCACAACTGGTCGATGGGCAGCTTTTCCGGCATGACCTGGGCCAACGTGGGTGCAGCGGCCTGCGTGGTGCTGCCCGCGCTGGCGGCGGCGTTCCTGCTCTCGAAGCCCATGGCGGCCTACCAGATGGGCGAGAGCTACGCCAGGAGCGTCGGCGTACCGGTGCGGGCCTTCTCGACGGCCCTCGTGTTGCTTTCCAGCCTGCTTTCCGCCTGCGTGACGGCCTTTGCAGGCCCCATCTCCTTTGTGGGCATCGCGGTGCCGCATCTGGTCAAGAACCTGCTGGGCAGCGCAAAGCCCCTTTATGTCCTGCCGGGCTGCTGTCTGGGCGGGGCAGCGTTCTGCCTGCTCTGCGACCTCATCGCCCGCAGCCTGTTCGCGCCCACTGAGCTGTCCATCAGCTCGGTGACGGCGGTTTTCGGTGCGCCGGTGGTCATCTGGCTGCTGGTGCGCCGCCAGACACAGGAGGGCCGGGAATGAGCGATCCGAAATTCTACTGCCGCGCCGAGGACCTTGCCATCGGCTACGGCAAAACGCCCCTGATAGAGCACATCGGACTCGGCGTCGGGAAGGGGAGCATCCTCACCCTCATCGGCCCCAACGGCGCGGGAAAATCCACCCTGCTCAAGACGCTGGCAGCGCAGCTGGCCCCCCAGGGGGGCGCTGTCCTGCTGGATGGCAAAAATCTCGCGGACTGCTCCGGCCCGGAGCGCGCCCGCAAAATGGCCCTGATGGTGCCCCACACCCGCCGCACCGAGCTGACCACCTGCTTCGAGATGGCGTCCGCCGGGCGCTACCCCTACACGGGGCGGCTGGGTGTCCTCTCGGCGGAAGATAAGCGCCAGGTCTACGCCGCGCTGGCCCTCGTGGGGGCCGAGGCGCTGGCGGGCCGGGACTTCAACCGCATCAGCGACGGCCAGCGCCAGCGCGTCCTGCTGGCCCGGGCCATCTGCCAGCAGCCGGAGCTGATATTATTAGACGAGCCTACGTCTTTCCTCGACATCAAGGGAAAGGCCGAATTGCTGGCCATCCTGAAAAGCCTCGCCCGGGACAAGAAGATGGCCGTCATCCTCAGCCTCCACGAGCTGGAGCTGGCGCAGAAAGTTTCCGACAAGGTCGTCTGCGTCTCGGCGGCGGGCGTCTCGGACGTCATGACGCCGGAAAAGGCCTTTGCCCGGGAAAACATCTGCAAAATTTATGCTCTGACCGATGAGCAGTACGCATTCCTCTACGGTGAGGCAAAAGCGCCGGAGGAAAAGCGCCCGCTCTTTGAGCACTACGTCCGCAGCGGCCAGAAGCTCCTGCGCTGCGGCTATACCACCGGCACCTGTGCGGCGTTGGGCGCGGCGGGCGCGGCACGGCTGCTGCTCACCGGCCGCACCCCCGAGACGGTGGCCCTCCGCACCCCGAAAGGCATCGTGGTGGAGGTGGAGCCCATCTTCTGCCGACTGTCCGGCGATGGGGCTGAGTGCGCCATCCGGAAGGACGGCGGCGACGATGTGGACGTGACCACCGGTCTGCCGGTCATCGCCAGTGTCGCCCTCCGGCCCGAACTGGCCGGCGAGGTGCGCATCCACGGCGGTGAGGGCGTGGGCCGGGTGACAAAGCCCGGTCTCGACCAGCCCGTGGGCGAAGCTGCCATCAACCACGTCCCCCGGGCCATGATAAAGGAAGCGCTGGAAAAAGAGGCCGAATCTGCCGGGTACGCGGGCGGCTTTGACGTCACTATCTCCATCGAGGGCGGGGCCGAAACGGCGAAGCGCACCTTCAACCCCCATATGGGCGTGGAAGGGGGCCTCAGCGTCCTCGGCACCAGCGGCATCGTCGAGCCCATGAGCCAGCAGGCCATCCTCGACACCATCCAGCTGGAAATGGGGCAGGCAGCGCTTCGGGCCGGAAGCCCCCGGCGGCTCATCCTCGCCCCGGGCAACTACGGCCTCGACTATCTCCACGAGAAGATGCCCGCCCTAAAGAATATCCCGGTGGTCAAGACCTCGAACTTCATCGGGGATACGATGGATATGGCGGCGGCATCCCACTTCGAAGAGGTGGTGCTGGTGGGCCACATCGGCAAGCTGGTCAAACTGGCGGGCGGCGTCATGAACACCCACTCCCGCACAGCCGACTGCCGCACCGAGCTGCTCTGCGCCCACGCCGCCCTCTGCGGCGCATCCCGGGACGTCTGCGCGGCCCTGATGAACGCGGCTACCACTGACGCCTGCATGGAGATCTTAGACAAAGCAGAGATGAGAGAGCCGGTGCTGTCCAGCCTGCTGGACGCCATCCAGCTCCACCTCGACCGCCGTGCCGCCGGGGCGTTCCGGGTGGGCGCGGTGCTCTTCTCGAATCAATATGGCCCGCTGGGCCAGACCAGAACTGCAAAGGAGCTGCTGGACGAATGGAAAAACGGATAGGCACTTTTTACGGCGTCAGCGTAGGCCCGGGAGACCCCGAGCTCATGACCCTGCAGGCTGTCCGCCGCCTCGAAAACTGTCCGGTCATCGCCGCGCCCCAGACCCCGAAGGGCGGGATGCTGGCGCTGGACATCGCAAAAGGTGCGGTGGATCTGAGCGGCAAGACCATCCTGCCGCTGCGCTTCGCCATGAGCCTTGACCCGGCGGTGCAGAAAGCCGCCCACATCGAGGCGGCCCGGGCCGTGAAAGAATATCTCGACGCCGGGCAGGATGTCGCCATGCTCAACCTCGGCGACGTGTCCGTCTACGCCACCTTCGGCTACCTGCAGGAGATCCTGGAGGCCGAGGGCTGCAAGACCGTGATGCTCCCCGGCGTGACGAGCTTCTGCGCCGCTGCGGCCCGGCTGGGCCAGTCCCTGACGGGCGGCATGGAGCAGCCGCTGACCATCGCCCCGGGACGCTGCGCCGCTGAGGTGCTGGCCGCACCGGGCGCGAAAGTGCTGATGAAATCGGGCCGTCAGCTGCCCGAGACGCTGGCCGCGCTGGCCGACGCCGGGCTTCTGAGCCGGAGCGCGATGGTCTGTAACTGCGGTCTGCCGAACGAGGAGGTCTGGCCCGACCTGGCCGATTATGACCCGGCCCGGTCGGCGGGCTATTTCGCAACGATTTTGGTGAAGGAGGGGTAAGATATGGTCCATTTTGTAGGAGCCGGGCCGGGCGCGCCCGACCTCATCACCCGGCGGGGCGCGGCCCTGCTGGCCGATGCCGACTGCATCATCTACGCAGGCAGTCTCGTCAACCCGGCCCTGCTGGGGCTGGCGAAGCCCGGCTGTGCCATCTATAACAGCGCCGAGATGACGCTGGAACAGGTGTTGGACACCATCCGTGCCACCGAAAAGGCCGGCGGCACCACGGTCCGCCTCCACACCGGCGACCCCTGCCTCTACGGGGCCATCCGGGAGCAGATGGACGCACTGGATGCTGACGGCATCCCTTATGACGACACCCCGGGCGTGTCCAGCTTCTGCGGCGCGGCGGCGGCACTCTGTGCCGAGTACACCCTGCCCAACGTCAGCCAGACCGTCATCATTACCCGGATGGAGGGCCGCACTCCTGTCCCTGAGGCCGAACAGCTGGAAAAGCTGGCCGCTCACGGGGCTACCATGGTCATCTTCCTCTCCATCGGGCTGGTGGACAAAGTCCAGCAGGCTCTTCTCGAGAGCGGCGGCTACCGCCCCGATACCCCTGCCGCTGTGGTCTATAAGGCCACCTGGCCCGAGCAGAAGGTGGTGCGCTGCACCGTCTCCACACTGGCCGAGGAGACCCGCAAAAACGGCATCACCAAGACCGCCCTCATCGTCGTAGGCGACTTTCTGGGCGAAAACTACGAGCGCAGTAAGCTCTATGACCCCGCCTTTACCACCGAGTTCCGGCAGGGGACGGAGGCCGGGCAGTGAGCCGGGCATATCTGGCCTTTACGGCAAAGGGCGAGGCACTGGCCCATCGGCTGGCGGAAGCTCTGCCCGGCAGCGTGAGCCGCTGCGGCGGAGACGTGACCCTGAAAGGCTGGACGGCGGAGCATTTTGCACAGGACGAGGCCCTGATTTTTGTGGGAGCTGTGGGCATCGCGGTGCGGGCCATCGCGCCCCACTGCAGGAGCAAGGCCGCTGACCCGGCGGTGGTGGTCGTGGACGAGGGCGGGAACTTCGCCGTGCCGCTCCTGTCGGGCCATCTGGGCGGTGCCAACGCGCTGGCCCGGGCGCTGGCAAAAGCGTGCGGCGCGGTGCCGGTCATCACGACGGCCACCGACGTCAACGGTCTCTTCGCCGTGGACCTCTGGGCCAAGGCCCAGAACTGCGCTGTCCTTGAACCGGAGCGCATCAAGCGCGTCAGCGGCGCCCTGCTGGCCGGGCAGACTGTCCGGTACTGGTCGCCGTGGCCGGTGGCGGGGGAGACCCCCGCCGGAGTGAAAAAGGCTGACGCACCCGAAGCCGCTGACTTCGCCCTGACCCTCACGCCGCAGGGCGAGGCGCTCCACCTCGTACCCCGCATCGGGGTGCTGGGGGTGGGGTGCCGCCGCGGCACGACGGCCCAGCAGCTGAAAGAAGCCTTTGCGGCGTTCTGTGCCGCGTCCGGTCTTAGCCCGGCGGCGGTCTGCGCAGCTGCCAGCATCGACCTGAAAAAAGATGAACCGGGGCTTGCAGCGTTCTGCAAAGCCCACGGCTGGCCCATCACGTTCTATCCGGCCGACGAACTGCGGGCCGTGCCGGGACAGTTCACCCCGTCGGCCTTTGTGGCAAGTGTCACCGGCGTGGACAACGTCTGTGAGCGCTCGGCGGTAAAAGCCTCGGGCGGGATGCTCCTTCTGCCCAAAACGGCAGGCGGCGGCGTGACGCTGGCGCTGGCCGTCCGCCCCTTTGCACCCGATTGGAGGACAGAGCAATGAGTGAGAGTAAAAAGACCGTGTTCGTCGTGGGGCTTGGCCCCGGCGGCGGACAGTTTCTGACCGTGCAGGCGCAGAGCGCCTTGCAGCAGGCCGAGGTGTTGTGCGGCTATACGGTCTACATCGACCTTGTGCGCCCCCTCTACCCGGAAAAAGAGTGCTACACCACCGGCATGACCCGGGAGATCGACCGCTGCCGCTGGGCGCTGGATACCGCCCGGGCGGGTCGGGACGTGGCGCTGGTCTGCTCCGGCGACGCCGGGGTCTATGGCATGGCCAGCCCGCTGCTGGAGCTGGCCGAAGAGTACCCGGATGTCAATGTGGAGGTCGTCCCCGGCCTGACCGCCGCCCTCAGCGGCGGCGCGGTGCTGGGTGCGCCGCTGGCCCACGATTTCTGCGTCATCTCGCTGTCGGACCGCCTCACGCCGTGGGAGGTCATCGAAAAGCGGCTGGCCTGCGCCGCTCAGGGCGATTTCGCGCTGGCGCTGTACAATCCCTCGTCCAAGGGCCGCCCGGACTATCTGCGCCGGGCCGTGGACGTCCTGCTGGCGAACGGCAAAGCCCCGGACACCCTCTGCGGTTCTGTGCGGAACATTGGCCGGGAAGGGCAGGAAAAGCACATCCTGCCTCTCGGCCAGCTCCGGGACACCGAGGTGGATATGTTCACCACCGTCTTTGTGGGCAGCGCCGCCACCCGCGCGCTGAGCGGGCGGATGGTCACGCCGCGGGGGTACCGCCGATGAACGTCGTCGTTTTCAGCGGCACCACCGAGGGGCGGGAGCTTTCCCGCCAGCTGGCGGCACTGGGCATCGAAGTCACCGTCAGCGTGGCCACCCCGCTGGGACAGGAAGAGCAGGGGAGCACCCCCGGCGTCACCGTCCGGTGCGGGCGGCTCCTGCCCGATGAGATGGCCGCGCTCTTGGGGGATGCCGCCCTCTGTATCGACGCCACCCACCCCTACGCGGTGGAGGCGACCAAAAACATCAAAGCAGCGGCAGAGAAGGCCGGGGTAGGATACCTCCGCCTGCTGCGTCCGGCCAGTCCGCTGCCGGAAAACTGTCTCGTCTTTGAGAGCGCAAAGCAGGCAGCCGAGGCGCTGGCCGCAAAAGAGGGCAACCTTCTATTGGCCACCGGGGCCAAGGAGCTGGCACGGTTTGCGGCCATCCCGCCCGAGCGGCTCTACCCCCGTGTCCTGCCCACGCTGGAAAGCATCGCGGCCTGCGAGGCGGCGAACATCCCCCACCGCAACATCATCGCCATGCAGGGCCCCTTCAGCTTTGCCCTCAATCAGGCCATGATGGAGCAGTTCCATATCCGCTGGCTCGTCACAAAGGACGGCGGCGCAGCCGGAGGCTTCGACGAAAAAGCCGCCGCCGCCTCTGCCGCCGGGGCGCAGCTGGTGGTCATCCGCCGCCCGCCCGAGCAGGGCGAGACGGCTTCCGAGGTGCTGAAACGCTGCAAGGAGATGATAAGATGAAAGTGACACTCATCGGCATGGGCTCCGGCCAGCCGGAGAACCTGACCCTTCAGGGCCTGGCCGCACTGCGGCAGGCCGACCTCATTCTGGGCGCACGGCGTCTGCTGGCAGTTCTGCCTGCCGGCTGCACCGAGAACCGCGCCGCCGCCTACCGCCCCGACGAGGTGGCAGAGCTGCTGCAGACTTCCGGCGCAGAGAACGCCGTGCTGGTCTACAGCGGCGACACCGGCTTTTACTCCGGCGCGTCTGCCATGATGGAAAAGCTGGAGGCCCTCGGCGTCCGCGCCCGGGTGCTGCCCGGCCTTTCCAGCATCCAGCTGCTGGCGGCGGCGCTGGGCCGTCCGTGGCAGGGGTGGAACCTTGTTTCGGCCCATGGCCGTACCTGTGACCCGGTGGCCGAGTGTATGCAGGGCAGACCCACCTTCTTCCTCACCGGCGGCAGCGAAGACCCCGCCACCCTCTGCGCCCAGCTGGCGGCAGAGGGCTTCGGGGACGTGCAGGCTGTTGTGGGCCAGTGCCTCGGCACGCCGGAAGAGAAGATCTTCCGCGGCAGCGTCAAAGAGCTGGCCGCAGGCCGCTTCAACAGCCTGAGCGTCCTTCTCGTGGAGGCGGCGGAGGTGCTGCCCCGCCGCGCCCCGGGCCTGCCGGACGAAGCCTTCGAGCGGGGCGACGTCCCCATGACCAAGCAGGAAGTCCGGGCCGCTGTGCTGGCGAAGCTGGCCGTCCGCCCGGAAGACATCCTGTGGGACGTGGGGGCCGGGACGGGCAGCGTCAGCGTGGAGCTGGCATTGGCCGCGCCCCGGGGCCGGGTCTACGCAGTGGAGTGCAGGCCGGAGGGCTGTGCGCTCATCAAAGCCAACCGCGAAAAATTCAGGACCCGGAACCTCGTCCTCGTGGAGGGGCTTGCCCCCGCCGCCCTTTCGGACCTGCCCGCGCCGGACGCTGTTTTCATCGGCGGCAGCAAGGGCAGCCTTGCCGCCATCGTGGACGCCGCGCTGGATAAGAACCCCGGCGCCCGCATCTGCGTGTCGGCCATCGCCCTTGAGAGCCTTTCGGCGGCGGTGGCCGCGCTGACGGCCAAAGGCCGGACCGTGCAGGTGAGCCAGATCGCCGTCAGCCGGGCCAGGGCCGTGGGCGGACTGCACCTCATGATGGCCCAGAACCCCATCTACCTCATCACAGGAGAATGACATGATACAGTTTCTGCTGGCGGCGCCCCGCTCGGGCAGCGGCAAGACCACCATGACCTGCGCCCTGCTCATGGCGCTGAAGCGGCGGGGCTGTGCGCCCTGCGCCTTCAAGAGCGGGCCGGACTACATCGACCCCATGTTCCACCGGGCCGTGCTGGGGGTGGAGAGCCGCAACCTCGACCTCTTTTTTTCTGCGCCCGAGACGGTGCGCACCCTCTACGCGAAGGGGGCCGCCGGCCACGGTGCGGCGGTGTGCGAGGGGGCTATGGGCTTTTACGACGGCCTCGGGGGCGTCAGCGACAGGGCCAGTGCGTGGCATCTGGCCGACACGCTGGGCCTGCCGGTGCTGCTGGTGGTGGAGCCGAAAGGTCAGAGCCTGACGCTGGCCGCAGAGTTGAAGGGGCTCGACAGCTTCCGCACCCCCAGTCACATCGCAGGCATCCTGCTGAACAACTGCACGGCCCGGATGCACGCTCTGCTGGCCCCGATGCTGGAAGAAGAGACGGGTCTTCCGGTGCTGGGCTTTCTGCCGAAACTCCCGGAGGCCGTCATCGGTTCCCGTCATCTGGGCCTCTACACGGCGGCGGAAGTGGAAAATTTACAGCAGAAGCTGGCCCTTCTGGCCGACGCGGTGGAGGAGCACATCGACTGGCCCCGCCTGCTGGCCCTCTGCGAAAAGGAGCCGCCCGTCCTGCCGGTGCAGCCGGAGACGCCTCCGGCCCGCGTCCGCATCGCCGTGGCGCAGGATGAGGCGTTCTGCTTCGCCTACGCCGAGACGCTGGAAGCCTTCCGGGACGCCGGGGCAGAGGTGGTCTTTTTCAGCCCCCTCCGCGACACGGCTCTGCCGGAAAACATCGGCGGGCTGTATCTGCCCGGCGGCTACCCGGAACTTCACGCAAGAGAATTGAGTGAAAATACCTCGCTTCTGCGCGAGATAAAGCGAAAAATCGAGTCCGGTCTGCCCACAGCGGCCGAGTGCGGAGGCTTCCTCTATCTGGGGCAGAGCCTCACGGACGCCGAGGGGCAGAGCTGGCCGATGGTGGGCGTTCTGCCGGGCAAAGCAAAAGATGCCGGACGTCTCGTCCGCTTCGGCTACGCCGCGCTGAGCGCAGACTCGGACAGTATGTTCTTCCGGGCCGGGGAGAGCTTTCCCATCCACGAATTCCACCACTGGGATTCCACCGCCAACGGCGTGGCTCTCGCGGCAAAAAAGCCGGTGGGCGGCGCAGAGTGGCGGTGCGGATTTGTAAACGAGCATTTCTATGCGGGCTTCCCGCATTTGTACTGGGCGGGTACGCCCCTGCCGCAGCGCTTTGCCGCCGCGGCTGAAAATTACAGGAGAGACCATGACTGAGATAGAACTCGCCGCCCTCTGTGCGGCCATCACGCCGCCGGACGAAGCCGCCCGGGCGGCGGCGCACGCCCACTGGGCCAGCCTTGCAAAGCCGCTGGGCGGGCTGGGCGGATTGGAAACGACCATCGAGGACGCCGCCGCCCTCACCGGCAGCGCAAAGCTGGATATTTCCCGCCGGGCGGTGCTGGTGCTCTGCGCCGATAACGGTGTGGTGGCCCAGGGCGTCAGCCAGACCGACAGCAGCGTGACCCGCGCCGTGGCTGAGAACCTCGCCGCCTGCCGCACCAGCGTCTGCCGGATGGCACAGACCGCCCGGTGCGAGGTGGTGCCGGTGGATATGGGCATCGCGGGCGACCCGGTCCCGGGCGTCCTCGACTGCCGCATCGCCCCCGGCACAGCGGACTTCACCCTCGGCCCGGCCATGAGCCGGGAGCAGGCCGTGGAGGCCATCGGCAGGGGCATCCGGCTGGTGCAGGAGCAGAAGAAAGCGGGCGTCGGCCTGCTGGCTACCGGTGAGATGGGCATCGGCAACACCACGACATCCAGCGCCGTGGCCGCTGTGCTGCTGGGCCAGCCCGTCGAAGTGATGACGGGCCGGGGCGCGGGCCTTTCGGACGAGGGACTTGCCCGGAAGATTGATGCTATCCATCGTGGCATCGCAAAAAATCAGACAGACTCTGCCGATGCACTGGACGTGCTGGCGAAGCTGGGCGGTTTCGATATTGCCGGGCTCTGCGGCATCTTCCTCGGCGGTGCGCTGGAAGGTGTGCCGGTGCTGGCCGACGGTTTCATCAGCTGTGTGGCGGCGCTCTGCGCTGTCCGGTTCTGCCCGGCAGCGGCCAAGGCTGTTTTTGCAAGCCATTGCTCCACCGAGCCGGCCGCAAAGCTGGTGCTGGACGCTCTGAACAAAAAAGCCCTCATCACGGCGGGCCTGCATCTGGGCGAAGGCACCGGCGCGGTGGCCGCCATCCCGCTGTGGGATATGGCGCTGGCCGTCTACGATGGCTGTTATTCCTTTGAAGAGGGCGGCATCGAAGCCTACACGCCGCAGGGGGGTGCGGGATGCTGACGCTGGTGCTCGGCGGCGCGGCCAGCGGCAAGAGCGCCTACGCCGAGAGCCTTGTGCTCAAGACCGGCCTGCCCCGCTATTACCTCGCCACCATGCAGGTCTGGGATGCCGAGTGCGCCGCCCGGGTGGAAAAGCACCGGAAAATGCGGGCGCAAAAGCAGTTCGAAACGCTGGAATGCCCGCTCCACCTCGACCGTCTGGCTCTGCCCGGCCGGGGGACCGTCCTGCTGGAAGACCTCGGCAACCTCGTCGCCAACGAGCTTTACAGCCCCGGCGGGGCAGGAAAGCACACCGCCGAGGCCGTTTTGGCCGGGCTGGAACGCCTCGCCGCCGGGTGTGATAACCTTATCGTCGTATCGAACGAGGTGTTCAGCGGCGGTGCCGATTACGCGGGAGACACCGACCAATATCTGCTGGCGCTGGCGCAGGTGAACAACGCTTTCGCCGCCCGGGCGGACAACGTCTGCCGGGTGGTCTGCGGCCTGCCGGTGTACTACAAAGGGGGAGAAAAGCTGTGACTGTTTTGCAGACCATCGCGGTGGCCCTTGCGATGTTTTCGGCCCTGCCGGTGCCGCAGTTCGAGTGGAACGAAAAAAATATGCGGTACGCCATGTGTGCCTTCCCCCTCATCGGGCTGGTGTGCGGCGGGCTGTGGTGTCTCTGCGGCGTCCTGCCCCTGCCGGGGCTGGCCCGGGCGGCGGCGTTCTGCCTCGTGCCGGTGGCCGTCACCGGCGGCATCCATCTCGACGGCTACGCCGACACTTCGGACGCCCTCTCGAGCTACGGCAACCGCGAAAAAAAGCTTGAAATCCTGAAAGACTCCCACTGTGGGGCCTTCGCTGTCATCCGGCTGTGCTGCTACTTTGTGGCCTACTTCGGCCTCTGCGGCAGTGTGCGGTTCACACCCCGGGCGGGCCTGTGCTGGACGCTGGCGTTGGTGCTGGAGCGGGCGCTGTCGGGCTTTGCCGTGGCGGCGTTCCCGCTGGCGAAAGACACCGGCCTCGCCCATACTTTTGCCACAGCGGCCGACAAGCAGGCCGTCTGCCGCTTCCTCTGCGGCCTGTCGGCTCTGCTCGTCCTGGCGCTGACGGCACTGGGCGGCGGCGGGCTGGCGGCAGCAGCGCTTCTGGCGCTGTGGCGCTATTATTTCGTGGCAAAAAAGCAGTTTGGCGGCATCACCGGCGACCTGGCCGGGTGGTTTTTACAGCGGGCCGAGCTGTGGATGCTGGCGGCGCTGGCCGTCAGTCAGTGGGGAGGAGTGCTGTAAATGATGTTCATCACAGGGCCGCTTTACAGCGGCAAGCGCACCTTTGCGCGGAACTTCCGGGGCAGCGTCATCGCCGATGTGCAGGACGCCGCCGCCGAGACTCAGACCCCGGAGCAGCTCGAAACGCTGGCCCGGGAGCTGGCGGAATATGATATTGTCATCGCCACCGAGGTCGGCGGCGGTGTTGTCCCGATGGATGCTGAGGAGCGCGCCGGGCGGGAGGCCGCCGGACGGCTGGCCTGCCTGCTGGCAGAGCGCGCCGACTGCGTGGTGCAGATGTTCTGCGGCATCCCGACGGTATTGAAAGGAGAATTACCCCAATGTTGATCTATCTGCTGCGTCACGGCCTGACCGAATACAACGCCCAGAAGCGCTATCAGGGCCAGCGCGACATCCCGCTCTCGGCGGAGGGTCTGAGCCAGCTGCGCCGGGCCGACATCGACCCGAAGGTGGTCTATATCACCCCGCTGCAGCGGACGGCCCAGACGGCCCGGGTGCTCTTCCCGGAGGCAGAGCTCGTGGTCGTGAAGGACCTGCAGGAGATGTGCTTCGGCAGCTTCGAGGGCAAAAACTACGTCGAGATGGAGCACGACGCCGATTATCAGGCGTGGGTGCAGGCCAACTGCGAGAGCAAATGCCCCGACGGTGAGCGGAAGGACGACTTCTCGAACCGCATCTGCAATGCCTTCTCTGCTCTGGTGGACAAGGCGCTGGCCGACGGCGAAGAGCTGCTGGTCATCCTGGCCCACGGCGGCACCCAGATGGCGGCCATGGAGCGGTACGCTCTGCCCAGGCGCGGTTATTATGCGTGGTGCGGCCCCAACGCGGGCGGCTATGTGCTGGATGCCGCCGACTGGGCCGAGAAGCGCCAGCTCCACCTCGTGAAGACCGTGCAGTACACGAAAGACGCGGAGGCCGGCGTATGATGACCGTCTGGGCTGTGCTGGGGGGCTTTGTGCTGGATGCCATCTTCGGCGACCCGGCGTGGCTGCCCCACCCGGTGGTGTACATGGGAAAAGCCATCTCCCGGCTGGAAAAATTCCTCCGCTCCCGCCTGCCCAAAACGCCTCAGGGCGAGCTGCTGGGCGGTGCGGTGGTGGCGTTCTGTCTGCCGGTGGGGACGCTGCTGTTCACGGGCCTTGTCTGCTGGGGCACGGCGATGCTTCACCCGCTGCTGGGGCTGGCCGTCCAGATGTTCTGGTGCGGCCAGGCGCTGGCCGCAAAGGGGCTGGCGCAGGAGAGCACGAATGTCTATGTCGAGCTGAAAAAAGGCAGCCTGCCCGCCGCCCGGAAGGCGGTGAGCCGCATCGTGGGCCGTGACACGGAAGCCTTGACTGCCGAGGGCGTGACCAAAGCGGCGGTGGAGACGGTGGCCGAGAACGCCAGCGACGGCGTCATTGCGCCTTTGCTTTATATGCTGCTGGGCGGTGCGCCGCTGGCCCTGACCTACAAGGCCATCAACACCATGGACAGTATGCTGGGCTACAAAAACGAAAAATATCTCTACTTTGGCCGCGCCGCTGCAAAACTGGACGATGTGGCAAACTATATCCCGAGCCGTCTGGCGGCGCTGCTCTGGATCATGGCGGCGGCGTTCACCCGCAATGACGCCAAGGGCGCGTGGCGTATCTGGCGGCGGGACCGCCGCAATCACGCCAGCCCCAACAGCGCCCAGACCGAGAGCGCCTGCGCAGGCGCTCTGGGCGTCCAGCTGGCCGGGCCGGCCTATTATTTCGGGGAATATTATCCGAAGCCCACCATCGGCGATCCGCTGCGGCCCATCGAGCCGGAGGATATTCTGCGGGCAGATCGGATGATGTATGTAGCCAGCGGGTTTGCGCTGGCGTTTGGATGTGCGATACGGGGGTTCTTGGGATGAAACAACTGGTCCACGGCGGTGACTGGATGGGCTACCGCGAACGCTTTGGCCGCGACGCGCTGGATTTTTCGGCGAACGTCAGCCCACTCGGTCTGCCCGAAGGGGTGGCGCAGGCCATCCGGGATGCACTGCCTCTGGCCGACCGCTACCCCGACCCCCTCTGCCGTACCCTGCGGGCGGCGCTGAGCCTAGCCGAGGGTGTGCCGCAGGAGCATATCCTCTGCGGCAACGGCGCGGCAGACCTCATCTTCCGGCTGGTCTGGGCCGTAAAGCCCCATAAGGCGCTGGTGACAGCCCCGACTTTTGCCGAGTACGCCTCTGCATTGGATACGGTGGGGTGCGAAGTGAAACGCTTCTTCCTCGATGAAACGAATGATTTCGCCCCGACGGACGCCCTCGTGGACGCCGTGGACGAGAGCATCGACATGGTGTTCCTCTGCCAGCCGAACAACCCGACGGGGCAGCTGGCCTCACCCGAACTGGTGAAAAAGTTGCTGCGCCGGTGCGGGGAGTGCCGCACGATTTTGGCCGTAGATGAGTGCTTTCTGGACTTTCTGCCCGACGCCGACGGGTGGACCGCGAAGCCTCTGCTGGAAAGTGGGAACCTCGTCATCCTGAAAGCTTTCACCAAGCTCTACGGCATGGCCGGCGTCCGGCTGGGTTACTGCCTCTGCGGCGACGAAACGCTTCTGGAAAAAATGCAGACAGCGGGCCAGCCGTGGGCCGTGTCCAGTCTGGCGCAGGCGGCAGGCGTCGCGGCCCTGAAAGAAACCGCTTATGTGGACGAGGTACGCGCCCTTATCGCCCGGCAGCGGCCCGTTCTGACGGCGGGCCTGCGGGCGCTGGGCCTGCGGGTCATCGATGGAAAGGCGAACTATCTGCTCTTCCGCGCGCCCGCCGACCTGAACGAGAGGCTTCGCCCGCGGGGAACACAGGTGCGCAGCTGCGCGAATTATCCGGGCCTCGGGCCGGAGTGGTACCGCACGGCGGTGCGCACGGCCCCCGAGAACGCCCGGCTGCTGGAACTTATGAAAGAGGTGCTGGGATGAGCAGGGCAAAATGCATCATGGTGCAGGGTACGATGAGCGGTGCAGGCAAAAGTCTGCTCTGCGCGGCGCTCTGCCGCATTTTTGCGCAGGACGGCCTGCGCGCCGTGCCGTTCAAGAGCCAGAACATGGCTCTGAACAGCTTCGTCACCAAAGACGGCCTCGAGATGGGCCGGGCGCAGGTGGTGCAGGCGCAGGCCGCCGGTGTCGAGCCGGACGTGCGGATGAACCCCATCCTCCTGAAGCCCAGCAGTGACGTGGGCAGTCAGGTCATCGTCAACGGCGAGGTGCGGGGCCAGATGAAAGCGTCAGAGTATTTCCGCACGAAACGGCAGCTGGTGCCGGACATCCTGAAGGCATATGACAGCCTCGCCGAGGAGGCTGACGTCATTGTCATCGAGGGCGCGGGCAGCCCGGCGGAAATCAACCTCAAGAGCGAGGACATCGTGAACATGGGCCTCGCCGAGATGGTGGACGCGCCGGTGCTTCTGGTGGGCGACATCGACCGGGGCGGCGTGTTCGCCCAGCTATACGGCACGGTGGAGCTGCTGGAAGAAAAAGAACGCCGGCGCATCAAGGGACTCGTAATCAATAAATTCCGTGGAGACGTAGAAATTCTGCGCCCCGGCCTTTCGATGCTGGAAGAAAAGACCCATCTGCCCGTGGTGGGCGTCGTACCGTACCTGAAGGTGGACATCGAGGACGAGGATTCCCTGAGCCAGCGCCTCGAGATGCGGGACGGCAAAAAGCCGCTGGATGCGGCTATCATCCGTCTGCCGCATCTGTCCAATTTTACGGACTTCATGCCGCTGGAACAGCACCCGCTGCTGGGTGTGCGGTATGTTTCGAACACTCATGAGCTGGGCGCACCCGACCTCATCCTGCTGCCGGGCACGAAAAACACGGTGGACGACCTGCTCTGGCTGCGGCAGTGCGGGCTGGAAACGGCTCTGCTCAAGCTGGCCGCGAAAGGCACGCCGGTTCTGGGCGTCTGCGGCGGCTACCAGATGCTGGGCCAGACCCTCGACGACCCCACCGGCAGCGAGAGCAGCCGGCCGCAGACTCTGCGGGGGCTGGGTCTGCTGCCCACCCGGACCGTGTTCAGCGAGCAGAAGCGCCGCGCACAGGTCAAAGCGACCGTCGCCGCCGCCCCCTTTGCGGGTGCAGAGCTGGAAGGCTACGAGATTCACACCGGAGTGACCGAGGCTGAGGGCAAACCCTTCGCCCACTACCCCGACGGAGGCCGGGAAGGCTGTGTGCAGGGCAATGTATTCGGCACCTACCTCCATGGTCTGTTCGACACTGGCACGCTGACCGAGGCGCTGGCGGGCTGGCTCTGCCGCCGGAAGGGCATCGACCCCTCCGACGCGGCCCTCATCCCGATGGAAGAGTACCGCCGCCAGCAGTTCGACATCCTGGCCGACGGAGTGCGCGGGGCGCTGGATATGGACGCGGTGTATGCCGCGATGGGAATGGAGAAGCGCTGAATGGAACAGGGACTTTTGCATCTGTACTGGGGCGACGGAAAGGGAAAGACCACTGCCGCTATGGGTCTTGCGCTCCGTGCGCTGGGGTCCGGGAAGCGGGTGGTCATCGTCCAGTTTTTGAAGGGCGGGAACAGCGGCGAGATCCCGCTTCTGGCCCAGCTTGGCGCGGAGATCTACCGGGGCAAGGCCGGGCAGAAATTCGTTTTTCAGATGACGCCGGAGGAAAAGGCCGCGACCCGAGAACTGCAAAACCAGAACCTCGCCGCCGCCATAGCACAGCCTGCCGACCTGCTGATACTGGACGAAGCCGGGAGCGCAGAAGAGCTGGATGTGGTGGACGTCGATCTATTAAAAAAGGCCGTTCTGGAGCGGCCTGCTGGGTGTGAGTGCGTCCTGACGGCCCACACGCCGCCCCAGTGGATGCTGGACGCCGCCGACTACTCCACCGAGATGAAATGCCACCGCCATCCCTACCAGAAGGGGATAAAAGCACGAAAGGGGATAGAATATTGACGCCGCAGCATCATTTACCTGCTGACATTGAGCGGACGAGCTTCCACATCATCACCGAAGAGCTGGAAATGATGGGCCTGACCCCGCCGCCCGAGCACGAAGCCGTGGTCAAGCGGGTCATCCACACCACCGCCGACTTCGACTATGCGCGGAATCTCCACTTCACCCCCCGCGCGGTGGAGCAGGCCGTCAAGGCCCTCCACGCCGGGGCCGTCATCGTGACCGATACGAATATGGCGCTGGCCGGCATCACCAAACCCGGTCTGGCGAAGCTGGGCGGCACGGCCTGCTGTTATATGGCTGACCCCGAGGTGGCCGCCGCCGCAAAAGAGGCTGGCACCACCCGGGCCGTCGCAGCGATGAAAAAGGCAGCGCAGGAGCATCCTGGGGCCATCCTCGCCGTCGGCAACGCGCCCACGGCTCTGCTGACGATTGCAGAACAAATCGAAAGCGGCCTGCGGCCCGCACTGGTCATCGGTGTGCCGGTGGGCTTTGTGAACGTGGTGGAGAGCAAGGAACGGCTCTTCGCCGTCTGCGAAAAGCATGATGTACCGGCCATCGTGGCGATGGGCCGCAAGGGCGGCAGCAACGTCGCTGCGGCCATCTGCAACGCCCTTATCTACTCTGCCGCCGAGATGCTCGACCCTACGGCCAGAGGATGGAAATAAGAATTATGACTGTAAAGGCTTCCCCTCGCGGGAAGCTTTTCTTTTACACCGTTGCCAGCACGGCGAGGATGCTCTGCCAGCGTTTGTTCTCGACGGCGGGCGCACGGCGGACGGGCCGGGACTGTACAGGCTGAGGCCGCTGAGCCGTCTGGGGCAGGGGAGTGAAAAGCGCGGCCTGCCATGCGGCGGCAAGCTGCATGGCCTCCGGGCAGCTCTGCAGGGTGCGGCGCTCGGCCCCGGCGAGGTAGTCGCCCAGCCAGCAGAGGATGGCCGCGATGTTCAGCTGCTCTGCGGCGCGGGTGCTCCAATAGCTCCAATGGGCGGGACGGCCCACGAACCGCTCCACCGTGATGAGCGCACCCTCCCGGGCGGCAGAGGGGGAGACCGTCCCACAACCACCGGCAGTATGGGCCAGAACATCCAGAATGCGCGCCATCCGGCCGCTGTCGAGGGCGTCGTCCCGGACAAAAACAGAGAAATCCGTCTGGGCCAGCAGACCGTCGGCGGTGGCGGGGAAGCGCCCCGTCAGCTCGCCCGAGGCGTTGTGGCAGCTCTGCCACCCTTTGCGGACGAGCTGAAAGTTCAGCTTCTGACGTCCCATCGTTGAATAGAACACCCGGGCCTTGCCGCTGACCGGCTCCTGCCGCAGCTCGAGATAAGCGTCTGCGCCTCCGAGGTCTTGGACCTTGACGCTGAGCACAAGGCGGTACTCAGGCTTCTGGCTGGACATGGCAAGATGCATCTCTTCAAAATAACGTGCGGCATCCATAGCGGTTCTCCTTCCTGTGGGCGCGGGGTGATGTGTAGGCGTGCGGCCCTTCGTTGGTTGTAGTATATCATAAATTACGCCAGAATACAACTATAAGTTTGCAAATAAACCAAAAAACTTTTTGATTCTTCTGCAATACAAAACAAGATGGTTGTGAGTGACAACAAAAATACGGGGCCGCTGGCAGCAGATACAACTGCACAGCGGCCCCGTACATTATTATGATTCAGTCGCCCAGCTCACGTATCTCGTTCTGGATGAGTCGGCCTGCGGCCCGGGCCAGCTGGTCCATGCCTCGGATGCGGGCCATGTTCTTGCCGTAGATGCGGGAGGCGTCGGCGGCGCTGGCGTCTTCGCCCATAAAAACGGCGGAGACTCGCAGACCCTTCCGCTGCAGCGCCCGCACCTCGGCGGCGGCGTCCTCCACGCCCGCGCTGCCGCCGTAGTCGCGGCCCAGCGGGTCATCAGGGGCTGTCTCTTATACACATCTGACGCTGCCGACGACTAGTCG
>OBIX01000084.1_pt1 | contig 25292 bp, 22 predicted proteins | sample 1496251 | NCBI WGS metagenome assembly OBIX01 (sample SAMN05065742, study PRJEB22554) | human gut metagenome | biome: ENVO:2100002; feature: ENVO:00000062; material: ENVO:00002003 | host: Homo sapiens | place: USA | reverse complement strand
AACAACAAGTCCTTTATTGGCAAGGTGGCAAATGACCTTTTCCGCAGCATGAATCTGACACAGTCCGGCCTGAACCTTGACACGGACGATTTGAAACAGGCAGGGAATCTGGGCTTATGGAAAGCTGTGCCGAGGTTCGATGCAGCGCGCGGCATGAAGTTCCTGACCTATGCGGCTCCTGCCATCCGCAACGCCATGATGGACATGGTGCGGGATGCCTTTGCCGCTTTTGAGCAGCGGATGGTAACGGAGGACAAGGACGGCGTCTGCTACCAGCGCGTTTCGCTGGATGATGTTCTGCCGGGAGAGGAACAGCTGCGGTGCATTGAAGCCATAGCCGACCCCTACGCCATGCAGCCGCAGAGCATTATGGAGGAGCAGGAATCGCGCCGGGAACTGTACGATGGCCTGAAACGACTGATCCGGCGAGAGCAGACCTACCTGCTGTACCGCTATGGCTTTACCGATGGCGAGGAACATCCATTAATCGGCACGGCGATATACTTCCACCTGACAAAGAGCCGTGCCAAAAAGACCGAGGAACAGGCCATGGATAATCTGTGGTTGGAACTGCCGTGGTGGTTTGATTAAAGGGAGCGAAGAAAATAGCTTTTATACACTAAAGAATGAAATCAAAATGAATGAGAATTTATTTGGAAGTTTTAGGGAAGAATGCACATTCTAATTTTTTTAATATGGAAAGCTTTTTACGGTTGATAGCTTGTCTACTGACACCAGATTTTTCTGCTATATCTGCGATGCTCATTCCTTTAAAAACAAATTGAGATAATAAGGTCAGTTCAGAAGGTTGAAGAACAGAATGTAAATCGGAAATCAATAGTTCAGGATATTCATCGTTTGAGGACAAAGACATCTGATCGAAATCAATTTCATCAACGCTTGCGATGACAGAGTTATCTACGGCGTTTTTTCGGCTGTTAAGCGAAATGTATTGATGCCGGATAGAGGATTCAATATATTTCACTAATGTGCCGTCATCTTTTCTTTGAAGTTTGGTCAATTTTCCGGAATGCAGTAATTCGAGAAGATATAATTGTAAATCTGAATAGGCATCCTCATACTTAAGAAGAGCTGCATATTTTTTCAGTAATGGCTGAAAACGTTGGACGATTTGTAGCTGTGCAAAGGAGTTGCCGTTATATGCATTTAGAAAAAGGTCAAAAAGCGTATAATTCAATTTTCTTTCCTCCTTTTAAGAGGAAAGAGAAAAAATGCTAAGATTTGTAAACGGAAAAATAGATTTTTGTGAGCTAATATAAAAAGTTTACAAGAAGGTAATAGAGACTAAACAATATGTTGATAAACTTATAAAAAAGGAGAACATATATGAATTGTGCAAAAAGTGTAAAAATGATAGTGATTCTAGGTTGTATTGTGGTGAATTTGGTGGGATGTGGAATGAATGATACAACAGCATCATCAATGTCCACAGTAGTTTCGTCACAGGATACATCGTCAAGTTCATGCAATTCTGAAGAAAAAAATGATTTGCAAGATTTTTCCCAGACGTTAGTTGATTCGACCTCGGTATTTTTAGATCAAGATCAATATACTGTTTTTGAAAAAGCGCAGAAAATAGACTATGCACTTTGGGGACAATCAAGTAACTTAAAAGGACTGAATTTTAAAATTGAAGATGCTCCGACTTTTGTGCCTATGACGCAAAATGCGCCGACATATGTAAAACTGAACGGACATGATTATGAGGTCTATCAAAATTCTTATAAAGAGTTTGAAGAATATATGAAATCTATTTTTACAAATGATTTCTTGTCACAAGATTCAATTGAGAAAAAGTTTGTGAATTATAATGGAAAACTTGCCGTTTGTGATGACTATGATTTGGCACAAATTCCATATTTTACTGGATATGTGGGAGAATATTATCCGGATGATTTCTGCTCAGTGCGATACTATTTGAAAAATAAAACGGAAGCACAAGTAAATTTTGTAATGATTGCATACTATAATCCCAATGAAACGTATGAGGAACATGATGAGTATTCATATGATGACATGAATAAAGTCGAATATGAAATGCAGTTGGTAAAAGTTGGGGATGTGTGGAGAGTAAATAAATATCACTCGCCTGAGCTTGGATAAGCAGATAGTGAAAAGTGTTGCATATAATAGGCATTGAAAAATCCCCCCCGAAGCCTTTTCGAGAGTTGAGAAAAGACTTTGGGGGGGATATATGTTAAAAATGATGCTTTACAACTTATTGTTGATGAAGAGAGTAGAGATATTTAGGAGCGACGAGCGGTTGCGATATAATCACCGTATACGGTTTCATTGCGTGCAGTTCCCGCTTCCTCAAGAGTTCGAATGACACCACCAGCAGGATCAATGACGGAAATGCTGCTTGCAGAGGAGCAACTGCCAGTATAAGCAATCGCTGTGACAAAATGCGTCTTTTTGCCATCGCTACTGTTGAGCCGAATAATGATGGGAAGGTTATTGTCAATACTTGCTTTGACTGCACTGAATACAGTCGCCTGCTCCTTACCGCCATGAGTGTAGTTGCTCGTGTCGATTTTACCATTGCACTTGCTGGGAAGAGCCCAAGTATTCAGACCGTTTGCACCCCAATTTCCACAGGCAGTCAGGACTTCGTTAGGGGTGAATTCACGAGGCCCATAGATATTAGCGGTATTCAACACGGCAACAAGAGAGCAACCACTATTTCCAACAAGCTTAACAATGTCCGGATTCTTCTGTGCCCAAAGATAGTTTCTATCAGTAGGCAGAGTGATTGAATGAGATTGACCACTTGTACCGCCCGAAGAAGCGTTCAATGCGTTTAGGGTGGCACTGCCGACCATACCATCGGCAGTCAAGCCGGATGCTTTCTGAAAACTGATAACAGCGTTATAAGTGCCTGAACCTGCAAGGCCATCCACTGTACTGGCGTAATAACCTTTGTTCTTCAGGAGCTGCTGGATGGTTTTAATGTCGCTTACCAGTGCGTTCCATGTACCATCGCCAACAATGCCATCTTGGGTAAGACCTTTTTTGCCCTGATACTTCTTAACAGCATTTTCAGTACCAGAGCCAAATTTGCTGTCAAAACTACCCGGAGGGCAGCACATGATATGCAGTCCATACTGCAGGTACATAACATAGTTGCCAGTACTTCCATTTTTGAGTAACATAGTAATAATCTCCTTTTTTTAGTAGGACGTTTATGGGGCCCTTCATTTGCGTCCTTACGTAATAGAAAGAGAGAATCACAGATGTTTTGTAAACATAGAGAGATAATTTAGGATATCTGGGTCGGTCACTCAAACCATTGCCGTCAAGTCGGTGGTGGATAGTGTGATTTTTGTTTGTCAGAGAGTAAGTGCACGGTTTCTGCACGGATTTTGCACGGTTTCAAAACGTGCAAAGGGTACTTTTCGCTGCAAAATCCGACAAAGAGTGCAGAAATTACCAGGTGAAAAATCACGTTGCCTTGATTAAAAATAACGATAACTCGAAACTTCCATAAATTGAGACGAACCGGCGGCTTGCTCTCTTAATCAGTGGGCCCAGGGTTCGAGTCCCTGGAGGTGCACCAGATATTGAACGTCAAATCGTAAGATTTGGCGTTCTTTCTTTATGTAGGAAAGCGGCTGCACACTTTCTGCACACCGTTTGCACATTTGCCCGAATCAGGGGCTTTTCTGCGCAAGGTTTGCACAGCCTGCTTTCCTTTGCATAAAAAGAAGAAATTTTAGGCGAACAAGGCTCTCGTCAACTCTCTGCGTTCGTCTGCATCCATCAGCCGGATGGCTTCAAGGATCTCCCTGCCGGAGATTTTTGTTGCCGCCGGCTTTTCATTTTGCCGGGGCTGGGATGCTGCCGAGGTCAGGTCTTGGGAATAGAAGTTCGCTTCGATCTTCTCGGTCAGCTCCAACCGGGGCTTGTCCTGCGTGTGGGCATAGGTGTCCATCAGGACGGCAGCAGTTGCATGACCGGTGTTGCCCTGCACCGATTTGAAGTCACCGTCCGACTGCAAGAGTTGGTAGGTGGCACTGGAATGCCGTAGACCATGGAACACGCTCTGCTCAAACTCCGGATGCTCCGCTCTCCACAGGCGGTACCACTTTGTCAGTAGCTCCGGCGCAATGGGCAAGCCGTCCGGGAGCCGGAACAGTTGCCCGCAGTTGCTGTACTTTTCTGGGGCGTTCTGCTCGTCCTGTTTGAGCTTTTCAAGCCATGCTTGAAGTTCCTCTTTCAGAGGTTTCGTCATATACAAGATACGATTTGACTTCTTGGTCTTGGGCTTTTTCAGGATAAGAGAGGACTTGCTGCCCTCACGCCTGTCCGGGAAGGTGTAGTAGACCTGTTTGGGGTCGAGCTTTTCCAGAGCGTCCTTGTTGGCTCGCTGCATAGTCTTATTGACCGAGATGGTGCCACGCCCATCGGCTGCATCAAAGTCCAGATCACTCGGCTGCAAGCCGAGGATTTCGCCCTCACGGAGCGAGAGGATCATGCTCATGTGCACCGCCAGATGCAGGGCAGGGTTCTCGATGGTCTGCAAGGCTGCCAGCATGGTCTTTTCATCCCAGATGGTGCGTTCTTCGATGTTGACCTTGGGGGCATCACGGGGCAGGGGAATCTTGTGGATGAGGTCCCACTCCACTGCATAGGAAAATGCGGTCTTGAGCAGCGTGTGGACTTCGTGGATAGAGGTGCTGGACAGCAACCGCTTCTTCTGCTTCTCGGAAAGTTTCTGCTTGATACCCTTCACATACTGCCCGCAGGGGGTCTTGGCAAGGGTAGCATAGAACTTCTCAATGTCGTAGGTGCGCAGTTCCTGTACCTTCCGCTTCCCGATATACGGCACGATAAGGTTCTGCACCATCGCCACAGACTGGGTGTAGGTCTTGGGGGACCATTTGTGCTTGGTGGACTGAATCGGAATCCATTTGTCCAGCATCTCCTCCACCGTCATGGTGTCAGGGACAAGGAAGCTGCCGTCCAGCAGTTCTTTCTCGACCGTGATCTTTCGCTCCTGCGCCTCCTTCTTGGTCTTGAAACTTTCCCATCCCTCGCAGGGTTTGCCGGAATGGTCTTTGTACTTGTAACGGACGGAGTAGGAATCTCCGCGCTTCAGAATAGATGCCATAGATTACCTCCCTCAGACCGCCGCAAACCAGTTGTCGAAGCTCTGCTTGTTTACCCGGATACTGGTGCCGATGCGCAGCACCCGAAAATCCTTCGTGGTGTTGCACAGGTTGTACGCAGCGCGAGGAGAAATCGCCAAAAGCTGGGCGATTTCCTCCACCCGGTAAACAAGCGGTTTGAGCTTGGCTGCTTTGGTCTGGTCAGAAGATTCAATGGCAGGGGATTTAGACATCTCCATTGTAGCGAGGTTCGAGTCCGTTTGCAAGGATTTATTCGTATAATCTTTAGATTTCATAGAGTTGGTATTGCTGGGGATAGGGAAAGTGCGGTCATTCACCATAGGCAAGTCTCCTTTTTTACATCCAGATAACATTAAAGTTCGGCGCTCTTCTGGTGGCTAGCTTTGGACGGCGCGTCTGCTGTCCGTTCCGGTTTCTGTGCCAGAAGATTCTCAAAAAAATTGCGTACACGCTCCGGGGCGTGGCGCATAGCGTCCAGATAAGGCTGAACTTCGTTCCGCAGGTTACGGTAGCGGGTTTGCCAGTTGATAGAATTTTGTTGTGCAGCGGACAACTGCTGTTTGAGCTGACGGTTTTCCACGTCCACCATAAAACCGTGGGCGGCTTGGCTTTTCAGTTGGGAAAATTCTTCTTCGGTCAGCGAATAGTTGCCAAGCAAGGTCTTTTTGCCCAAAGTGGCAACATCCTGTGCATGGATAAGGGCGTTCTGGGTGAGAGCGGCCTTTTTCTGAACAGTGGCAAGTTCCTTCTCCTTTTTGGAGAGAGCGGCGCTGGTTTGGGCAAGCGACTGTTCCTTTTGGCCGATTTGAGAGGTCAGGCTGTCCAGCCGCTCCTGCTCCCGCTGGACCTTGAATTGCGTGACGGTCAGGTGTTCTTCGGTGCTGCCGCGTTCACCGCGTTCTACATCCGTGTACCCGGCAGCGTGCATATAGTTGAAGAAATCGTCTTGCAGGACACTGTACGACTTCTTCAGGACTGGCTTGCCGTTCTTTTGCAGGGCAGGCTTTCTGGCATCGTCCAGCAGGGGCTTGGATGCCCACTTCTTGCTCCGGCTGACCTGCATGACAGTCTCCTTGACGGTGCCGACCAGTGCCTTATCCTTGCAGCGTTTCGACCACAGGATCTGCTTTTCCACCACAGGTACATAGACCACATGGAGGTGGTAGTGGTAAACTTCGCGGCCTAGTGCTTCGGTCATGGCACGGTTGATCTCATCGGCGTGCATGACTGCCGAGAGGATATACTGCTCACCACCCACGATCTGAACGGCTGCTTTGTAGGCATTCTCATAGAACTGCTTGGCGAACTCATAGCCGCCGTGGTTGTCAAAATAGGCCGAGTTGACATCAAAGACAAGCTCGCAATAATGGGTGGCATCCGGCTTCAGGCCGCGCGTTGAAATCGTACCAGCGGCTTCCAGTTGGGAGAACAGGTCGGTGTAGCTGGCTGCGGGCTTTTTGAAGTGGACGTTCCATGCAGTGCGCTGGGGGATAATATCGGGGTTCCGATAGCTGCCCTTTTCACGCTCATTGTGCTGCTGAGTGTTGCCAACGGCCTCGTCCGAAACGGCGAGATTTCGGACACTGGTGCGGTCAATACCATCATTTCTTGCCAAGGGCATCCCTCCTTTCAGGGTTCAGAGGAAGGTGACGGGGGACGGAGGTGCACTTCTTCGGAAGTGTAATAACCCACTATAACACTTTCATCCCTATGGGCTGCAAAGTGTAGTGGGGTCCTGCCGGACCGGCTCCCCCTTTGTCGCTTTGCGACATTTTCCCCGCAATGCGGGGGAATCTACCCCTCGGGGGAACGTCTCCTGCGGGAGAATTAAGACACCGTTCTTGCCGTTGGAACGGTGTCGGCTCCATACACGGCGAAAAAGTTGTGTACGGAGAAAAAAGTGCTGTACGCAGAAAACAAAACATGACGATGAATCGAAAGATTGCAAAACTTTACCGTACGGCGTACAGTACGTACAGACCGTACGGCAGTATTTTGCGAAAAATCATTTTATGCTGCCGAGTGGACAAGGGCTTCGATACCCATGAATCCGCGTACCCTGCGGCCACCGGGCAGATAAATGTTGTTGGTTGGTTCGAGATTCAGCCGGACAGCGTTCTGGCTGACCTCTGAACTAAGCCGTGCTGCCGATACTGGGTGACAGGCATTATCCTCACACCACAGCTTGTAGATCTCGTAGAGATCTTTGGAACTGATGGAGAAATTTGCCTTATAGCGAAAGTAGCCCTCCGAGTCCAAAAAATCAAGGACGTTGTTGCTGTTCCTTTTGATGGTCTCCAGATTGGCGGCAGCTTTGGGACTGACCGTGAACTTGTAGCTGTTCCGTAGCAATCGCTGTAAGCCCTCCAGACACCACAGTAGGATGCCCTCCAATTCTGCGGACAGGGCTTCTACAAGGAATGGGTCATCTTCCCGGTTGGCAGGACGGTCTTTGGTGGTCAGGACGAGCTGCCGCCGCCAGAAGCCGTCCGAATGGTCGTACAAGGCGGTCAGCGCACCATTGCCAAAGCAGAGAAACCGGGCGTAGATGTCGCTCTGGTAGCTCTGGATGCCCTTGCGTTCAACGTCCATCTTGGCTTCTGCGGTCACGATGGATTTGATATAGTTGGTCTTGGGCAGGGCGTTCATGTTCAGATCATCATCCACCATGAGCAGACGGTTCTCAAGGTCGGCACGAGCAAAGCGGCTGGTTTCGACTTTCTGGATGCTGCCATTGCTGACCGCATCGCCCATCAGCTTTTTCAGCACCAGACCGATGCGGGATTTGCCTTCACCGCCCTTGCCGAGCAGGAACATCATCTTCTGCCCTTTGGTGCATGGGATAAGGCAGTAGCCGAGGTATTCCTGCAAGGTAGGAATGTCCTCTGGCTCCAGCAGCTCATTCAGAAAGGCCAGCCAGCGTTCTGGCTTGGCAGCTTTCGGGTTATAGGCCACAGGCAGGCGGTTTCGGCAGAACAGGCGGCTTTCCTGAAACGTACCGTCTGCAAGGTGGTAGATGCCATTTTTGAGGTGGATGCAATCCACCTCAATGTCCAGCGGAGCTGAATAAGCAATGATACGCAGACTTTCCAGCAGATTGGCCACCCTCTTGGAAAGCCCATGAATGATAAATGCCTGAATCTCTTTCAGGATGAGCTGCTTCAGCTCGGCTTCATCTTCCACCGGGCCGTCCGGGGTAAAGAAGCGGTTCTCGATGCACTTCATGGGGTGATTGCGGATAAGTTCGTGACAAAACGTCACTTCGTCGATTTTTTCGCCGTCAAACCAGTCCGGCCACAGCGGATTACGAGGAGAACTTTTTCCCATAGGCATACCATCCTTTCGGTTGCGTTACAGTTATTCAAGTGGTCAATTTGACCACTTGAATAACTGTAACAGGTTGATGAACTTCCGGTATCTCTCATCCATGAAGGGGAGAGAACTTTATTTGGTGGATACGTTACGCTTATCCAAGTGCTCATTTTGAGCACTTGCAGCATCTGTAACACGTTTTCGATAGTCTTTTTACCGACAGGCATTGTTGCAATAGCGGGCATCTGCACGTTTGGGCGTGAATTTCTCGCCGCAGCACTGACAGACCAAATCCTGACGGTGTATTTGGCGGTATTCCCGCTGCCGCCGATTGTTGGCCTGATTGCCGCACCAGTAACTGTGACAGTATTTCTTGGTGTAGATCGTGGTGTAGAACACCCGACCGCAGCCGCCGCAGACGATTTTGCGGACACCGTCATATCCAGCGGCTTGCTGTTCTTCGTATCGCTGTTTCAAGTAGTCCTGATACTCCCATTCAAGGCGTTCGTTATAGCTGCTCATAGAACCCCCTCCTTTCACTGGCGTTACGGAAAAACAATGTGGTCAATTTGACCACATTATTTTCTGGTAACTGAGGAACCAACGTTTAGCCGTTCTCCCTGCATGGATTCCTGCCCCCTTCCGGCGGCGTTTTCCAGCTCTCCCTTGCGGGGTCATCGCCGGGTATCCCATGCAGACGGTCATGCGGTTGTCAAGGTATGGTGCTGAATTTGGCAATAAAAATCGCCACACAACAACCTGAACCTGACCATCCCTTCTGGGATGGCCTTGGTTCGGGTTTGCTATGTAGCGATAAGAAAGTTAAAAACTTGCTCCGGTTCCTTTGGGAGCCGAGCTGGAACTCTAAGTAAATATGTTATATTAAATTGTTGGGATAGATTACCACAAAAATCGCAATGTGTCAACAAAAAACTTTGATGATGTGCTGATGTCGGCAGCTTGCAAGAAAAAACAATGAAAACTTTGGCAAAAAGAGAGAGGGCTGGATGCTGCCAGCCCTCTTGACAGGAGCAGATACGCAGATTTCTATTTTATGCCCGCACATCCTCCCGGCGTAAAAGCAGCCATGCCAGAAGGAACATTGTCCCCAGCCAGAAGATGCAGCTGAAGGCAAACAGCCCGTAGCTGCCCGCCAGAGCATCCGCACTTTTGTTGGAGTTCATTCCGAGTTGCATCAGGGAATAGGGCCACAACAGCCCATGACCCTTGGAGCTGATAAAGATGCCGGTAATGCCGCCCAGCAGCCCCAGAAAAATGGGCACGGCAAAGCTGCGGATGACCATGGCCAGCACCAGCTGTGCGGCAATGACAGCCAACGCACCCAGCAGTCCCCGCAGTAAAAACAGCGGTAGGGTGACCGGCGGCAGCCCGGGCAGATGGGCAAATACCTTGCCACAGAACACGAACAGCGCAAATACAAAGCCGTGGGTCAGCAGCGCCAGCTTTGTCACCACCGCAAACTTTGCTGCAAACAGGTCCAGCGGCGGTACGGGGCTTGCCATGATCAGGTTCCAGTTGTGCCCCAGATGTTCCAGCCGCCACAAGTAGGCAGCATAGGTGGCTACCATGGCAGGGAAGAAGAGCATGGAATAAAACAGGGTGTGCTGGGTCCACAGGCTATACCAGCCGTCGGTGAGGATCTCAAGATTTTGCAGATAATTGAAAGTGCCGTAGGTGGCTGAAAGAATGGGCAGCACAAAGAACATTGCCCAGATGGGAGATGCGTGGAGTTTGCGGTTCTCCGCAAGAATACAGCGTTTCAGCATGGTTTTATACCTCCTCGTCCTGTACCTTGCGCCACGCAAGGGCAAACAGCACAGCGCCCAGCGCAAGGGTAAAGGCCAGCAGCCCCCAGTTGAAGGGGCGGGTGCCGTAGGTGACGGTGTGGGTGGCTTTGTCCCAGTTCGCCACTTCGTAGGCGCTCAGAGGGATGTAGTACCCAAAAGGCACAAAGTAACTGGCAAGCGGCGGCATAAAAGCAGAAAACAGCCCCACCAGCGCACCGACAATGCCCACGCAGAGCGCCGGCAGGGGGTTGCCCGTCCACAGCATCAGCAGAAATTCTCCAAAGAAGAGCATTGCGTCCACAGCCAGCGTGCAGACGAACAGATAGCATAGCTGCCCAGTGGGAAAGGCTTCGGCATAACCATGGACACGCCCCAGCACCGGAACGCAGGCCAGCTCCAGCACCGTGACCAGAAGAACTTCCAGCACCCCAAAGACAGCTTTGCCTGCAAACAGGCTGCGGCGGCTCTGCAGGGTGTAGAGCAGCTTTGAGGTGTTGCCTTTGATCTCCATATCCCACAGCCGGGAGGCCAGCACTGCCATCATCACCGGCATCAGAATGGCCTCAATGACGGGCAGGCTGTAAAGCAGGGCACTGTAACCGTTGGCAAGCTCCTCCGGGTCTGCCGGAGCAAGGCCGCCCACCCACAGCACGACGATGCCGGGGATGAACAGGCAGAGAGCAAGGTCGTGCCGACGGTGGGCTTTTTGCAGTTCTGCACGGAAAGCTGCCATCTTACGCCACCTCCCCGCTGGTCTGGGTCAGGCTGAGGAAGATGTCCTCAAGGCTCTTTGTCTGTGCAGTCAGTCCAACTACGCCCACGTCGCTTTCGGCAAGGGTACAGACCAGTGCCGCCAGCGCTTCGTCCGGCAGCGGGGGAAGCTGCAGGGTGTCCGGCTGGTCTGCCGGCACAGCGGCCTTTACCCCCTGCTGCTGCAGGACGGCTGCGGCTTTGGGGGCGTCAAGCACCCGCAGCAGAATGCCGCCCCGGCTGTGCTTTTGCAGCTGCTGCAAGGAGCCCTCGAACAGCAGTTTGCCGTGGTTCAGGATGCCCACCTGATCCACCATCTGCTCGATCTCTCCCAGCAGGTGGCTGGAAATCAGCACGGTGGCTCCGGTGGTCTGCGGCATAGAAGCGATCAGGCTGCGCATCTCCTGAATGCCTGCCGGGTCCAGACCATTCGTAGGTTCGTCCAAGATCAGCAGTTTGGGGCTGCCCAGCAGCGCCATGGCAATGCCCAGCCGCTGCTTCATGCCAAGGGAATACTGCCTCACCTTCCGGTCAGCGTCTTTTGTCAGGTGCACGATCTCCAGCACCCGGCTGATGTCCTTCCGGTCCACGTCTTTCAGGTCAGCCACGATGGAAAGGTTTTCCCGGGCAGTCAGGTGCAGGTAACCGGAGGGGGATTCGATCAGACTGCCGGTCTGCCGCAGCAGGGCAATGCGGTTTGCTTCGTTCAGGGGGTGCCCCAGCAGTTCCACACTGCCGCCGGTGGGGTGTACAAGCCCCAGCAGCATCTTCATGGTGGTGGATTTGCCCGCACCGTTTGGGCCTAAAAAGCCGTAAACACAGCCCTCCGGGACAGTCAGGTTCAAATGATCCACCACCGGACGGCCATGGTAACTTTTGCAAAGGGCATGGGTCTCAATCACAGGTTTCATAAATGGTCTCCTTTCGCATTCATGGATTTCGGAACAATGCCAGAATACACCCGCTGCCTTAAACTGACCGGAAGCGCAGCTTAATTTACCCTTAAATTTGCAGGTGTTTTCCGCTGCGGCGCAAAAATTGTGGTATAGTAAAGGCGGGAAAGGAGAACTGCCCTTATGGATACCGTTTATGATGCAAAGCTCCTGCTTGTGGACGACAACGCCGAGCTGCTGGCACTGCTGTGTGAGCAGCTGCGGGGCGCAGGATATGGCCATATCAGAACCGCCCAAAGCTGCACCGCTGCCCGCGCCTATTTTGCGGCAGAGCAGCCGGAGCTGATGATTTTGGATATCAACCTGCCGGATGGGGAGGGCTTTTCGCTGTTCCGGGCGCTGCGGGCAAAAGCGGATGTCCCGGCGCTGTTCCTCTCCGCACGGGATGCGGATGCCGACCGTCTGTTCGGGCTGGGTCTTGGCGCGGATGACTACCTGACCAAGCCCTTTCTGATGCAGGAGCTGCTGCTGCGGGTGCAGCATATTTTGCAGCGGGCGTACCGGGCAGAGCTGTCCCGTACAAAACCGGCACCTTTGCAGCTGGGGGAGCGGTGCGTAGACCTGAATGATGCCATTGTTGCCCTGCCAGAGGGCAAAACACTGACGCTGACTGCTACCGAGCTGGCGCTGCTGCGGAAATTAGCAGAGAACTGGGGACACATCGTTACCTACGATGCCCTTTGTGCGGCAGTCTGGGGCGCAGATTACTATGGCTACGAGAACAGTCTGGGGGTACATATCCGGCATCTGCGGGAGAAGCTGGAAGCCGAACCCGGTGCGCCGCAGTTTCTGCGGACGGTGCGGGGCATTGGCTATAAGCTGACAAAGGGGGAAGAAGCATGAAAACCTTTGTGCGCCTGATCCGGCGGTATGTGCTGGCGGCGGTGGGCATCGTTCTGCTGCTGTTGTTTTCCGGTGTTGCAGTGCTGGGCTGGCTGGGCTGGCAGGAGAGTTGCCGCTTGCCGCAGCGGGAGTATTCATCCAGCGAGATCGCGGATTCCATGGTGGAGACCGCCGAAGGGCTTGCCTTTGGGGCAGAACGCACCCCGCAGGAGTGGATGAATGGCTACGAGTGGGCGATGGTGCTGGACGATGTGGGAAACATCCGCTGGAACTACGGCCTGCCGCAGGAGCTGAACCATGCCTACACTCCCGGCGATATCGCCCAATTTGCCCGCTGGTATCTGGCGGATTACCCGGTGTTCTGCTGGACAGAACCCTACGGACTGTTCGTCATCGGGCTGCCAAAGGGGAGCCTGTGGAAGTACAGCATTTACAGCTCACCGGACTTTGCCCTGAGCATGGTGCGGGTGCTCCCGGCAGCAGCGCTGGGATTGTTGCTGCTGGGTCTGGCACTCTGCTTCTGGCTGAGCTGGCGGGGGGCAAAGCGGCTGGAGACCGTGGCAAACGGTCTGGATGCACTGGCGCAGGGGCAGACCGTCCGGCTGTCTACCGACGGTTTTGCCGGGGAACTGGCAGAAAAGCTGAACCAGACCGGGGCGCAGCTGCAAGCCAAAAATGAGATGCTTTCCCGGCGGGACAATGCCCGCACCCAGTGGATCGCAGGGGTCAGCCATGACGTGCGCACCCCGCTGGCGCTGATCTTAGGCTGGGCGGAGCAGCTGGAACAGGATGCACTTTTGCCGGACAGCTCCCGGCAGAAAGCGACCGGCATCCGCACCCAGTGCGAAAAGCTGCGCACCCTCATTGATGACCTGAACCTGACCAGTAAGCTGGAATACGGTGCCCAACCCCTGCGCCGGAAAGACCTCCGGGCAGGGCCACTGTTCCGGCAGCTGGTGGCGCAGTTCTGTGAAAGCCCACTGGCAGAGCACTGCGAGATCACACTGGAACAGGAAGAACCAACAGAGCAGACAGTGCTTTCGGTGGACGAGGCGCTGCTGGCACGGCTGCTGGAAAACCTGCTGAACAACAGCGTCCGGCATAACCCAAAGCCGGTGAACATTACCGTGCACACCCGGCGGGTAGGGGAGCGCTTCTGCCTGACCGTAGCGGATGACGGCATCGGCTATCCAGCTGCCGTTCTGGCGGCGCTGAACACTGTGGAGCCTGCCGAAAATGCGCCCCATATCCTTGGCCTGTATGTGGTGCGGCAGGTCGCCGCCGCCCATGGCGGCACGGCAGTGTTCGGGCAGAACACCCCCTGCGGGGCAAAAACAGCGGTCTGGTTGCCGGTAAAATAAAAAATGTGAACCTTTTAGGTGTTTCCACCCAGAAAAGTCCACATAGAAAGAGCTGCTTTGGATTTATAAGAGATCGCAGTTGTCCAAATCCCTGCCATGAATCGTAGTTGTTGATGTACATTCGATACTTGGTCTGAACAGGCGAGATTTCCGCTGCCGTATCGGGCTCGAACCCGGCTGTTTTCCCGGCTTTGCATAAAAACTCGATGCCTGTTTTAAGGGGCTGATTTTGGCTCTGCACATTTTTGCACACCGGAACGGCTGGATAACGGATGCAAGAGGGGATGATAGGTGCAAAGAATGCAGCAGATGCAAAACGCAAATTTACGGTGAAGCGATAAAAATAACGAATTTACGAAATTCTGAGAATTGACGATTGTTGCACGTTGGTTTCTCTTAATCAGTGGGCCCAGGGTTCGAGTCCCTGGAGGTGCACCACAACAACAAAATCCGAACTTTTTTCCAATAGGAGAAGGGTTCGGATTTTTTGTATTCTTTGGAAAACAGAACGAATCCCTTGCTTCCATCGAAAAACGTCCTAGATCTTATCATAAGAAAGCACGACAGACCACTGTGAGAGTGCCGTAAAGGCAGAAAGGACACGAGTATGAAGTATGATGCAAGAGCCTGCCATTTCAACATGGACACCGGCTGCGTGGAACTGCTGCTCCGGGATGGGAGAATGATTTCCATCAACTGCACCGGGGTCGAGGATGCACTGGATGTGACCATGGCGCAGAGGTCGGAGTTAGACTATCTCGTCTATAATGACCCACTAGGCTATGCGGATTTGATTCTGAACGGTGACCCAGAGGGATACTTGAAAAACGTAATCGGGAACCATGGGTTAGAAGATTGATTTTCCCATAAAACCGCCATTGACAAAAACTGCCGCTCACCTGCGTAACGGAACGCAGGTGGGCGGCGTTTTGCGCTATCAGCTCTGAGACTGCCGGAAATTACAACTTACGCAAGACTTTCAATGATCTCTGCGCTTTTTTCAATGCCGATGACCCCGCTGTCCAGTGCAATATGATAGTTGGCGGCATCGCCCCACTTCATATCGGTATAGAAGCGGTAGTAGGCGGCGCGGCGCTTGTCCTTCTCCTTCAGCCGGGCTTCGGGAGATTTCTCCCGTTCCCCATAGACCCGCACGATGCGGTCAGCCCGGAACTTCAGGTCCGCGTGGACAAAGACCTTCAGGCAGTCGGTGCGGTCCTGTAGGATGAAGTCGGCGCAGCGTCCCACAATGACGCAGGGCTCTTTTTCCGCCAGTTCCCGGATGATCCGGTATTGCAGCTTCCAAAGCAGATCCTCGTTGGTGGGGCCGAAGCTGCGGTCGGTGAAGGCAGAGGCGAGGAAGCCGCCGGGAGTGTACTCTCCGGCCTCCTTGATGTAGCTCTCGTCAAAGCCGCTTTCGACAGCCAGTTTCTGGATCAGTTCGGCGTCGTAGCACTGGATGCCCAGATGCTCTGCCACCAGCTTGCCGATGGTCCTGCCGCCGCTGACAAACTCGCGGCTGATGGTAATGATATGTTTTTCCATTAGACTTCTCCTTTATGGTTCAGTTCACGGTAGGTCTTGCAGATTAGATAGCCTGCAATCAGGAAGGTGAGGATATCCGACATGGGCATGGAGTACAGCACGCCGTCCAGCCCGAAGAACCGGGGCAGCAGCAGGGCAAAGCCCACGCCGAACACCACCTCACGCACCATGGACAGGGCGGTGGATTCCGCTGCCTTGCCCATGGCCTGCAAAAAGATGAAGCACGCCTTGTTGACACAGGCCAGAATGATCATGCACAGGTAGATGCGGAAGGATTTCACGGCAAAATCGGTGTAGTAAACGCTCTCGTTGGCGGCACCAAACAGGGCGATGAGCTGCCGGGGAAGCAGCTCCACCAGCACCAGTGCAACGGCACCCACTGCGGCCTCTGCCAGCAGCAGTTTCGTGAACAGCTCTTTCACACGGGCGGGCTTTTTAGCACCCATGTTGAAGCCCACCACGGGGATGCAGCCAGCCGCCATGCCCACCACGATGGAGATGACGATCTGGAAGAACTTCATCACGATGCCAACAACTGCCATAGGGATCTGGGCGTACTGTTCCTGCCCGAACACGGCATCCAGTGCGCCGTATTTGCGGATCATGTTGTTGATGGCTGCCATTGCCGCCACAAGGCTGATCTGGGACAGAAAGCTGGTCATGCCAAGGGTCAGGGTACGGCCGCAGATGGAGCCCTTCAGCCGGTAGTCGCCCTTTTCAGGGCGAATGATCTTCATGTGCAGCAGATACCACACTGCCAGCACTGCGGTGACCAGCTGACCGATGACGGTAGCCACCGCTGCGCCCATCATGCCCCAGCGGAAGCCAAAAATGAAGATGGGGTCCAGAATGATGTTCAGCGCCGCACCCGCAAGGGTGGAGATCATGGCAAACCGAGGATTGCCGTCGGCGCGGATGATGGGATTCATGGCCTGCCCGAACATATAAAAGGGCACGCCCAGCGTGATATAAAAGAAATATTCCTGCGAGTGGTGGTAGGTCTCGGCGTTCACCGTTCCGCCGAACATGGCAAGAATGTTGTCCGCAAAAATCAGATAGAGCGCGGCCAGCACAATACTGCTGACGAGACACATCACCACCGCATTGCCGACGCTCCGCTTTGCCTTGGGGACTTCGTTCTGCCCAAGGCTGATGCTGACGAAGGCGCAGCAGCCGTCACCGATCATCACGGCAATGGCCAGCGCTACCACCGTCAGGGGGAAAACGACCGTATTGGCGGCGTTGCCATAAGAGCCAAGATAGCTGGCGTTTGCAATAAAGATCTGGTCCACGATGTTGTACAGTGCGCCGACCAGCAGCGAAATAATGCACGGGATCGCGTATTTCTGCATCAACTTTCCGATGCGCTCCGTGCCAAGGAATTGATTGGAACTTTCCATGGGATTCACCTTTACCTTTCCATTTTGGGGCAAACAAAAACAACGGGCAGCCCTCATGCAACCGGTTTTACGCATGAGTGCTACTCGTTGTACGAAATCATTATAGCCTGCCCGCCGGGGATTTGCAAAGGCAGTTTTGCACAAGATTTGTACTGGGCATTCTGCGCAGATTGCACGAGGCAAACTTTGTGGAAGATGCCCTTTGAAGCCAGCCGCCCAGTCGTGGTACAATATAATAAAGAACAAAAGTACGCTGGAAGGTCTGTTTTTGTACTCCTTCCATACAAGGAAACGAGGAAAATACCATGTCACGGTTTCAGGCGGGAGCGCTGGTAGTCTACGGGAATCTGGGAGTGCATGAGGTGGAAGGGGTCGGGTTGCGGCGCTTTTGCGATGAGCCCGCCAGAGAGTATTACACCCTCCGGCCCTATTTTTCGGATTCCCACGACCGCAGCTATATCCCCACGGAAAAGGAAGCGGCGCTGCGCCCGGTGACCCCGGCACAGCAGGCGGAAGCCGACCTTGCACGCATCAAAGCGGAGAAGCTGCCTATCCCGGCGGGGGTACAGACAGCGCTGGCAGAACATTATCAGGCACTGCTGCACACCAACGATTTTTACCAGTATTTGACCCTGTTCAAGGAGCTGGGGCAAAAGCAGACCCAGCAGCAAAGCCGCGGCCGAAAGATCAACGCCATGGATACCTACTTCTACCAGATGGTAGAGCGTGTCCTGCGGGAAGAGCTGGCGGTGGCGTTTGGGGAATCGCAACAGGAAGCCGGCAGACGGCTTCTGGAGGTTTTGCGCTAAAGCCGCATGGTGATTTTTACCAACAAATGCAAAGGCTCTTTTTGTTCGGAGCAACTTTGTAGGAATCAACAAAGAAGGACGGTTTGTTATGTAAAACCTTCGTGAGAGTTTGCCACTTGAAACCCATCGATGCCTTATGATATAATCCCTTCAGCAGAACGCGCTGTGTGTGAACACGTAAGACCAGTTTCTTCACACGCAGGCGTTCTCTTTTTATTTTCAAAAAGTTAGTTTGCGCTAATCTTGAGGAGGGCTTTTCATTCGTAATCATCGTTCCACTGTTTTTCTCGGCGTTCTGCTGCTGATCCTTTCGGTCAGCTCTCTGTTTGCCGGGGTGCTGGATATCCGGTTTTTTGACCTGCTTACAGGCAGCGTGAAAACATGGGAGATCTTTCTGATCTCCCGCCTGCCGCGTCTGCTTGCCATCCTCTGCACAGGCATCGGCATGAGCGTGGCGGGGCTTATCATGCAGCAGCTCTGCATGAACAAGTTTGTTTCGCCCACCACAGGCGCGACGATCTCTTCTGCACAGTTTGGCATTCTGCTGGCTTTGCTGTTTGCACCGGGTTCTACCCTGTGGGGACGTGCTGCCTTTTCCTTCGTTTGTGCCGTTCTCGGTACATGGGTCTTTGTCTGGTTCATCCAGCGTATCCGGTTCAAGGATGTTGTCATGGTTCCGCTGGTCGGCATCATGTTCTCCAACATCGTAATGGGTGTTACCAATTATCTTGCCTACAAATATGAAATGACACAGGCTCTTTCCAGCTGGCTGGTCGGTCATTTTTCCACCGTCATTCGTGGGCGGTATGAGCTTGTCTGGCTGACGGTACCGCTGGTGGTTCTGGCATTTGTATTTGCCAACCACTTCAATATCGTGGGCATGGGAAAAGATTTTTCTCAGAACCTCGGCGTTCCGTATGATCTGGTGTTGTTTATGGGTCTGACCATTGCTGCCATGATCACGGCATCCGTTGTTGTCGTGGTCGGCTCGATCTCCTACATCGGCCTCATCGTGCCCAATATCGTAGCAATATTCAAGGGTGACCAGATCCGCGGAACGCTGGTGGATACCGCTCTGTTTGGCGCTGTGTTCGTGCTGGTCTGCGATATGATCGGGCGGGTTGTGATCTATCCCTACGAGTTGCCCATCGAGCTGATCGTTGGCGTTATCGGCAGTATCCTGTTTGTCGGTCTGCTGCTGTATCGGCTTCGGCATGGACGCAAGGCAGTCCGGCTGGGCAAAGCTGCCAAGAAAACCGGAGGTGCAGCATGAAAACGCACAAAAATCATCTGCGACTGCTGATCCTTCTGCTTCTTGTTCTGCTGGCCTGCGTAGGCTATATGACAGTGGGTGTCCACTTTGAAAACCAAAAATTATTTGCCTACGCCATGCGTATCCGCACACCCAAGCTGATCGCCATGCTCATCACGGCATTTGCCATTGGAAGTGCTTCCATCGTGTTTCAGTCCACCATCAACAACACCATCGTCACGCCCTGCCTGCTGGGTATGGACCAGCTTTATTCGCTGATCCACACGGCGGTGTTCTTTGTGGCGGGTTCGGGCAGCTTTCTGGCGGTCAATGCCAACGCAGCCTTTGCGGTAGACCTTGCCATTATGGGCGCTGTTGCCACCGTGATTTACAGCTATCTGTTCCGGAAAACGAACCACAATGTTCTGTACGTCCTGCTCATCGGCACGGTGCTGACCTCGTTCTTTTCCAGCATCCAGACGACTTTGACCCGTGTGATGGACCCCAACGAGTACGACACGCTGCTGACGGATCTGGTCGCCAGCTTTTCCAATGTCAATTCGGCGATTCTGGTACTGTCCGTTGCGGTTCTTGCGCTGGTCGCCTTTGCCTTCCGGAAAGAGCTTGCGCTGCTGGACGTTCTGACACTGGGCAAAGATCAGGCCATCAATCTGGGTGTGGACTATGACCGCTGCATCCGCCGGCTGCTGCTGGGGGTCACACTGTACATTGCAACAGCCACCGCTATGGTTGGGCCGCTGGCATTTCTGGGGCTTATCATTGCCAACCTTTCCCGGCAGTTCCTGCGCACCTACCGGCACAGCCAGCTCATCACCGGCTCTGTTTTGTTCGGTATGGCTGTTCTGATCGGCGGACAGCTTCTGGTGGAACGGGTATTCGTTTACTCGGTTCCGGTCAGCGTGTTCATCACCGTGGGCGGCGGCGTGTATTTCCTGTATCTGCTGCTCACCCAGAGAAAGGCATAAAACCATGTTTGTAAAAGAGATCACCAAACGCTACGATGGCAAAGCCGTTGTCGATGGCGTGAGTTTTGAGATTCCGAAAGGTAAAGTCCTTTCCCTCATCGGTCCGAACGGCGCGGGAAAATCCACCGTGATGGGAATGCTGTCCCGCCTGATCGCACGGGACAGCGGTCTTGTGGATTTTGAGGGGACGGAGATCACGCGCTGGAAAAGCCGGGAGCTGAGCAAGCGGCTCGCCATCCTGACCCAAGCCAACAATGTCCAGATGAAGCTGACTGTCCGGGAACTGGTTGCATTTGGCCGCTTTCCGTACTCCGGCGGACGGCTGACCCAAGAGGACAACGAGATCATTGACCGCACCATTGCCTACATGGAACTGGGCGATTTTGAGGAGCAGTTCATCGATGAACTGTCCGGCGGTCAGCGGCAGCGTGCCTATATTGCCATGGTCATTGCGCAGGACACCGAGTATATCCTGCTGGATGAACCGACCAACAATCTGGATATTTACCACGCAACCAACCTCATGCGCATCGTCCGCCGCCTGTGCGATGAGCTGGGCAAAACGGTGATCCTTGTTCTGCACGAGATCAACTATGCTGCGTTTTATTCGGACTACATCTGCGCCTTTGTGAATGGAAAAATCGCAAAGTTTGGCACGGTGCAGGAAGTGATCACCAAAGAAAACCTGTCCGATATCTACAAGGTAGACTTTGAGATCATGCAGATCGAAGGCAAGCCTTTGTCGATATATTATTGATTTCAGTACTTTTTAAAAGGAGCATTCTTATGAAGAAAATTTCTCGTCGTTCGTTTTTGACCGCTATGGCCGCTGTGAGTGCAGCGGGGGTTCTTACTGCCTGTGGTGCTTCCTCCTCCACGGCAAGCTCCGTGGCATCCTCTGTGGCTGCATCCAGCGAAGCTACCACTTCCTCGGAAGCCGTGCCGGAGTCGGTGACCATCAAGGCGTTCAACGGTGCAAAGGAACTGGTAGATGTGGAAGTGCCCTTTGACCCGCAGCGCATTGCAATCCTCGAACTTGCTTCTCTGGACATTCTGGATGAACTGGGCGTTGGCGACCGTGTGGTCGGCACGGCATCCACCTCTCTGGACTATCTTCAGAGCTATGTCACCAATGACAGCATTGCGAACCTTGGCAACATCAAGGAAGCCGATATGGAAGCAGTCATGGCTTGCGAGCCGGACATCATTTTTATCGGCGGACGCCTGTCCAAATCCTATGATGCTTTGTGCGAGATCGCACCCGTTGTTTTCCTTGCGACCGACGCCGAAAAGGGCGTTGTGGAAAGCACCCGTGAAAATGCCATGACCATCGCTTCTATCTTTGGTCTGGAAGACCATGTGGAAAGCCTGATGGCGGATTTTGACAGCCGCATCGACGCCCTGAAAGCCTTTGCAGAGGGCAAGACTGCCATCGTCGGCATGACCACCAGCGGCAGCTTCAATGTTCTGGGCAACAATGGCCGCTGCTCCATCATCGGCAAGGAGATCGGCTTTGAGAACATCGGCGTAGATGCCAATATCGACACCTCGACCCACGGCAACGAGGCTTCCTTCGAGTTCATTGTGGACAAGAACCCCGACTACATCTTCGCAATGGATCGTGATGTAGCCATTGGCACCGATGGCGCACAGATGGCACAGGAGATCCTGGAAAACGAGCTGGTGGAAAGCACGGATGCCTACAAGAACGGCCACATCGTTTATCTGGCACACCCGAATGTCTGGTACACCGCAGAGGGCGGCATTCAAGCACTGAACGAAATGCTGAGCGATCTGGAAAACGCACTGCTGTGATTTTTTCAAAATTCTTCTTGCAATTTTGAAAAAACTCCGGTATAATACCTTCCGTTAAGAATACAAAAAGCCGGCTTACAAAGCGTGAAATCCTGAGGAAAAGCTACCCCTCAACGATTTCACGCTTTTTTGTTTGCCTGAAAAGGAGGACCTATGAACCCGAAAAACAAACTGGCAGAAATGCCCATCCGCCCCCTGCTGTACACCATGGCGGTACCGCTGATGCTATCGCTGCTCATCCAATCGCTGTATAACATCGTGGATAGCATTTTTGTGGCACGGCTGTCGGAAACAGCCCTGACCGCCGCCTCTCTTGTATATGCCATCCAGTTTTTGATGATTGCCATCGGCGTGGGCACCGCCGTGGGCCTGAATGCTCTGCTCTCCCGCAAGCTGGGGCAGAAAAAGCCGGAGGAAGCCTGCCGTGCCGCCACCACCGGGCTGTTCCTGATGCTGGGCACTTCGCTGGTGTTCACGCTGGTGGGGCTGCTGTTCTCGAACCAGATCGCCGCCGCTCTGACGGGCGACCCGGAACTGCAGCAGCTCTGTCGGGAATACCTCTCGGTGAATCTCGTGTTCTGCTGGGGCATCTTTTTACAGACCTACGGGCAGCGGCTGCTGCAGGCCGTGGGTGATACTGTGCTGTCCATGGTTTCCCTTATCATCGGCGCAGTGGTCAACATTATTCTCGACCCCATTATGATCTTTGGCCTGCTGGGCTGCCCGGCCATGGGAATCCGGGGCGCAGCCATCGCCACCGTCATCGGGCAACTCATCGGTGCAGCGGCGGCGCTGTGGTTCAACCAGGTCAAAAACCCGGTCATCCACGTCCGGTTAAAGGGCTACCGCTTTTTGTGGCAGGATGTGGCCGACATCTACCGGGTGGGTCTGCCCACCATCGTGATGCAGGCCATCGGCAGTGTGATGACCTTTGCGGTCAATGGCATTCTGCTGGGGGGGTCCTCCACGGCGGTGGCCTTCTTCGGCATCTACTACAAGCTGCAAAACTTCCTGATGATGCCGGTGAACGGCTTGGGACAGGCGGCGATCCCGGTGGTGGGTTTCAACTATGGCAGCGGCCAGTCTGACCGGGTGCAGCAGGCCTGGAAAGTCCTGCTGCCCACCGGCGTGGTGTTTGCCCTCTGCGGTACAGCGGTTTTTATGCTGTTCCCGGCGCAGCTGTTGGGGCTGTTCTCCGCCAGTGACGAGATGCTGGCCTTTGGCGTGCCCGCCCTGCACATCATTTCGGTAACTTTCCTGTTTGCGGTCCTCACGATCTTGTGCGGCTACTTTGCCTCCGGCCTTGGCAACGGCGTGGTCAATATGATCGGCGGTGCCTTGCGGCAGCTGGCGGTGCTGGTGCCCTGCCTGTGGCTCCTCATCCGCACCATGGGCATCGAAAAAGCGTGGTTTGCGTTCTGGGTGTCCGAGGTGATCGCCTGCGCTTACAGTCTGTGGGCAACGAAAAAAGAACTGCGGAACAAGGGAAAATAAGGCAAAACAAAAACAGGGTGCGCCCACCCGGACGCACCCTGCAAAAATCCACACACGATAAGTAAGGCAGGGAGTTCCCCAGCGGGAACTTCCTGTTTTTCTTTGGTTGCAATATGAGCCTGTTCCGCCTGCCACGCGGCAAACTCCCGCTGACCTTCCTCACTGTTCCAGCAGGCAAGGATGGCCGGGTAGAATGCCCGTGCCAGACGTTCGATGGCTTCATCGGGATAGGGGGAAGTGTTTGTGGACTTTTTCTTTTTGTTCAAACGCACGCTCCTTTGATCGTCCCACCGTGGCAAAGTCGGGCGAGAAAATCAAAGTTCCAATTTTTATCAGGCGCAAGGGCGCGGAAGTTTTCCACCCTGCACTTGCGGCTGGTGGCTCATTGATGGCTTACAGGTGTCTGCTGTTATGCGGTCTTTTCTTCTTCAAGGGCTTCTGCAAGAGCCTTTTCCAGATAGGTTTCGATTTCAGTCAGGTAGTTAGCAGGCCTCTGCATTGCGAAGCGGAGAACCTTCTGCTTTTCCGGGTCAGTGAAATAGCTGGGATTGTTTTTGAGCGTTTTCTTCCATGAGTTTTTCATCATTTCGGTCGCACGGCTCAAGGATTTGTAAACCTTCATAAACTCGTCCGGCACATGATAGCACCGGAATTCTTCTGTTTGTGGCGTGGGCATGGGAACGGGTTCCGCTTTTTCAGGCTCAAATTCAGCGCTGGCAGATTCCAACACTTCCAATGCCTCTGGATGCAGGATTTGAGCAAGGACATCTGAACGATGCTCGACACTTGCCTGCACAAGCTTGGACATTTCTTCGTTGGTGAACTTCACTTCGCCGGAAAAGACTTTCTGCTTGATGCCGGGAGAGAGGTTGTCTGCGATGTCGATGCCTCGTGTATAGTGGCTGGCACGAAGAACGGAGGCACGGCTGACACCGTTTTCCTCTGCGATCCGGTCGCAGGTTTTCTTCCCGGAGTGGTGGTTATCACCGTGATCACCACCACTTTTCTTTGCTAAAGTGTACTGATTGCCCCGAAAGATTTTTGCAGCCTTCTTCTCGGCTTCGTACTGCTTCCCAAGCAGATAGCGTTTCTGTTCGGGACTCAGGTTTCGCCGTCCCAACTGATTCCGGCAAATCCACGCAATGGCTTCTTCGCGGTTCTCAAATCGGAGCGGCATGGTAGAGAAATAAATCTCTGGGTGCTTTTGGAGGATTGCATAACGATTGTGTCCGTCAACAAGTGTGTTGTTCCACACGATCAAAGGAGAAATCAGCTTGCCCTCTTTGAGGATGTTTTCTTCAAGCTGCTTAAATTCATCATCGGTCAGAGGGGGAATCTGAGACTGGAACTCCGGGTCGATTTTCAGATTGATCATACGCACACTCCTTTATCTCTCCTGCTGCGTCTGATCTTCCTCCCGGAAAAAGGACGCAACATTCTGCTTTGCGGTTTTCAGTTTGAGCAGTTCTTCTTTGGCTTCCTTGTACTGCTCGTAGAACGTTGCCTTTTCGGATGCCAGCTGCGCGTACTCGGCTTCCAGCTTTTTCGGGCTGGGCAGCTTGGCGATGTTGTTTGCCTTGAAATAGGCTGCTGCCGCCCGGTACGCTGCCAGCTCTGCACGGTGCTGTTCCTCAAAGGCTGCGGGTCGTTTGGCAGTCTTTAACTGCTGTGCGACATTCTTGGTGCTGGTGTAGGCTGCGATGTGATAGCGCAGCTCATTGGTGGCTTTCATGCGACCTTCGAGGTCTTTCACCACCGCCAGCGAGTCGTGATACTTGGTTTCCAGTTCGGCGATGCGCTGGTTCAGGTCATCC
>OBIX01000067.1_pt1 | contig 28196 bp, 20 predicted proteins | sample 1496251 | NCBI WGS metagenome assembly OBIX01 (sample SAMN05065742, study PRJEB22554) | human gut metagenome | biome: ENVO:2100002; feature: ENVO:00000062; material: ENVO:00002003 | host: Homo sapiens | place: USA | reverse complement strand
TCGGCGGCAGCACCTCCACGGCCCACGGCAGGCGGTATGCCGAACAGGTGGTGGAAGCGCTGGAAACGGGGCTTTACCGGTATCTGGCCCACCCCGACCTCTTTTTGAACCGGGTGACGGCCTTCGACGCCGACGCCGAGAAAGCCTGCCGGGACATCTGTGCCGCAGCGGCGCGGCTGGACATCCCCCTCGAGTACAACATGGCCGGACTGACCCTGCAGGACCGCCCCGACGGCTCTTTCGGCTACACCCGGGACGAGTTCTGGCGCATCGCGGCGGAGTACCCCGTCAAGGCCATCATGGGCTGCGACGCCCACGCCCCCTCGGAGCTGGACGTCGTCCCCGCCATCGAGGAAAAGAAAGCCTTCCTGCACAGCCTGGGCATCCCGGTGCTGGACACCCTGCCGGGGCTGGAATAAGCGGCCATTGCGCGGACAGGCTGCATCTGCTATACTGAGATAAGAGGAATGATGCAGGGCGCATTGGGGCGCTCTGCTGGGGAAGAATATCATGAGCAATATCACCATCCGGCCCATGGAGCCGGAAGACTGGAATGCTGTGTCCGAGATCTATTTAGAGGGCATCGCCACGGAGCACGCCACCTTCCAGACCACCTGCCCGCCCTACACGGCGTGGGATGCCTTTCACATCAAAGAATGCCGCCTCGTCATTCTGGACGGCGGCGAGCTGGCCGGTTGGGCCGCACTGCGGCGGGTAGACCCCCGCTGGTGCTACCGGGGCGTGGCCGAGGTGAGCATCTACGTCGGCGAGAAGTTCCGGGGCCGAGGCCTCGGCTCCCGCCTGCTGGCGGCCCTCTGCGATGAATCGGAAAAAGAGGGCTACTGGACCTTACACTCCACCGTTTTGCAGGACAACACCGCCAGCCTCGGCCTCCACACGAAGTGCGGCTTCCGGGTGGTGGGGCGGCGGGAGCGTATCGCCCGGGACTGTCATGGCCGCTGGCTGGACACCTACCTGATGGAGCGCCGCGCCAGAGCCGACGAGCCTGCGGGGTATAAGAAATTATAAAAAATGAGCTGCTGCACGTTACGTACAGCAGCTCATTTTCGTATCAGGCAAGGCCTTTACCACTCGTTCTCCGCGGCATCGGTATCGGCCACCCGGGTACGCTGGAACATACTTTCCAGCACGGCGCAGTATTTGTCGGCCAGGCAGACGATGACCGCCTCCCGGCAGGTGGGGACATGGCGGAAGGTCAGGGGCCACATATGGCTCGAGATGATGTTTTGCTCTTTCCTGGTGATGGCGAAGCAGCGCTCGGCATTGACGCAGGCAGAGCCGGGATGGGCAAAGCCGTGCATCTCGAACAGGCGGCGCAGACCCCGGAAGGAGCTGCGCTTGTGCCAGTCGTAGAGATAGAAGTCATGGAGGAAGGCCCCCACGGCCAGCGACGTCTCATCCGCGCCCAGATGGAAGCGGCGGTTGAGCCAGAAGCTCACCAGCACCACATTCTTGCAGTGCTGGTAGGTGGTCACATCGCCGTGCTGGATAAATTCCCGCATCCGCTGCACTTCGGGGTGCTGGTCATATTGGGCCAGAATAGCGGTGAGGCACTGACGCTCCGTATCAGAAAGCTGCATTGAAAAGTTCCCTTTCATAAAGAGGTTGAACCTCTCCGTCACGCCTGACGGCGTGCCACCTCCCCTATTGAGGGGAGGCTTTGGCATTTCGTAAAGCTTTTTCTCTTCGCCAGAGGCTCCCCTCGGTAGGGGAGCTGTTGAGCGAAGCGAGACTGAGAGGTTAACTTCTCAGCTGCACCGGGTTGGAATTGCCGAAATTCTCGGCCTCGGTGGGGTTTGTGCGCTTGAGGTCCAGGTCCACGAGGTACTGCTTGCCGTCGCCCAGCTCCTCGAGCTGTGCCAGTTTTGCCTTGGCGGATGCTTCGTCCGGGTACCACTGGATGAGGAAGAAATTCTCTGCCTCCACGCCGTAATACAGCCACTGGCCGTCGGCCCGGAGCAGGTCGTCCAGATGGTCTACCTCGTCGCCGTCGGTCAGGCCGAGGCCCTCTTCCGCGTAGACGTTTTCCGGCTCCACCTGCAGCACTTCGATGACCTGAATGGCGCTCTGCAGATATTCGTCCTGAGCGATGCTCTTGTCGGAGAGCTCCCAGCCCGTCAGGAATGCCTGCATCAGCAGGTCTTTGACCGAGATCTTCTTTTCCATGTATGTTTCCTTCTTCCTCGTTTGTTTCCGCTGACCAGTATACGCTCAAATCTTGGGCAGGTCAACCATAAATTTATGAATTTTTTGTAGGAATGTCCAAATTCAACTCAATTTGAACCCAAACGTCTCCCCCAGCCACTCGAGACAGAGAGCCACCCAATGGGCGCGGTGGGGGTCGGCGGCATCCACTTCGGCAGTGCTGATGCTGGTGCCGTGAGCGCCCTTCTCGAACAGATGTGCCTCGCACGGCACACCCGCCCTCCGCAGGGCGGCCAGCAGGAGAAGCGTGTTCTCCACCGGAACGGTCTTATCCTCCATGGTATGCCAGACGAAGACCGGCGGTGTGTCGGCGTTCACCTTATCCTCCAAGGTGAACACCTGCTGTGCGGCAGCATCCTCGCTGCCCGCCAGCTGGACGAAGCTGCCCCGGTGGGCAAACTCCCCTGCCGTGATGACCGGGTAGCCCAGGATCACTGCATTGGGCCTCTGCTGGGCCGTCTCGCCCGGAATGTCCAGCACCGCGGCGGACAGAGCCAGATGTCCGCCCGCCGAGAAGCCGCAGACGGCGATCTTATCCGGCAGGATGTGCCACTCTCCCGCATTCTGCCGCAGCAGAGCCAGCGCTTCGTTCAGCTGTCGGAGAGGCTGGTAGTTCTGCGCTCCCTCCCCCACGCTGTAGGTCAGCACGGCGGTGTGATAACCCGCCGCCGCAAATTGCAGGGCCACCGGGTCACCCTCCCGGGGGCTGACATGGTTGTAGCCGCCGCCCGGCACCACCAGCACCAAAGGCCGCTGCTTCACGGCGGGCATGGCGTCCAGCGACGCCCGCAGGGAAACCGTCAGCACACCGCCGCCTGCAAGTTCCAGCTCTATCTGCTGCATCCTTCATCCTCCTTATAAACAGGTCTGTCATTCCGGCCCATTATACGGCTTTGGCGCGGGAAAGTAAAGGCGGCTTTGGCCCCGAAAGGAAAGTTTTTTGAACTTTTTATGAAACCCCTTGATTTTTGTCTCTCAGCGGTGTATATTAGCACTCGAAAGTTATGAGTGCTAAGTTTTCACGAGTGGTTTTCCGCTCCGTGTACCGGCACTCTCCACAGGCAGATCCTGATGCGACACGCGCCCGGGCAGTTCCTGCCGCCGGGACGCTAAAATCTGATAAAAAGAGGTTTTGTATTATGGCGAAAAAAGAATTTCAGGCCGAGAGCAAAAAGCTGATGGACATGATGATCAACTCCATCTACACCAACAAGGAAATTTTCCTGCGCGAGCTGATCTCCAACGCTTCGGACGCCATCGACAAGCTGTATTATAAGAGCCTGACCGACACTTCTGTCGGCATGAACAAAGGCGATTTCCGCATCCTGCTCACCCGCGACAAGGACAGCCGCACCCTGACCATCTCCGATAACGGCATCGGCATGACCCGGGAAGAGCTGGAGCAGAACCTCGGCACCATCGCCCACTCCGGCTCCTTCGACTTCAAGAAGGACAACAAGGACGAGAACATCGACATCATCGGTCAGTTCGGTGTCGGCTTCTACTCTGCCTTCATGGTGGCTGACAAAGTGACGGTCATCTCCAAGGCTTACGGCTCCGACGAGGCCTGGCAGTGGGAGTCCAGCGGTGCTGACGGCTATGAGCTTGAGCCTGCTGAGAAGGAGACTGCCGGTACCGACATCATCCTCCACATCAAGCCCGACACGGAGACCGACAACTACGACAACTTCCTCGACGAGTACGGCATCGTGGCCATCGTCAAGAAGTACAGCGACTATGTGCGCTACCCCATCCAGATGGAACGGGAGAAGAGCCGTCAGAAGCCCGAACCCGACCCCAAGCCCGACGACTACAAGCCCGAGTGGGAGACCTACACCGAGCTGGAAACTCTGAACAGCATGGTGCCTATCTGGAAGAAGCAGAAGAGCGAAGTCACCGACGAGGAGTATGCAAACTTCTACAAGGATAAGTTCAGCGACTACGCCGACCCCGCCCGCGTCATCGTGAGCCGCACCGAGGGTACTGCAAACTATAACGCCCTGCTCTTCGTGCCCAGCCACCGCCCCTATGACTTCTACACCAAGGACTACGAAAAGGGTCTGGCTCTGTACGCATCCGGCGTCCTCATCATGGAGAAGTGCGCCGACCTGCTGCCCGACTACTTCAGCTTCGTCAAGGGCATCGTGGACAGCCAGGACCTGAGCCTGAACATCAGCCGTGAGATGCTGCAGAAGGACAATCAGCTCAAGCTCATCCACAACGCTCTGGAAAAGAAGATCAAGAACGAGCTCCACGCCATGCTGGCCAACGACCGCGAGAAGTACGAGAGCTTCTGGAAGGAGTTTGGCCGTCAGCTGAAGTTCGGCGCATACTCCGACTACGGGATGCACGCCGAGCTGCTGCGCGACCTGCTGCTGTTCTGGTCTGCCAAGGAGCAGAAGATGGTCACTCTGCAGGAGTACGTGGACAAGATGCCCGCCGAGCAGAAGTACATCTACTTCGCCGCCGGCGACTCCACCGACCGTCTGGCAAAGCTGCCTGCCGCTGAGCTGGTCATGGACAAGGGCTACGACGTCCTGCTCCTGACCGAGGATGTGGATGAGTTCTGCCTGCAGATCATGCGCACCTATCCCCGCAAGGATGCCGAGGGCAAGGACGGCACCGTCGAGTTCAAGAACGTCAACAGCGGTGATCTGGGCCTTGAGACCGAGGACGAGAAGAAGGCCGCCGAAGAGGCTACCACCGCCAACAAGGCTCTGTTTGACGCCATGAAGGACGCTCTGGACGGCAAGGTCAAGGAGGTCAAAGTCTCCACCCGCCTGAAGGACCACCCCGTCTGCCTGTCCGCCGACGGCCCGCTGTCCATCGAGATGGAGAAGGTGCTGTCCAAGCAGCCCGGCAGTGAGGGCGTCAAGAGCGACAAGGTGCTGGAACTGAACGTCAACCACCCCGTCTTCGCTGTGCTGAAAGCCGCACAGGAGGCTGGCGATACCGAGAAGCTCAAGAAGTACAGCGCTCTGCTCTACGCACAGGCACAGCTCATCGAGGGCCTGCCCGTGGATGACCCCGCCGCTTACGCCGAGGCCGTCTGCAGCCTGATGCAGTAATTTTTCCCTGTGTTCCCGGGCCGGAGGGCGCTGCTCCCTCGCCTTCCGCCTGACATCATAATTTTCTTCCCTTAACAAGAAGGCCGCGTTCCACTGGAAAAGTGGATCGCGGCCTTTTCTTTTGCGCTGCCCGCCGCAGTAAGGTTTCTCCATATCGCGGCCCGCTCCCCCGCCGGGACGCGGCAGCGGGAAGTTTTGGCGCAGTTATACAATGCTTTTCCGGTTTTGAAAAAACTTTTGTCTCAGTTGTAATTTATCCGAGATTTTTATTTTGCATCCCCGCCGGACAGCCTCGGCGGGGATTTTTTGCAACTTTTCATTGAGATGCAACAATAACACATGGTTTTTTCCAGACAAATCCTTTACTATAGGATTAGAAGCGGGTTCTGTTGAATGTATTAACCTCTCAGTCTCGCTCACGCTCGACAGCTCCCCTACCGAGGGGAGCCTCTGGCGAAGAGATAAAGCTTTAAGAAATGCCAAAGCCTCCCCTCGTTAGGAGCAACAACGACGACCGCCGCCAGTGGCGGAAACAGGGAGTCGCTGTTGGGGCCGCGGCCAGCAAGACGCAAGCAAAGCGCTGCGGATGCTGGGTGCCGCAACCCGGGCAGTGGCACGCCGCAGGCGTGACGGAGAGGTTTTCCAGCACCACCCAACAAAATTAAAAGTATCTGTCTGTCAGGAGGAAGATTCCATGATGAAGTCCATTCCCGTATGGAAGCAGGAGCTGTCCGACGGCGTCCACGCCGCACGCCTCGCCTCCCTGTATTGCTGTGCTCCCGCCGAGACGGCCTCTGAAGCCGCCCGTTACGCCGCCGTGCTGGACGGGCTGGAAAAGACCTTCGGCTCCCACGCTGAGGCCGGCCTTTACAGCGCACCGGGCCGCACCGAGATCGGCGGCAACCACACCGACCACCAGCATGGCCGGGTGCTGGCCGGCAGCGTGAACATCGACATGATCGCCGCCGCAGCCCCCAACGACAAGAACCAGCTCCGCGTCCAGAGCGAGGGCTATGATCTGTGCGTCATTGATTTGAATGACCTCGAGGCCCGCAAGGAAGAGGAGAACACCACCGCCTCTCTGCTGCGCGGCGAGTGCGCCGCCTTCACCCAGCGGGGCGCAAAGCTGGCCGGTCTGGACGTTTACATCTCTTCCAACGTGCCGAAGGGCAGCGGCGTCTCTTCTTCTGCCGCCTTTGAAGTGCTCATCGGCGTCATCCTGAACGACTGTTTCATGACCGAGAAGGTCTCCCCCATCGCCATCGCGCAGATCGGCCAGTGGGCTGAGAACGTCTACTTCGGCAAGCCCTGCGGCCTGATGGACCAGATGGCTTCCAGCGTGGGCAACATCATCACCATCGACTTCGCCAGCCCCGCAAAGCCCGTGGTGGAGCCGGTGGCTGTGGACTTCTCCAAGGCTGGTCTGGCCCTCTGCATCCTCGACTCCGGCGCAGACCACGCCGATTTGACCGACGAGTACGCCGCCATCCCGGCTGAGTGCCGCGCCGTGGCCGCTGTCTGCGGCGGCGAGGTGCTGCGGGATGTGCCGTTCGAGACCTTCCTTGCAAAGCTGCCCGAGTGCCGCAGGCAGTGCGGCGACCGCGCCGTCCTCCGCGCCTTCCACGTCTACGCCGACAACGACCGTGTGGCAAAGCAGGTGGCCGCACTCCACAATGGCGACTTCGGCACCTTCCTCTCCCTCGTGAACGAGTCCGGCTGCAGCAGCTGGGAGTATCTGCAGAACGTCATCCCCGCAGGCTACAAGGAGCATCAGGAAGTGGGCGTGACCATCGCTGCCGCCAAGCATCTGCTGGGCGATAAGGGCGCTGTCCGCGTCCACGGCGGCGGTTTCGCCGGCACGGTGCAGGCTTTCGTGCCTGTGGAGATGCTGGACGAGTTCAAGGCCGGTATGGAAGCCATCCTCGGCGAGGGCCGCTGCCACGTCCTGTCCATCCGTCCGGAGGGAGGCGCTGTCCTGTGATCTCCACTGCCATCCAGCAGCTCGTCAACTACGGTCTGGACACCGGCCTCATCCTGCCTGACGACGAGATCTACATCCGCAACCAGCTGCTCATGACCATGCAGCTCGACAGCTTCACGGAGCCGGAGGGCGACGTCTGCTACGCCGACCTCGAGAGCATCCTGAAAACGCTGGTGGATGATGCCGCGGCCCGGGGCGTCTGCGACGACAGCCCCACGGCCCGCGACCTCTTCGACACCCGGCTCATGGGTGTGCTGACGCCCCGCCCCAGCATCGTCCGCGCCAACTTCGAAGAGCGGTACGAGACCGACGGCCCCCAGGCCGCCACCGACTGGTTCTATAAGTTCAGCCAGGACACCGATTACATCCGCCGCTACCGCATCAAGCGGGACGTCAAGTGGGTGACCCGGACTCCTTATGGCGACCTCGACATCACCATCAACCTGTCGAAGCCCGAAAAAGACCCCAAAGCCATCGCAGCCGCAAAGCTGGCTCCTCAGAGCGCCTACCCCAAGTGCCAGCTCTGCGTGGAGAACGAGGGCTATGCCGGTCGGCTGAACCATCCCGCCCGGGAAAATCACCGCATCATCCCGCTGACCATCAACGACAGTGCGTGGAATTTCCAGTACAGCCCCTATGTCTACTACAATGAGCACTGCATCGTCTTTAACAACCAGCACACCCCCATGAAGATCGAGCGTGCCACCTTCCGCAAACTGCTGGACTTCGTGGCCCTCTTCCCCCACTACTTCGTGGGCAGCAACGCCGACCTGCCCATCGTGGGCGGCAGCATCCTGAGCCACGACCACTTCCAGGGCGGCCACTACGAGTTCGCCATGGCCAAAGCGCCCATCGAGAAGAAGTGGGTCTTTCCCGGCTTTGAGGACGTGGACGCCGGCATCGTCCACTGGCCCATGAGCTGCATCCGCCTGACCTGTGCCGACGACGAACGCCTTGTGGAGCTGGCCGATAAGATTTTGACCGCATGGCGGAGCTACACCGACGAGAGCTGCTTTGTCTACGCCGAGACCGACGGCGAGCCCCACAACACCATCACCCCCATCGCCCGGATGCGGGACGGCAAGTTCCAGCTGGATTTGGTGCTGCGCAACAACATCACCACGCCGGAGCATCCGCTGGGCGTCTATCACCCCCACGCAAAGCTCCATCACATCAAAAAGGAGAACATCGGCCTCATCGAGGTCATGGGTCTGGCCGTTCTGCCCAGCCGCCTGAAAGCCGAGATGACCGATGTGGAAGCCGCCCTCGTGGCCCGCACCCCCGCCGCTGAGTACGGCGAGAACATCCAGAAGCACGCCGAGTGGGCGATGGACATCCTCGCCCGCCATCCGGAGCTGAACGCCGAAAATGTCCACACCATCCTGCAGGACGAGATCGGCCATGTCTTTGCCGAAGTCCTCGCAGACGCCGGCGTCTACAAGATGGACGCGGCAGGCCGCGCAGGCTTTGAGCGATTCTTAGCAAGTATCTGAGCATAAAAAGTAATGCCTCCCCGGCGGGGAGGCATTACTTTTTCGTTTATTGTTTGCCCAGCTGCCAGAACGCAACGGCGCTGGCGGCAGCGACATTCAGCGAATCCACGCCGTGGGACATGGGGATCTTGACCGTGTAGTCGCAGGAAGCGATGGTGTCGGCGGCGAGGCCGTCGCCCTCGGTGCCAAGCACGATGGCAAGCTTCGGCTCTTTCGCGAGCTGCTCGTCGTCGATGCTCACTGAGCGGTCGCTGAGGGCCATCGCAGCAGTCTTGAAGCCGAGGGAGTGGAGGATGTCCATTCCCTTCTCCGGCCAGTCTGCCGGGGTCTCGCCCAACTGCCCCCAGGGTACCTGGAACACCGTACCCATGCTGACGCGGACGGCGCGGCGGCAGAGCGGGTCGCAGCAGGAAGGGTTGATGAGGACAGCGTCCATGTTCAGTGCCGCCGCCGAGCGGAAGATGGCACCCACATTGGTGGAGTCCACGATGCCCTCCAGCACGGCCACCCGGCGGGCGTTTTTACAGAGTTCTTTCACCGGGCGGGGTGCCGGGCGGCGGAAGGCGCAGAGCACGCCCCGGGTCAGCTCAAAGCCGGTGAGCTCTGCCAGCATCTCCCGATCTGCCGTGTACACCGGCGCGCCGCCGCAGCGGCTCAGGATGCCCGCTGCCGGGCCGGTGATCTGCTTGCGCTCCATCAGCAGGGACACGGGCTTGTAGCCTGCGTCCAGCGCACGGTCGATGACCTTGGGGCTCTCGGCGATAAAGATGCCTTTCTCCGGCTCGAGGCGATTGCGCAGCTGGTTCTGGGTCAGCCGGGCATAAGAGTCCAGCTCCGGTGCGTGGAAATCCGTGATCTCGATGATATTGGGCATACAGAAAGCCCCTCCTTCTCCTGAAAAAAGCTGTTTTCTGTATTCTACCACAGTCTGCGCCGCATTGCAAAACAAAGCGCATCCTGCGATACCCGCCCGGAATCGTCATTATCTATAAAAAATATGGCGCAGTTTTTGACAAAACGCCGGTTTTGCGCTATAGTATGGCATGGAATTATTTTCTGGATAGAAGGAGGAGCTTTTATGCCATCTCTCAAACCTCACGGACAGATGTCCGAAGCCTTTATTACCGCTCTGTTTCTCTCCGTCTCGGGCGGCTTACAGGATGTTTATACCTATTTGTACCGCGGCAAGGTCTTCGCCAACGCCCAGACCGGCAACATCGTGCTGATGGCCGTCAAGCTGTTTGCGGGCAAGTGGGGCGAGGCACTGCGCTACCTGATTCCCCTTTGCGCCTTTGCGCTGGGCATTTTTGTAGCCGAGTTCATCCGCCTCAAGCTCAAGCGGATGCAGTGGCTCCACTGGCGTCAGCTGGTGGTGCTGTTCGAGATCCTGATGCTCTTCGTCGTGGGCTTTTTGCCGCAGGAGCTGAATCTGCTGGCCAACTCCCTCGTTTCCTTCTCCTGCGCCATGCAGGTACAATCCTTCCGCAAGGTGAACGGCTATGCCTTCGCCAGCACCATGTGCATCGGCAATCTGCGCAGCGGCATGGATTCCCTCTGCGCATGGCTGGTGGGCGGCAACACCAAAGCCTTCGGCAAGGCGATGCACTACTTCGCCATCATCTTCCTGTTCGCGCTGGGTGCCGGCCTCGGCAGCCTTGCACTGGCCCCCATGGGCAGCCGGGCCATCTGGCTTTCCTGCCTGCTGCTCTTCATCAGCTTCTGCCTGATGTTCCTGAAAGAGGACATTGAGGAGCTGGAAGAATTTGAGCACCTGGAGCACGAGGAGGCCCTCAAAAAATAATTGCGCCGAAGCCTGTCGTATGCTATACTATAGAGTGTTTGTGTGACCCTTCGGCCCGCCGCACCACCGACGTGCCGGAGATGAAGTTGTAGAATCAGGAAGAGGAGCATTCCATGAAAAAAGGCTTTGACAACGCGAAATATCTTCAGATGCAGTCCCAGCACATCCGGGAGCGCATCGCACAGTTCGACAACAAGCTCTACCTCGAGTTTGGCGGCAAGCTGTTCGACGACTACCACGCCTCCCGCGTGCTGCCGGGCTTTGAGCCGGACTCCAAGCTGCAGATGCTGCTGCAGCTCAAGGAGCAGGCCGAGATCGTCATCGTCATCAGCGCGCAGGACATCATCAGCAGCAAGGTGCGCGGCGACTACGGCATCACCTACGACCTCGACGTTCTCCGCCTCATCGACGCCTTCCAGGGCATGGGCCTGTTCGTGGGCAGCGTCTGCGTGACCATGTACACCGCCGCCCCCGAGGTCGAAGCCTTTGAGCACAAGCTGAACAGCGTGGGCGTGCGCACCTTCCGCCACTATAAGATCCCCGGCTACCCCAACGACGTGGCCCGCATCGTCAGCGACGAGGGCTACGGCAAGAACGACTACATCGAGACCCAGCGTCCCCTCGTCGTCATCACGGCCCCCGGCCCCGGCAGCGGCAAGATGGCCACCTGCCTGTCCCAGCTCTACCACGAGCACAAGCGGGGCGTCAAGGCCGGTTATGCCAAGTTTGAGACCTTCCCCATCTGGAACCTGCCCCTCAAGCACCCGGTCAACCTTGCCTACGAGGCCGCTACCGCCGACCTGAACGACGTGAACATGATCGACCCCTTCCATCTGGAGGCCTACGGCGTCACCACCGTCAACTACAACCGCGACATCGAGATCTTCCCGGTGGTCAACGCGATGTTCGAGCTCATCGCAGGCAAGAGCCCCTACAAGTCCCCCACGGATATGGGCGTGAACATGGCCGGCAACTGCATCGTGGACGACGAAGCCTGCCGCGAGGCCTCCCGCAACGAGATCATCCGCCGCTATTTCAAGGCCCTCTGCGACCACAAGATCGGCAAGAACGTGGACAGTGAGATCTTCAAGCTGGAGCTGCTGCTGAATCAGGCCGGTCTGGCTGTCGGCGACCGTGCCGTGGAAAAGCAGGCTCACGCCGTGGCCGAGCGCACCGGCGGCGCACCCGCTGCCGCCATCGAGCTGCCGGATGGCACCGTCGTCACCGGCAAGAACGGTCCCCTGCTGGGCGCAGCCTCTTCTGCCCTGCTCAATGCCCTCAAGAAGCTGGCCGGCATCGACCATGAGATCGACCTGGTCTCCGCCCGCGCCATCGAGCCCATCCAGACCCTCAAGACCAACTACCTCGGCAGCCGGAATCCCCGCCTGCACACCGATGAGATCCTGATCGCGCTGTCCAGCTCTGCCGCCGAGAATGAGACGGCTGCTGTCGCTCTGCAGCAGCTCTCCAAGCTCAAGGGCTGCGACATGCACTCCACGGTCATCCTGTCCAGCGTGGATACGGACACCATCAAGCGTCTGGGGATGTACCTCACCTGCGAGCCCGCCTATGAGCAGGAAGACCGCAAGTATCACAAGAAATAAGCGCTCTGGCGCATAAGAAAAGCCGCACAGTACAGCGAAAAACTGTACCGTGCGGCTTTTTTTGTTTCTTCTGTAGTTTCTCAGACGTGAGAGAGGCTGGGCGCACCGCCCGCGATTTCCTCGGCGGTCAGGGGCTTCGCCTCGGCAGGGGCGTTCAGACGCTCCTTTGCTACGGCCAGCATCAGTTTGATGCGGTTCTCCTGATTGACCTTGGTGGCGCTGGGGTCGTAGTCGATGGGGGTGATGTTGGCGCTGGGGTACATCGCGCGGATCTTGTTTACCATGCCCTTGCCCACGATGTGGTTCGGCAGGCAGCCAAAAGGCTGTGCGCAGACGATGTTGCCGTAACCGCCCTGTACCAGCTCGATCATCTCAGCCGTCAGCAGCCAGCCCTCGCCCATCTTGGCACCCAGCGAGATGATGCCCTCAGGCTTTTCCACCAGCTCCTTGAAGGGGCCGGGGGCGTAGAACCCGGCGTCGGCCTCGGCCTTGAGCATGGAGCGTTCCACTCTGTCCAGCCAGTTGAGCAGCTGGTCGGTACCCATCTTCATGGCCAGCTTGCCGCCGTAGAGGACATGGTCCTCGCCCATGTTGAAGATGCAGTACTGCACGAAGCCCATCAGACCCGGGAAGTTGACCTCGCAGTCCTGGCTCTCGAGGAACTTCTGCAGGTCGTTGTTGCCCAGCGGGCTGTACTTGACGTAGATCTCGCCCACGACGCCGACTTTGACCTTCGGCACACGGGTGACGGGAATGGACTTAAAGTCCTTTGCGATGAGGGGGAAGGTGTGCTTCATCTCACGGGAGGTGAATCCCTTGCCCGCCAGCAGCACACGGCCCAGACGCTCGACCCAGAGGTCTACCATCTTATCGGCAGCGCCCTTCTCGTTCTCATACGGAGCGACCTGATTGCGCAGGGCGCAGAGCATATCGCCGTAGAACACGCTGGCGATGGCCCGGCGGGCCAGAGGCAGAGTCATCTGGAAACCGCTGTCCTTCTCGAGGCCCGAGAAGTTCAGGCTGGCCACCGGGATGTTCGGATAGCCTGCCTTGACCAGCGCCTTGCGGAGCAGATGGATGTAGTTGGAGGCACGGCAGCCGCCGCCCGTCTGGGTGATGAGCAGGGCCGTGTGCTCGAGGTCGTACTTGCCGCTGTTCAGCGCGTCGAGGAACTGGCCAATGACCAGCAGTGCTGGATAGCAGGTGTCGTTGTGGACATATTTCAGGCCCAGCTGCGCCACAGCGCTGCCGCAGTTGCCAAGGATCTCGCACTTGTAGCCGTCGTAGCGCAGGGCGTATTCCAGCAGGCGGAACTGGGTGATGGCCATGTTGGGGATGAGGATGGTGTGAGTTTTCTTCATCTCCGGGGTGAATTTGGGGTAATTGTATTCCATAGGTTCCTCCTATGTTACTTCTTATCTTCGTCTCGCTCATCCAGTGCGGCGAACAGACTGCGCAGGCGGATATTGACAGCACCCAGGTTTGTAATTTCGTCAATTTTCAGCTGGGTGTAGAGCTTGCCGCCCTCCTGCAGGATCTCGCGGGTCTCATCGGTGGTGATGGCATCCACGCCGCAGCCGAAGGACACCAGCTGCACCAGGTCCATATCGTTCTGGGTGGTGCAGTACTTGGCGGCGGCATACAGGCGGCTGTGGTAAGTCCACTGGTTCAGCACGCTGGTGGGGAACTTTTCCACACGGTTGGAGATGCTGTCCTCGGTGACCACCGCCGCGCCGTGGCGGGTGATGAGGTGGTCGATGCCGTGGTTGATCTCCGGGTCCACATGGTAGGGGCGTCCGGCCAGCACGATGATGCGCCTGCCCTGACGGCGGGCCTCATCAATGATCTCGCTGCCCTTGACCCGGATCTGTGCCATGTGGGCTTCATACTCAGCGTAGGCAGCGTTGGCAGCCTCCTGCACTTCCTTCTCGGAGATGCCGCCGAAATACTTGGGCAGCACGTCCTTCGCCATCTTGTGGACGAAATCCTTTGGACGGTGGATGCCGACGTAGTCGTAGATGAACTTCTGGCCTTCCAGCTCAGGACAGTTGCCGGCGAGGACTTCGGGATAGTAGGCCACGACGGGGCAGTTGTAGTGGTTGTCGCCCAGGCCCTCGTCGATGTTGTAGGTCAGGCAGGGGTAGAAGATGGCGTCCAGATGCATCTGGGTCAGGGCCTTGATGTGGCCATGGCTGAGCTTGGCCGGGAAGCAGGCGGTGTCGCTGGGGATGGTAGCCTGACCAGCCAGATAGAGGCCGCGGCTGGACACCGGGCTGGTGTGGACGGCAAAGCCGAGCTTTGTCCAGAATGCATGCCAGAACGGCAGCAGCTCGTACATATTCAGGCAGAGCGGGATGCCGATGGAGCCGCGCTTTCCGGCCACGGGCTTATAGCTGGCCAGAAGCTGCTGCTTATAAGCGTAGAGGTTGAGGCTGTTGTCCTCGCTCTTGCCGGTGACGGGCTTGTCGCAGCGGTTGCCGGAAATGAACTTGCGGCCATCGGCGAAGGTGTTGACGGTGAGCTGGCAGTGGTTGCCGCAGCCGCCGCACTTGACGCTGACGACTTTCTGGTCGAAGTTCTCCAGCTCTTCCTCGCTCATCATGGCGGAGGTGGTCTGGCCGTTCTTGTGGCACTGGCGCAGACCGAAGAGGGCCGCACCGTAAGCGCCCATCAGACCGGCGATGTCGGGACGGATGACCTCGACGCCCATCTCCTTCTCGAAGGCGCGGAGGACGGCCTCATTGTAGAACGTACCGCCCTGCACAACGATCTTCCGGCCCAGCTCTTCGGGGCTGGACGCACGGATGACCTTGTACAGTGCGTTCTTGACGACGCTGATGGACAGGCCCGCCGAGATATTCTCGATGGACGCGCCGTCCTTCTGGGCCTGCTTGACCGAGCTGTTCATAAAGACGGTGCAGCGGCTGCCCAGATCCACGGGGCGGTCGGCGAAGAGGCCGAGGGCTGCGAACTCCTTGACGTCGTAGCCCAGTGCCTGCGCGAAGGTCTGCAAAAAGCTGCCGCAGCCGGAAGAGCAGGCTTCGTTCAGGAAGATGTTGCTGATGGCACCATCTTCGATCTTGAAGCACTTCATATCCTGACCGCCGATGTCAATGATGAAGTCCACGTCCGGCATGAAGTATTTTGCTGCCGTGAAGTGGGCCACGGTCTCCACGAGCCCGAAGTCGCAGCGGAAGGCGTTCTTGACCAGTTCTTCGCCGTAGCCGGTGGTGGTCACGCTGGCCACCTTGAGGCCGGGGTGCTCTTTATAGATTTTCAGCAGCTGCTGCCGGATAAGGGGCAGCGGGTTGCCGAGGTTCGGCTGATAGTTGGTGTAGAGGATCTGGCTCTGCTCGTCCACGACCACCAGCTTGACGGTGGTGGAGCCGGAGTCGATGCCGATATGCACCGGGCCGCACTGAGCGCTGAACGCCACCCGCGGCACGCTGTGGGATATATGGCGGACATGGAATGCCTCGTACTCTTCCTTGCTGGCGAAGAGGGGCGGCTCGCTGGCGTAGGTCGCCGTGGCGGCATACTCATCCAGCGCAGCGGCCACGTCCGAGAGGACGAACTCCTTGTCGGCGTAGAGGGCAGCGCCCAGCGCGACGTAGAGCAGGCTGTTCTCGGGGCAGGTACCGGTGACGCCCAGCGCCTCGTCGAAGCTCTTACGCAGCACGGTGCTGAAGGTCAGCGGACCGCCCAGATAGAGGATATTGCCCTGAATGGGGCGTCCCTGTGCCAGACCGGCGATGGTCTGGTTGACCACGGCCTTGTAGATGCTGGCCGCGATGTCCTCGGTCTTTGCGCCCTGATTGATGAGGGGCTGCACGTCGCTCTTGGCGAAAACGCCGCAGCGGGATGCGATGGTGTATGTACGGGTGGCCTGTTCGGCCGCCTTGTTCATCTCATCGGCACTCATCTTGAGCAGCGTCGCCATCTGGTCGATGAAAGCGCCCGTGCCGCCGGCGCAGCTGCCGTTCATGCGGACTTCGGTGCCGTTGGTCAGGAACAGGATCTTTGCATCCTCACCGCCCAGCTCGATGACGCAGTCCGTCGCAGGGACGAGCTTTTTGACCGCCACGCGGGTGGAGAACACCTCCTGCACGAAAGGCACGCCGCAGCTGTCGGCCAGGCCCATGCCGGCGGAGCCGGAGATGCTGAGCAGCGCCTTCCGGCCATGCAGCTGCTCTGCGTCGATGCGGCGCAGCAGCTCCTGCGCCTTTTCCAGAATGTGGCTGTAGTGGCGCTCATACGTCGAATATAAAAGGGTATCGTTTTCATCCAGCACCACGCATTTGATGGTAGTGCTGCCGATGTCAAGACCTACTCTCACAGTTGTTTTTCCTCCTGAAGGACAATGCACTCTCCCTCTGCACACAGGGCTCTCCGGCCCGGGCAGAAGTTGTTTGCTAACGAATCAAATTTCAGACTCGCATACACGGGTATTATAAACCAAATCCGGCTGACAATCAATCATTCGGGATTATTTTACACCTTAAAAACAGTAAAATCATCTTGCAAAGTTAAACATTTTGTTAATTTCGCAAACTTTTCTGTGGATTTCGGGCTGTTTCTACTAAGATTCTTTACCGTCTGTCATTTTTCCTGCTCTCTTCCCTGTCCCGCACAAAAATCAAAGGCATCTGCGCTGCGCCGTCCCGGGCAGCATTGCAGATGCCTTTTTGTCTCGTTCAATATCTCCTCAGCAGAAGGAGCTCCTGTGCCGCCCGGCTTGCGAACCGCGCTGCGCGGATGTCGTTCTCCTCGCTGGAGTGGAGTTCCATTTCCGGCGGGATGTCCTCGCAGGAGGCCAGCGGGAACACCACCTGCGCCCGGGTGCCGCCGCCCGGCCGGGCCGTCAGCGTCAGCTTCCAGCCTGCACGGCGGCAGATGAGCTTACAAATGCGGAGACCCAGCTTTGCGCCGCTGAGGAAGCGGCGGTTGTTCTCGATGGGGTCTTCCTCCATCAGGCCGCAGCCGTTGTCTTCCACCCGGAGCACGACGCCGGTCTTTTTCTGTTTCAGGCTCACCCACACCCTGCCGCCTGCATCGCAGGCTCGCAGCGCGTTGGAGATGAGGTGGAGCAGCAACTGTTCGGCCTCATCGGGAACGCCCATGACGGTGCAGTGCTCGATGCCCCCGCTCTCCGCCGTGAGCGCTATTTCCAGTGACCGCTGGATGTCCGGGGCCAGACGGCCCGCTTTTTCCAGCAAACTGCACAGGTCCAGAGGCTGCAGCTCGCTCAGCTCTTCATTTTCCAGCTGATAAAGCGTTATGGCATTGCGTACCGTGCGGTCCAGCCGGGCAGACTCTATCTGGATGTCCGAAAGTGCCTGCCGGGTGGGCAGGTCGGCCGACGCCAGCAGATGCATCTGCAGATATTCCCGGTTCTGGTCGATGATGCCAAGGGCATGGAAGCACACATCCCCAAACTCCTCCTGAGGGGAGACTCCTGCTCCATCGTTTCGCCTGCGCATTCTGCTCTACCTCCGCGTCGTGTGGTCAGCACCTCACTGCTGACTCAGTTTACTTTCCAGCGCATAAAGCAGGCGGCCGATGGTCACCTTCCTGCGCTCTAAGCCATACTCTTTTCGAAAATCCCGCCATGTCTGGGTACCGGTCTCGTCCAGCGTCTCCAGCAGCCGCCGGAGGGCGCTGTCCACAGCCGCCACGGTGAGATTGTATTCCTCCGCCACCGGCCCTAATATCTCCTTGCGGATGGCCAGACGGTGGTCAGAGCCCATCATCATCCGAAGCGCACCGGTCAGGTAGCGCTTGTTGGCATCGCAGGTGCTCAGACCCCAGCTGCGATAGATGCGCTCGCAGCGCTTTTCCAGACTCTCCGCCGGGCGGTGGGCCGGAACGCGCAGCTCCTGCAGCATATCTTCCAGTGTGGCCTGACGGATGAGGTAGCATGCGTCCTCCTGACTCAGGCTCTCCACAGCCGATTTCTCATTGCGTCCGTCGTCCCGCAGAAGCACCAGAGGCTTGCGGGCAAGGCCGCGTATCCTGGGCAGGAACTGGATGCTGTCCATGTCCTCCAGTCTGCCGCCCAGCACCAGAACGTCCACATCGCCCTGCTCGAGCCGTTCCAGCAGCGTCCGGCTGTTGCGGTAGCCCGTACAGCGGATGGCCGGGTTGCGCTCCTCAAGATAGCGTGTCCATACCCGCATCTCTCTGGGGTCATAGCTGGCCAGAGCTACGCGCCATATGACGTCCTGTTCCTCATAACTCACACGACGCGCCCCCTTCCCGCAGGTTTTCTGCCTGCTCCGCCTGCGGATACCAGCAGGAAATAGCATCCTGCCACAGCTCCGGCTGGACCGAGTTCTCATACAAAAACTGCAGCAGCCGTCCGCATTCCTCTTCCGGGGCCGGGACCCATGCACGGGCCGTGTCTGCCGGGTCGTCCGGAGCTTTTGTCCGGCTCACGGTCAGCCAGCAGCCCTGTCCCTCCGTCTCCAGAGAACAGGCAAGGGTATACGCCTCCTGATACGGTTCCAGCGCCGAAAAACTCCTCACCAATGGAACATTCTGTTTCATTCTGCATCCTCCTCACCCCATCTGCCCGGCCCATCCACTTATGCCGGACAAACTACTTCATACTATACTGTATAAAATTGTATGGAGCGTCGAAAGGAGTTGCAACGACAAATTTGCGTCAGTTTTCGTCGAATTTTGGAACACTTAAAATATTAACATTGATATTGTCTCAAGAATACCATCAACCGCTCCAAAAATCAAGACACATCTGCCGCATCCTCCTGGTTTGGGACGCTTTTCCGCGCAGGATGCAACGCTTTTCCATCCTTCGGCAGAAAACACAGAACTTGGCACACGTTACGACATAAATTGTTCATATTCTTCTGATAAAATCAAACAGATACTATGTTTCCCTCTCCGTCCACAAATGTCAGGCGGAACAGGTCAGCAGACACTCCCCCGTTCTGCTGCCGGAAAGGCAGGCCAATGCTTCAGCTTATCAATATCGAAAAGAAATACACCACCGGCGATCTGACACAGGCAGCGCTCAACGGGGTCAGCCTCAACCTGCGCGACAGCGAATTCGTCGCCGTCCTCGGCCCCAGCGGCTCGGGCAAAACCACGCTGCTCAACATCATCGGCGGCCTCGACCGCTACGACAACGGCGAGCTCATCATCAACGGCATCTCCACCCGCCGCTACACCGACCGGGACTGGGACTCCTACCGCAACCACACCGTCGGCTTCGTGTTCCAGAGCTATAACCTCATCCCTCACCAGACCGTCCTCGCCAACGTCGAACTGGCCCTGACCATCTCGGGCGTGTCGGGCGCTGAGCGCCGCCGCCGTGCCGCCGAGGCGCTGCGGCAGGTGGGCCTCGGGGACCAGCTCCACAAGCGCCCCACCGAGATGTCGGGCGGCCAGATGCAGCGCGTGGCCATCGCCCGCGCCCTCGTCAACAACCCCGACATCCTGCTGGCCGACGAACCCACCGGCGCACTGGACAGCGAGACGAGCATCCAGGTCATGGAGCTGCTGAAGGATGTGGCAAAAGACCGCCTCGTAGTCATGGTCACGCACAACCCCGAACTGGCGGAGCAGTATGCAAACCGCATCGTCCGTCTGCGGGACGGCGCTATCACCGACGATACCCGCCCTTTCGAGCCGGACGACACAAAGCTTGCCCCTCCCATCCATAAGAACATGGGCCGTTCGTCCATGTCGTGGCTCACCTCGCTGGCCCTGAGCTTCAACAACCTGCGCACCAAAAAGGCCCGCACCCTGCTCACGGCCTTCGCGGGCAGCATCGGCATCATCGGCATCGCCCTTATCATCTCGCTGTCCACCGGCGTCAATGCCTACATTGCCGACATGGAGCGCTCCACCCTGAGCGAATACCCGCTGCAGATCCTGAGCAGCGGCGTAGACATCACGAGCTTTTTGTCCTCGGGCAGCAGCGGCGGCACCACAGCCACCGGCCTGCCCACCGACGAGGACGGCAAAAAGGACACCTCCGGCGGCGTGGAGGGAATGGTCTCGGTCCGCCAGCTCATCACCAAGATGGTGTCGGGCCTGACGTCCAACGACCTCACTTCCTTAAAGAAATATCTCGACAGCGACGAGTCCACCATTGCGGATGACGCCACCTCCATCGAGTATTCCTACAGCGTCTCGCCCCAGATCTACCGACAGAACGCCGACGGCAGTGTGCATCAGGTCAACCCGGACTCCACCCTCTCGATGCTGGGTCTGGGAAGCTCGGGCTCCGGCTCCACCTCCGTCACCAGCAGCCTGATGAACAGCGTGGGCAGCAACACCAGCGTTTTCTATCAGCTGCCCGCCAACAGCGACCTTTATAAGTCCCAGTACGAAGTCAAGGCTGGCCGCTGGCCCGAAAAGCCCACCGAATGTGTCGCCGTGCTGAGCAAATACGGCACTGTGACCGACTACGCCCTCTACTCCATGGGTCTGCGGGACTCCGCTGAGCTGGACAAGATGATACAGCAGTTCGCCCAGAACCAGAACGTCGATGTCCCCAGCGATTTCCGCACCTACAGCTACGACGAGCTGATGGGCCTGAAGTTCAAGCTGGTGAACAGCGCCGACACCTACGTCTACGACGACACCTACGGCATCTGGAAGAGCAAGGCCGACGACAAGGACTATATGCAGCAGCTGGTGGAGAACGGCGAGGACATCACCATCGTGGGCATCGTCCAGCCGGACTACACCGCCTCCGCTTCTATGCTCACCTCCGGCATCGCCTACCCCGCCTCCCTGACCGAGAAGGTCATGGAGGACGCTGCCGACAGCGACATCGTGAAGCAGCAGATGGCTGACCCCGCCACCAACGTCCTCACCGGCGAGAGCTTCGGCAAGGCTGAGAGCCTCCGCGACTTCGATTTGACCAGCCTCTTCTCCATCGACACCGACGCCCTCAAGAATGCCTTTTCTTTTGATGCCAACGCCCTCGACTTCGATTTGAACGGTGCCTTCGACCTCAGCAGCGGCAGTTTCGATTTGAGCAGCCTCATCGACTTCTCGGATCTCACCCTCGACATCGACGAGCTTCCCGACATCGACCTCAGCGATGCCTTTGCAGAGCTGGACCTCTCCGTCTCGCCGGAGGCTCTGCAGGACCTCGTGCAGAAGGTGTTCAAGGACTATAAGAAATATATCATCGGCAACGGCATCCTCAACTTCAAGAAGTGGAGCTTTTCTGCCTACCTCAAGTCAGAGCAGTTCCAGAAGCTGATGGCCGAGTCCATGAAAGACCTCGTTGACCCGGACAAGCTGCAGGGCCAGCTCTCGAGCGCTCTGCAGACCACCATTCAGACCGTGATGGAGACCTACTCCGACCAAATCACAGAGGTGCTGAAAAGTCAGCTGGACGCTGCCATCCAGAAGGGCATCGTCACCTTCCAGGACCAGATACAGTCCCAGCTCAAGACGGCCATCCAGCAGAACATCGGCAAGCTGAGCAGCCAGATGGAGAGCGCCATCAAGATCGACGCGTCGGCTTTCCAGAAGGCCATCCAGCTCAACATGACCGCCTCCGAGCTGACCGAGCTGATGCGCTCCACCCTCCGCTCCTCTTCCGCCACCTATGAGGCCAACCTGACGGCCTTCGGCTACGCGGACGAGGCCGCCCCCAGCCAGATCAAGATCTATCCGAAGGACTTCGCCAGCAAGGCCACCATTCTGGAAAAGCTGGATGCCTACAACGCCGGGATGTCTGCAAAGGGTGAAGACGAAAAAATGGTGCAGTACACCGACCTCGTGGGTACCCTGATGACCAGCGTGACCGAGATCGTGAACATGATAAGCAGCATGATGGTGGCCTTCGTCTCCATCTCGCTGGCAGTCTCCTCCATCATGATCGGCGTCATCACCTATATCAGCGTCCTCGAGCGCCGGAAGGAGATCGGCATCCTGCGCGCCATCGGCGCTTCCAAGCGGAACGTCTCCGAGGTGTTCAACGCAGAGACCTTCATCATCGGTCTCTGCTCGGGCATCATGGGCATCGTCCTCAGCGAGATACTGCTCATCCCCGGAAACATCATCATCCAGAAAGTCTCCGGCACTTCGACCCTCGTTGCTTCCCTGCCCGTAGACGCAGCCCTCTTCCTCGTGGCACTGGCTACCCTGCTCACCATTCTGGCCGGCATCATCCCGGCCCGCGGCGCAGCCAAGTGCAACCCCGTCAAAGCCCTGCGCGCCGAGTAAACCCCAAAAATCTTATTCCCGGTATCCTTTCCGCTCCGGCGGCAGGGATACCGGGATTTTTTCGGCTTATTTTTGCTCCGGCCCGTCTGTTCAGCTTGTATCCATCCTGCATGAGAACGCCCTTTTTTGCTCTAAAAGTTACAAAAGAGTACGGTCATTCCGGGAGATTTTGACGTGTACCGGGAATTTCCGGAAATCAATTTGTTTTTTGCTCTGTGAGCAAATCAACCTGCACAAAGGAGGGTCGATTTGTTATGCAATTCTGCCAAAAGTGTTTCAGGGTTATTGATTTATTCCACAAATTATGCCATACTATAGTCACTGAAACCGTTCCCGACATCGTTCCCGAGCGATTCCAGTAAAAACCAGAACTTCGACCGAAAGAGAGGTGCTTCCCGGAATGTCGAACATGACCATCAAAGATATTGCCCGTCTGAGCGGCTGTTCCGTCAGCACCATCTCCCGCGTCATCAATGACCGGCCGGATGTGCGTCCCGAAACGAAAGAAAAGGTGCTTCAGATGATGCGGGAGTCGGGCTTCGTGCCAAACACCAACGCCCGGCAGCTGAAGATCCAGCAGTCCCGCAGCCTCGTCTTTGTGGTCAAGGGTACCCGGAACCTCTTCTTCTCGGACTTCCTCGTTCAGCTGCAGCGGGCCGCGACCCTCTACGGGTACAGCGGCATCGTCTCCTACCTGGACGAGAATGCCAACGAGATAGACGCCGCCCAAAAGATCCTGCGGGAGATAAAGCCCAAAGGCATGATATTCCTCGGCGGCAGCGTGGCCAACTTCCAGCAGGGCTTTGCGAACATCACCGTTCCCTCGGTGCTGACGACGCTGGTCTCCGACGAGCTGGATTTTCCGAACCTCTCGATGGTGGGCGTGGATGACCGGGCTGCGGCCCGCACCGCCGTCTCCCACCTCATCGCGCAGGGCCACCGGAGGATAGCAGTTCTCGGCGGTCCGACCACCAGCTACCCCAGTCGGATGCGCCGCCTCGGCGCACAGGATGCCATGGAGGATGCCGGGCTCACCTTTGACGACCGGCTCTACGGCCTGTCCAACTACGATTTCGAGTCTGCCTACCACGCCATGAACAGCCTGCTGGCCCGACGGGCCGAGTTCACCGCCCTGTTCGCCATGAGCGATGTCATCGCTTTCGGTGCCATCCGGGCGCTGGTGAGCGCCGGGTTCCGGGTGCCGGAAGATGTATCGGTCATCGGCTTCGACGGCATCTCGATGTCCCGCTACTGTGTGCCGGTGATGACCACCATCGTTCAGCCCGGCGAGCAGATCGCGCTCCAGAGCATCGAGCTGCTGGTGCGGCAGATCGAGCATGGCGCCCCGGCCCAGAAGATCACCCTCCAGCCTGAGCTGCAGGTCGGTGAGAGCGTAAGGGCTGTCTGATTTATTTTGTCTCATTTCCGCTGCCAGGCGGAATGTGTATATCACATGATGAAGAAGGAGAACAATTATGAAAAAAATGATCTCTCGTCGTAACTTCCTGAAAGTCGCCGGCGCTTCTGCTGCCGCCCTCGGTCTGGCTGCCTGCGGTGGTTCCTCCAGCAGCACCGCTGCTTCCACCGCCAGTTCTACCTCAGCTTCTGCCGCTCCCGCAGCTGCCGGCAAGGTCTACTACCTGAACTTCAAGCCCGAGCAGGATCAGGATTGGCAGGATCTGGCCGCTGAGTACACCAAGGAGACCGGCGTGCCTGTGACCGTTGTCACCGCTGCTTCCGGCCAGTACGAGACCACCCTGATGAGCGAGATGGAGAAGAGCGAAGCTCCTACCCTGTTCCAGGTCAACGGCCCTGTGGGTCTGGCAAACTGGAAGGACTACTGCCTTGACCTGTCCGACAGCAAGCTGTACGGTGAGCTGACCAGCGACTCCTTCGCACTGAAGGACGGCGACGCCGTTACCAGTATCGCTTACGTCATCGAGACCTACGGCATCATCTACAACAAGGAGCTGCTGACCGCCGCCGGCTACACCCAGGACGACATCAAGGGCTTCGATGACCTGAAGAAGGTCGCCGACGACATTCAGGCCCGCAAGGCTGAGCTGGGCGTTGATGGTGCTTTCACCTCCGCCGGCATGGACGGTTCTTCCGACTGGCGCTTCAAGACCCATCTGGCAAACCTGCCCATCTACTACGAGTACAAGGCAGACGGCATCAGCTCTACCGACGCCATCAAGGGCACCTATCTGGACAACTACAAGCAGATCTGGGATCTGTACATCACCGATTCCACCTGTGACCCCACCCTGCTGGCTTCCAAGACCGGCAACGACGCTGTGGCTGAGTTTGTGGGCAAGAAGGCTGTGTTCTACCAGAACGGCACTTGGGCTTACAATGACGTGAAGGATCTGGGCGACGACAACCTGGGTATGCTGCCCATCTACATCGGCGCTGAGGGCGAGGAGAACCAGGGCCTGTGCACCGGCTCCGAGAACTTCTGGTGCGTCAACAACACCTCCTCCGATGAGGACATTCAGGCTACTCTGGACTTCCTGTACTGGTGTGTCACCTCTGAGGCCGGCACCAGCGCGATGGCTGATAAGATGGGCTTCGTCATCCCCTTCAAGAAGGCTAAGGACTCCACCAACCCCCTCATCGCCATCGCCAACGATTACGTTGCTGAGGGCAAGACCAGCGTTGACTGGTGCTTCTCCACCATGCCTTCCGAGGAGTGGAAGAACGGCGTCGGCTCTGCACTGACTGCTTATGCAGCAGGCACTGGCAGCTGGGACGATGTGGTCACCGCCTTTGTGGACGGCTGGGCCAAGGAGTACAAGCTGGCCAACGGCTAAACGTTCTCCTTCTTCCGCAGTAGCTGGATAACGGGGAGGCGGGCGATGTGTTCGCCCGCCTCCCCTTCTTTTTCAGGAGGTATATCATGCAAAAGGCCATCAGTAAATATTGGCCGGTGTTCGTACTGCCCACTCTGCTGGCGTTCATCATCGGCTTCATCTGGCCCTTCATCTGGGGCATCTATCTTTCCTTCCAGCGTTTCACCACCGTGAGCAAGACCACCTTCGTGGGCCTGCAGAACTACATCAACGTCTTTTCGGACGAGACCTTCCTCCACGCCTTCAGCTTTACGGCGGCGTTCACCGTGGTGTCCACCGTTCTCATCAATGTCTGCGCCTTCGCCATCGCGCTGGTGCTCACCCGCGGCATCCGCGGCACCAACCTCTTCCGCACCGTCTACTTCATGCCGAACCTCATCGGCGGCATCCTGCTGGGCTACATCTGGCAGATCCTGCTCAACGGTGTGCTGGCCAACCTGCAGAAACCTCTGCTGGCGCTGGATGCCAAGGCCGGTTTCGTCGGTCTGGTCATCCTGATGTGCTGGCAGCAGATCGGCTACATGATGATCATCTACGTCGCGGGTCTGCAGAGCGTCCCCGGCGACCTCATCGAGGCTGCGAAGATCGACGGCGCAAACGACCGTGAGATCCTGTTCAAGATCAAGATCCCGATGGTCATGCCCAGCGTCACCATCTGCACTTTCCTCACCCTGACCAACAGCTTCAAGCTGTTCGACCAGAACGTGGCCCTGACCGCCGGTGAGCCTGCCAACGCCAGTGAGATGCTGGCCCTGAATATCTACAACACCTTCTATGGCCGCTCTGGTGCTCAGTGGAAGGGCATCGGTCAGGCAAAGGCCGCGGTGTTCTTCCTCATCGTCGTGATCATCTCGCTCATCCAGCTCAAGTTTACCCGTTCCAAGGAGGTGCAGCAGTAATGCCGAAAGATAAAAAAATGTGGGACAACATCCTCACTGTCATCATGAGCCTGCTGTGCCTGCTCTGGATCTACCCCATCGTCCTGATCTTGCAGAACAGCCTGAAAATAGAAGGCACCTTCACCACTTCCACCGTCTTCAAGCTGCCTACGGCTGAGACCTTCGCGGGCCTTAGCAACTACATCTACGGCGTCACCAAGATGGGCTTTCTGTCCAGCCTTGGCTACAGCCTCGTCATCACCGTGTCCAGCGTGGCCCTCATCCTGCTGTGCTGCTCCATGACCGGCTGGTACCTTACCCGCGTGAACAACAAGCTGAGCAAGTTCATGAATCTGCTCATCGTCTTCTCCATGGTCGTCCCCTTCCAGATGGTCATGTTCACCCTGTCCAAGACCGCCGACACCCTCAATCTGAACACCCCCTGGAACATCTGCATCATCTATCTGGGCTTCGGTGCCGGTCTGGCCGTGTTCATGTTCACCGGCTTCATGAAGAGCGTCCCCATCGAGATCGAAGAGGCTGCCATGATCGACGGCTGCAACCCGATCCAGATCTTCTTCAAGGTCGTCTTCCCCATCCTCAAGCCCACCATGATCTCCACCGCCATCCTTGAGACGATGTGGGTCTGGAACGACTACCTGCTGCCCACGCTGGTGCTGGACATCAAGAAGTACCGCACCATTCCCATGGCCATTCAGTATTTCCGCGGCGGCTATGGCCGCGTCGAGCTGGCCCCCATGATGGCCTGCATCATCATCGCCATCATCCCCATCATCATCCTTTACATGACCTGCCAGAAGTACATCATCGAGGGTGTCGTGGCAGGCGCTGTCAAGGGTTAAAACAAGGAGGTTCCAGCCATGCGTGCAAGCGGCATTCTGATGCCCGTCTTCAGCCTGCCGGGTCCTTACGGCATCGGCACGCTGGGAAATGAAGCCTTTGCCTTCGTCGATTTCCTTGCGGCTGCAAAGCAGACCTACTGGCAGATACTCCCCATCGGCCCTACGGGCTACGGGGACAGCCCCTACCAGAGCTTTTCTGCCTTTGCCGGCAATCCTTACTTTATCGATTTTCGTCTGCTGGCAGCGGACGGCCTCCTCACCGAGGCTGAGCTGCCCGCGCCCCAGCCGGTGGGTCCCGTCGATTACGGTGCGCTCTACCAGCAGCGGCCCGTGGTGCTCCATAAAGCGGCTGACCGCCTGCTGGCTTCCCCCACCCCGGCCTATGAGGCTTTCTGTGAGGCCCAGAGCGGCTGGCTCGAGGACTATGCCCTCTTCATGGCCGTTAAGGCCGAGCAGGAGCAGGCCGGTCTCTCCGACTGGCCCGACGACCTGCGCACCCGGGAGCCTGCGGCCCTCGCCGCCGCCAAAGAGCGGCTGGCCGATGAGGTGGACTACTACAAGGCCGTGCAGTTCTTCTTCTATACCCAGTGGAACGCCCTCAAGACCTACGCCAACAGCCACGGCATCCAGCTGGTGGGCGACATCCCCATCTACGTCAGCCCCGATTCCAGCGACCTCTGGACCCACCCGGAGCTGTTCCAGACCGATGGCGCCGTCCACCTGACCAGCGTTGCCGGATGTCCGCCCGACGCCTTTGCCGCCGACGGTCAGCTCTGGGGCAACCCGCTCTACGACTGGCCCCGCCACAAGGCCGAAGACTTCCGCTGGTGGAAGCAGCGCATCAAGCACGCCACTTCCATCTACGACGTCGTCCGCATCGACCATTTCCGGGGCTTCGAGAGCTACTACTCCATCCCCGCCGGGAACAAGACCGCTGCGGGAGGTCACTGGGAGAAAGGCCCTGACCGCGCCTTCATCGACGCCATGCACAAGGCGCTGGGCGAGGGCGGCATCATCGCCGAGGATCTGGGCTATCTGACCCCCGAGGTCAAGGCCATGCTGGCCGCAAGCGGCTACCCGGGCATGAAGATCATGCAGTTCGCCTTCGACAGCCGCGAGCCGGGCAACTACCTGCCCTACACCTACCCCCGCAACAGTGTAGTCTACACCGGCACCCACGACAACGTCTGTCTCTTATACACATCTGACGCTGCCGAC
>OBIX01000064.1_pt1 | contig 28831 bp, 23 predicted proteins | sample 1496251 | NCBI WGS metagenome assembly OBIX01 (sample SAMN05065742, study PRJEB22554) | human gut metagenome | biome: ENVO:2100002; feature: ENVO:00000062; material: ENVO:00002003 | host: Homo sapiens | place: USA | reverse complement strand
CGGCCTATGTTTTGAAGGGCGAAGCCGCCGATACGGTTGTGCTTGACCTTGTTCCGGGCAATGGCGTGGGCTACACCGTGCCGCAGCGGGTGCGCCCCGCTGATGTGGACAGGAGCGTGAACATTTCCTTCCGTGTGCGGCAGAACTACGGACCCAGCCAGATCACCGTGACCTGCGGCGGCAGGCAGCTGGCCCGGTTCAAGCGCCAGCGCATGGCACCCGGCGAGATGGAGCACATCGCACTGCCCAAAGTCCTGCTGGAAAAAGCAGACGGCCCGCTGACCGTTGCGGTAGAGGAGGTTATTGCAGAATGAGCAGCATCAAAGAAGTCATTTGCATCTGCTGTCCCTGCGGCTGCCACTTGCAGGTAGACCCGGAAAATGATTATAATGTAACTGGAAACGCCTGTCCCAACGGTGCCGCCTACGGCAGGGAAGAGCTGACCCATCCCACCCGCATCATCACCAGCACCGTGCGGGTGGAGGGCGGGCTGTACCCGCGCTGCCCGGTAAAGACTGCGCAGGCCGTGCCCAAAGAGAAGATGACCGAGGTCATGGCTGCGCTGGACCGCGTCACTCTGCACGCACCCGTCCGCACCGGGCAGGTGGTGCTGGCAGATGTGTGCGGCACCGGCGTGGACGTTGTGGCGACGCGAAATCTGTGATACACACTCCTGAAACGATACGGAGGGAGCAAAAGCATGAGTACAAAATATGTTCTGGCGCTGGATCAGGGAACCACCAGCAGCCGTGCCATCCTGTTCGACAATGAGCAGAATATCATTGCGGTGCAGCAGCGCGAGTTTGAGCAGATCTATCCGCAGCAGGGCTGGGTGGAGCACAACCCCATGGAGATCTGGTCCACCCAGTATGGAGTCATGAACGAGGTGGTGGCCCAGAGCGGTGTCGATGCCCACGATATCGCCGCCATTGGCATCACCAACCAGCGGGAGACCACCATCCTGTGGGAAAAGGCCACCGGCCGCCCCATCTATAACGCCATCGTCTGGCAGTGCCGCCGCACGGCACCGCTGGTGGATGAACTGCTGCAGCAGCCCGGCATGGCAGACTACATCCGGGAGAACACCGGCCTGATGCCCGATGCCTATTTCTCCGCAACGAAGATCAAGTGGATCCTGGACAATGTGCCCGGTGCGCGGGAGCGCGCCGAGGCAGGGGAGATCCTGTTCGGCACTGTGGACACATGGCTGGTCTGGAAGCTGACCGGCGGCAGAGTGCATGTCACCGACCGCACCAACGCCAGCCGCACCATGCTGTATAACATCCGCACGCTGGACTGGGACGACACCCTGCTCAAAGCGCTGGATATCCCGCGCTGCATCCTGCCCCGCGTGACGGATTCCAGCGAGGTCTACGGCACCACCGATCTGTGCGGTGTGCAGATCCCGGTGGCCGGCATTGCCGGTGACCAGCAGGCTGCGCTGTTCGGACAGAGCTGCTTTGGCAAGGGCGAGGCCAAGAACACCTACGGCACCGGCTGCTTTTTGCTGATGAACACCGGCGATACCATCTGCCGCAGCCGGAACGGCCTGATCTCTACCATCGCCATCAGCCTGAACGGTAAGGTGGAGTACGCGCTGGAGGGCAGCGTCTTTGTGGGCGGTGCCGTCATCCAGTGGGTGCGCGACGGCCTGCGCATGATCCAGGAGAGCCGCGATGCGGAATACTATGCCCAGAAGGTGCCGGATAACGGCGGCATTTACATCGTGCCGGCCTTTACTGGTCTGGGTGCACCGTACTGGGATATGTATGCCCGCGGTGCCATTGTGGGCATCACCCGCGGCACCACCCAGAACCACATCATCCGCGCGGCAGAGGAGTCCATTGCCTACCAGAGCGCCGATCTCGTGGCTGCTATGGAAAAGGACACCGGCGTGCCCATCACCTCGCTGAAGGTGGACGGCGGTGCCTCCCGCGACCAGTTCCTGATGCAGTTCCAGGCTGACATCCTGAACAAGACCGTGCTGCGCCCGGCCATCCGGGAAACGACTGCTCTGGGCGCTGCCTATCTGGCGGGCCTTGCCACCGGCGTATGGAAGGACCGGGACGAGATCCGCAGCCTGTGGCATTGCAATATGACCTTTGCCCCGCAGATGGACGAGGCTGAGCGCACCCGTCTGCTCTCCGGCTGGCACAAGGCTGTGGGCCGCAGCTGCGACTGGGCAGAGCATTGATAGTTTTCGCCCGACTTTATAGTTCGTGCACAAAATATTTTTTAATTGTTTATTTTCTATTGACATTTTGTTACAAAACGCTATACTAGAAGTATCCCAAGAGAAGTGAGATGGGGATGCACTGTATCGTCCAGATGCAGTGTGTCCCCATTTTTATTACGGAAAAATCAGATTCAAAAAGGAGGTCCCCCATATGAACGAGAAAAAACTTTCAAGGCCGCTGATCAGTCTCATCGTCAGCATCGCGCTCATCATCGTAGGCATTGCCGGTTCTTTCATTTTACAGACGAACTCCGGCAAAACGACCATCCGGAACGTTACCATTGAATCCGAATCCGGTCATACCCTTGCGATGGATGTTTATATTCCGGAAAACGCCACCGCTGAAACGCCTGCGCCCGCTATTTTTGTACAGCATGGCGGAAACAACAACAAAGAAGAAATGCAGCACTACTGCATTGAGCTCGCCCGCCGCGGCTATGTTGCGATCGGCGTGGATATGTACGGCATGGGCGAAAGCGAACCTCTGCCGGACTCCGAATGGCTCACCCAGGGCCGCGGCCTTTATGATGCGGTACGCTACGGCGTGACTCTGCCATACGTTGATACCGACCGAGTTTCGCTGCTGGGCTACTCCCGCGGTGGCAAGGCAGCTGGCGAAGCACTGCAGTGCGATAACGACAGTCTGAATGTTGTCAAGGCCATTTTCCTGATCCACAGCGATCCCATCGTGCGTAACAGCGAGGGCTACACCGATGTTTACGGTGCCCGAGATGTCGCAGTTCTCGCAGACAAGAACGACGAGTTCTTCTTCTCGGAAAAAGCTAATGATAACGGTACCTATTCCAACGACGCCAACAAGTATGCAGCCAACCTTTCCAGCCCGGCAGAATATGTGATCAACAACAGTGCACAGTCCTTCCTGTATTTCGGTATCGACCCCGCAACCACCAGTGAACAGCGCGTGGCAGAGACCGTTTATGAGCAGGATTACGGCGGAAAGACCGGAAGCCGCCAGATCTTTGTTTCTAACGAGACGCATATGGCTGGTTGGTGGTCCCCGCTGGTCATGAACCGTGTGTTGACCTTCTTTAACCGTGTTATGCCCACTAGCACTGCTCTGAGCGCCAGCAGCTACACCTATACCATCTGGAACATCTTCAAGATCATCGCCCTGTCCGGTCTGCTGCTGTTTGCCGGGTCTCTGATGGTTTGGCTGGTCAGCTCCGTCAAGACATTCCAGTGTGCCGACAATGGCGAGCAGGACCTTCGCCCAGTTGGCGATAAGAACGCAGTTGCATGGTTCTGGGGCATCCAGATCATCAGCGCCGTCCTGTCCATCCTCATGATTCGATTCCTGAACAAGCAGGGACTGGCATCTTACCGCGATGCACTTTTCCACTCGGCCAACCCTGCGTACCACGGCCTGATCTCTCTGCTGTGCGGCGCACTGACTCTTGTTCTGTGCACGGTGTGGTACATGGCCTACGGCAAAAAACACGGTTTCTCCTTCCGGAATACCGGCATCGCTATTTCCGGGCATGCACTCCTCAAATCCATCGGCGCGGCCCTGCTTGCAGTCTTTGCCCTGATCCTGATGGTTTTTGCCGTCGACTATTTTGTGGATGTGAACTTCCTGATCGTTTACTGGGGCTTTATGAAGTTTGGAGCCAACCGCATCCCGGGTATGCTCCTTGTTGTACCCATGTATCTCGTGTACTACATTGTCATGTCCATCAGCGTCAACAGTTTTAACTTTAGCACGGCGCTCGGCAAAAACAAGCTGCTTTCTAACCTTCTGATCAGCTTTATCGCATCGGTTCCCACTCTGTTCGTCCTCTGCTACGTTTACGGCATCTTCAAGGCTACCGGCTCGAACCCGATGTTCGGCGGTCTGGCTTCTGCCGCAACTGCAGTGTATGCGCTGCCCGGCTTCATCTTTGTTGCGATCCTGATTTGTCGTCTCCTGTACCAGCACACAGGCAATCCCTACCTTGGCGGCATCTTCTGCGGCGTTCTTGCAGCTGTCAGCGAGTGGGGCATCTGCGAGATTCGCGTGCACACCCCCGGAACACAGTACGCTGGCACTGCTCTGGTCTACGCACTAATCGCGATCGGCTTTGTAGTTACCATAGCATGCGCTGTACTGCTGAAGAAAAATAATGCAGCCGTGCAGGCACATAAATAATGCCTCTTTAATCCTCTTTACAAACCCCTCAATTTTTTATAAACTTGGTTTACGCATGGTGCGGCCCTTTTAGAGTTTTCTGAAAGGGCCGTATCTTCTGATTGCTCCCTATCTCTGTAAATCTGGCTCGAAAGGAGTCTTACCCAATGCATCCTCTTGCTGAAACCCTGCTGGACGAACCGGTGATCGCCGCTGTGAAAACGGACGAAGCCCTGACTGCTGCGCTGGCTTCGCCCTGCAGCGCCGTTTTTCTGCTGGCGAGCACCCTGCTCACCGTAGACGGTCTGGTGCACCGCATACATGATGCCGGAAAACTGGCCGTGGTTCACATCGACCTTGTGGACGGCCTTTCGTCGCGGGAGATCGCGGTGGACTCCCTCAACGCCCTGTGCCACCCGGACGGCATCATCTCCACCCGCCCGACCCTGATCCGCCGGGCGCGCCACCGCGGCCTGCTGACCGTTCAGCGGGCATTCATTCTGGATTCCCTCTCGCTGACCAGCCTGTCCGGTCAGCTGGAGCAGGGCAAGCCGGATTTTGTCGAGATCCTTCCCGGCATCATGCCTCGGGTCATCGCCGAGATCAGCGCCCGCACACAGGTGCCTGTCATTGCAGGCGGCCTGCTGCGGGACAAAGCCGACGTCATGGCCGCCATGCGCGCAGGTGCCGCCGCAGTTTCCACCTCTGCGCCCTCCCTGTGGGATATCTGAGCCAGAACAAGATCCCAGCTGAAGTACGAAAAGCATAATAGTATCCTGGTGTTTTATTGGATATGCCCGCCCACCGATGGAGCCGGATCTCCACGGTGAGCGGGCATTTTTTCGTTTTCATTCGATTCGAGGGAATCTATTCAGCCTGCGGATTAACTCGATAATTTAAAGCAATCCTACAAGTCGCACTCCCCTTAAAGTCTTTCTGATTCCTGCATCTTAGCATCATACTGGATGGCAGAGATCGGCACGAGGCCCTCGATCATATCCAGTTTGCTGTTGACAAGTTCATCATACACATCTTTGATGGACGACGTAATGGAAGGCTCCAGCTGTTCATTTGCAATTACGCTTTCCACCAGTGCTTGTTTGTTTTTCAGTTTCCGCGCCATATTGGGCAGGAAGTGATTAATTTTCAATCATGCGCAGAATGATGTTTGCCATAAAATTGCCGCGGATGCTGCTCAACTCGATATAAATCGCTCCGGCATCCTCCACGGAAATTTGTGCGATGCTCATCAGGTAATCAGCCAGAGTCGTTTGCGTATCGTTCAAAATTCCCTGACTTGCCATACTGCGTTGCAGGATATTCATTTTTCGATAGTCCTGAATTATACCGGTTTTTATCAGTACATTCCACCGCTTTATGCCGTCACATGGGTGGCATTCTCTTTCACCGAATTGATCGTATCCATCAGTTCACTCCCTGTTTTGCCATCAAACAGGCGGGTAAACAGGATGGGCTGGTCAAAGGGTGGTTTCATCAGCACAGCTTTGCTTTCCACATAACCGTTCTGCTCGATGTAATGAATGACCTTCTGCACGAACGCGATCTGCTTTGCATTCAGCGATTCGTCGTTGATGAACTTGGAAAATGCCTGCATGGCAGCATCGTGGTCCAGCTTTGCCACTTTACGCACCAGCAGACCAAAGGGTGTATCCCGAAACTCCCGTGCATAGTCTTCTTTGCTGCCCAGCTCACAGGTGAAGATATGTTCCAGCTCGGTATAGTCGCCCCGGGAAAGCGGAATGTTCTGGGTCAGCTTGTGGATAGCCAGCGTATCGCTGCGGTGCTCCATGATATAGCGGTTCACACGTTCCCGGTACTCGCCGAAATCGTAGCCGGAATCCAGCGTTTTGCCCTCGGTCTGTTCCAGTACCGGGTCGGCAAGGGCCGTGTAGACAGGCTTTTGCCCCTCTACACCGTCCACCAGAAACTTGATGAGTTCCCGCAGTTCCTGCCGCATTTCCTCAAAGCGGAGCAAATCATGCGAGGTCAAAAATTCGTCTGTCTGCACCTCCCGGATGAGGGGCAGCTTCGCCTGCACCTGTGGGATGGTAGCTTTCCCTTCCAGCATTGCCGCCGTGCTGCGCAGCTGTTTCTGGGCGCGGCCCAGCCCCGGCAGACCTTCCAGTTCACAGAGCAGCAAGCCATACACAAAGTTATCGAACCGCTTGGCGGCCTCGTCCTTATCGTCCAGCGAGATGAGCGGTGCCACCTCTTTCATCAGCGTGCCCTTGTCCGTTTCGGTCAGGCTGACAAAGGCTTCCGGCTTTTGATAGTGTTCCACGGCCTGTCGGTGCAGCCGCACGGATACCAGCTCCGGGTTCAGCGCTCCCACTTCGGCACGGCAGGTCTCCGTTAAGATCTTGCGCCAGTTCTGGTATTTTTCGTCCCCATAGGCTCCATCCTGCAGCGCGGCGGCAATGCGCACCTGCTTGCAGAAAATGCTCTCGGACAGGCTTTTGGTGTCCGCGCTCTCGTAGCCGTTGGGTTTCTGACGGAAAAATTCAAAGTTGCCGCAGTAGTCGAAGATCAGAAAACGCCGTTTGCCCGTATATTCGCCGTCGATGGCATCCACACAGGCAAGGGATGGGCAGAGCCGCGTACCACGGCCGATCATCTGCCAGAACTTCGTTTTGCTGCGTACTTTTTTGAAGAACACCAGATTCGCGCACTCCGGCACATCAATGCCCGTGTCCATCATATCCACCGAGACCGCAATAAACGGCGGCTTGTCCGGCTGTTTGAAGTCGTCAATGATAGACTGTGCATAGGCGTCATCGCAGACCACCCGCTGGATGAATCCCGGGTACTGGGTCTCCAGCTGCGGGTAGAGCTTGCCAAAACGTTCCCGGATAAACTCCGCGTGGCGCTTGTTCTGGGCAAAGATGATGGTCTTGCCGATGCGGTCGCCGCCTGCCGTCTGGATGCCCCGTTCCATCAGGTCTTGCAGCACCGTGTCCACGGTGTTGGCGTTGAAGATAAATTTGTTTAGCTTTTCGGACGGGATGAAGGTGGGCAGGGTGTCGTCCTCGGCAAAATCGTCCTCATAGCGGGCCTTATCCTCCGGTGAAAGCTGGTCGTAGTGGATGCCCTCTTCTGTGAATTTCGTCTTGACCTCGTAGTTGTAGTAAGGCACCAGCACATGGTCGGTGTAGACCGCCGTGTCGTAATCGTAGGCGTAGGTGGGGATGCCGTGCTCCATCTCGAAAAAATCGTAGGTGTTGCGGTCCACGTCGGTTTTCGGGGTGGCGGTCAGACCCACCAGAACCGCATCGAAATAATCAAAAATGGCGCGGTATTTCTTGAAAATGCTGCGGTGGCTCTCGTCCACGATGATAAGGTCAAAGTGGGCGGGCGAAAACAGCGGCACGCCGTCTTTGGTCTTGGCGTTGTCGATGGCGTTGAGCATGGTGGGATAGGTGGAAAACACGATGCGCGCGGCCTTATCGTCCTTGGAGGAGCACAGGTTGCACAGCGACTGGTCCGGCAGATACTTCTTGAAGTCGTCCTTCGCCTGCTTGACCAGCGCGGTGCGGTCCGCCAGAAAGAGCACGTTGGTTACATGACCGCCCCGGCTCAGCACATCGGTCAGGCTGGATGCGGTGCGGGTCTTGCCTGTGCCCGTTGCCATGACCAGCAGATTGCGCCGGTAGCCCTGCGTAATATGGGCACAGACTGCCCGGATGGCGTTTTTCTGGTAGTAGCGATCGGTGATTTTATCGTCAATTTCGATGGCGTCCAGCGGCTTTTTCTCGGTGCGGCGGTTCATCAGCTTCTGCAAGTCGTCCTTGCAGAACACCCCGCTCACGGCACGCTGCGGGCCGCTCTGCTCATCCCAGAAATAGGTGGTGTAGCCGTTGGTGGTAAACAGCATCGGACGGCGGCCAAACTTCTGCTCCAGACAGTTTGCATAAAGTTGAGCCTGCTTGCGCCCGATGTTGGGGTCTTTGGTGCTGCGCTTGGCTTCAATGACCGCCAGCGGCAAGCCGTCCTTGCCCATCAGCACATAGTCCGCATAGCCCTTCTGCCCCAGCACGCCGTTCATGTTGTCCACTTCGTACTCGGTGCGCACATCGGCATCCGGCCCGGTGAATTTCCAGCCCATGGCCTTGAGGTCGATATCGATGATCTTCTGCCGCGTCTCGGCCTCGGTCAGGTCGGCGGCGGTGAAACTGCGGCTCTGCTGGTTCTGCTGTTTGCTGGCCGTGTATGCCGCCGAAAGGCTCTCCACCTGCTTGCGCAAGACTTCCAGTTCGGCATCTTTCTGGGACAGTAAACTTTCCTGCTCCCGGATCTTCTTTTCGTCCAGCGCCACTTTCTCGCCGGGGATGGCTGTTTCATCAAAGGAGCGCTCCACATAGTCCGTGCCGTAGCAGTAATCCACCCACTGGATGAAATCGAACAGCCCCCGCAGGCTGAACACTGCATCCGCCGCCGACACACTATGCCCCGTATGTACCGCCAGATTGCCCGCCTTCACGATGCTGGGCAGCACGCTCCACACATTGCGGTCCACCGCGAAGCGGAAACTCGGCTCATGCAACAGGGATTGCAGGTTGTCCTTGTAGGGCATCGTGATGGTTTTATCTGCCGCATACACCCACTTCACCGCCAGCTCCAACGCCTTCCGGCACCCCACCGCGCACATCGCCGGGGAGGTGGAGAACACTTTCTCGGCCTCGATGGCGGAATTGGCAAAGAGGGAATATTCGGGGTGGGTGGAGAGATAGGAGAAGTTGGACATAAAGATTCCTCCTTATACAGATTAGACCGTTCCGGACTTAAACTTAAACGAACATTTTATAATTTCTAATATCATACTTAGAAATCCGACATTTTTCAATTCAAACAGAAATGTTATAATAGCTATTACCAAAGCATACTTTGCAATTTTATAGCTAAAATAGGCGTTGTTGCTCTCCGCCATAGCATCAAAATGCTTGAGAATATTATCAATCATCTCCATAGTGCTTTTCGATGTATTATCCAGTGAGTTAAACGCTTGTTCTGTAAAAGATTTACTTGCTATGGTCACAGTTCCTCTATGCATGCAAGCAGGTTTAAACCTTTTTGTAGTGCGACATCCTTTTAAATCACTTTTAAATTCAACAACAAATCGTCTACTATAATATAGCTGTTTTTCAACTTTCAGCCGCGTATTTAAAATCGATCGACTCTTTGGCTTTTTCAGCTCTTTACCAATATCTCTATTACATTTCGTCATACAATCTCTTGCAACTGCATTTAACTCTCTTGCCACAAGATACTCAGCATATTCATTAGAAATTTCCGATAGCATCACGCTACTGAATTGATTGTAATTTTCCCCTTGAATCGCCTGAATTTTCATGGGTTCCTTTGTAGATGTAAAATTCCATGCAATACACATGTCTAGCTCGGTAGAATATTCCATAAAATTAGTATCAATCAGTATACTTCTCCAAAAGGCGGCATTCCGGTCTCTCTGGGGAAGTATATTCGTTTGATACGTCTCAAAGGATGGCGGAAATTTCCCTTCGTTTCCAAAGTAGCACCCGAAATTTTTTTGAATTTCATCGTACATTGTCCATTTCACGTCGTTTATAAAATCATATACTTTTTGTCGTCTTTCATCATCTCCTTCGTAAAACGTATACGGTGTTCGCCAAGGTTTGCGCCAATCAAATTGAGACGATCTGACTGTATCAAAGTGGCCATGATAGTTTATTCTCATTATATCTTTAAAGGCATTATTAAACTCGTTTGTCATCACAAAACGGTACCGTATAATCAAATAGCTGGGCGATAGAGATATTATTTCAATTGAAATCTGTTGGCAATTTTTTTTTAATTTTTGATTTTTCACAATTGGGCATGTGATAATATTATAGAACGATTCACTATCCGTAAAATCTTCCAACCTGTCAAGATTTTCAAATTCTTGAGCAGACATATAATTTCCAAACTTTGACCGTCCATTCTTTTTCCAGTATTCAAATATTTTCTTTTTTGATTCCTGAAAGTTTTCTTTTGGCAGAAAATCATATAAATCTAAAAATCTAAGTTCTACCTTGCCTTCTTCCCATTCATTTTCTTTTCTATTATAACCGCTTGGTATTGGTGTGGAAACTTGTGATTTTTTAGAATGGTAGCTCACAAAAAATTTGCAATCCTCATAAGTACGTCTCCAATTAACTGGAGCATAATTTCCAAGTACTTCTGTGAGCTTCAAATGAAAATCAAATATCTTTCTTACCAATTTATCATGCACGTTCTTTCTGTTTGCAGAAAAGACCTTCTGATATTTCAATTTTTCTTTCTTCATTTTTCACCCAAAATACTCCTGCATCAGCGCCTTTTTCATCAGTTCCAGCTTTTCAAGGCTCTGCTGTACGGTTTGCTTCTGCTGGTCTACGCACGATACAAAGGTGGCAAATTCGTTTTGCTGACACATGGGAGGCTGTATGTATTCAAAATTCATAAAGGGCTTTTGCGTTATCTTTTTTAAATCTCCGGCATCTTGATAGCGAGAAAAATCAATCTGTTGCATGAGTTCATGAAGAAATGTCAAATTGTATTTTTTCGAATCATACCAGCTAATATACATTGCATTATCTGTTACCCAAAGAGGTCCTTTAGCAAAGTGAACATTTCCACTTTGAAATCCCACACGACCAACAACGAGGGTGTCATTATTAAGTAAGGCATCGTCTGTATACCATGAAACGCCATTTCCGCCGTATGCCGGAATGCCCATCTCAAATCTTTTTTCGTCTGGTACAGCCTTTCCATTTGAAAGTTTGAAAAAATCCCTACCCGTTAGAACTAGAAGGCTTTTCGTATTCAATACTGGATCTCCAAACATCTCCACAAATCGTGCCTTTACCAGTTCGTCCAGTTTAGCAAGCTGCTGCTTGCGGAGAGAAATCAACTGCTCTAACTTCTTGAATTTTTCTGCAATTTCTTTCTGCTGGTTTACTTCAGGTAACGGGATTTCAATGCTTTCAACGATGGATTTAGAAATTTCTTTAAAAGTCGCACCACGTCCTAATGAATTGAGATAGTCTGTTTTTGATTTCAAGAAAAAATAGAGGTATTCATTATAAATCGCATCTGAGCAAATAAGGTTCTTGAATCCCTGATTGCAACACATTTCACAACCGGCAATTGCGGTTTTGCCAATCGGCGCGCGAGAAGATAAAATGACTGTTCCTGTCGGCAGATAAGACAATCCTGTTTTTTCTTTTCCCTCTTCAGTAATGTGCCGAACTGAATCCATAATGTAAAAAGTATCTTCGTTCAATTCAGCAGGTGTTATCCATTTGATGTTGCCATCCCAGTAGGACGTAACAGATGTTTTTGGTGTCGAACCAGATACAATAGTACAAACCTCTCCCAACTTCGCCATCACACCATCTCCTCCAACTCTGCCAGACCCTTGGTGATCTCCATTTCCAGCTCATGCAGGTCAGCAAGGATCTCCGTAGTCGAGGGGTACTCCACCGGCACATACTCGGTCTCTTTGTACTTATTGATGGACAAATCGTACCCGTTGGCGGCAATTTCTTCTTTGGGCACAAAGAAGCTCTGCTCGGTGCGCTTGCGGCCAGTTTCGGCATCAAGGTTCTGAAACCGGGCGATGATGTCCGGGATGTCGTTTTCCTTCACCTCGGTGCGCTTGTCGTCCAGCGAAAAGCCGTCGGCTTTCATATCGTAGAACCACACCTTATCGGTGCCGCCCGCGCCGGTCTTGGTAAACACCAGCACCGCCGTAGACACGCCTGCGTAGGGCTTGAACACGCCGGAGGGCATGGAAATGACCGCCCGCAGATGATGGTTTTCAATCAGTTCTTTTCGGATGCTCTGGTGCGCCTTGCTGGAACCGAACAAAACGCCGTCCGGCACGATGCAGGCACAGCGTCCGCCGGTTTTGAGCATCCGCAGGAAGAGCGCAAGGAAAAGCAATTCTGTCTTTTTGGTGTTGGTGACAGCCTTCAGGTCGTCGTTGATACTCTCGGCATCCACAGTGCCCTTGAACGGCGGGTTTGCAAGGCAAACGGTATACTTGCTGCAAATGGAGTTTTGCTTCGACACGCTGTCCTTGTAGTCGATTTCCGGGTTCGTGATGGAGTGGAGCATCAGGTTCATGGCCGAAATGCGCAGCATGGTGCGGTCCGTGTCAAAGCCGGTGAACATCGGTCCGGCAAAATGCTGCCACTGCTCCGGGGTCATGCTGTCCTCGTAGTGGGCGCGGAGGTATTGTGCACTGGACACCAGAAAGCCCGCCGTGCCGCAGGCGGGGTCGCAGATCAAGTCGTCCGGCGTGGGCTGCACCAGTTCCACCATCATGTCGCGGATGTGTTTGGGCGTGCGGAACTGGCCGTTCCGACCCGCCGTTGCCAGCTTGCCCAGCATATACTCGTACAGGTCGCCCTGCATATCAAGGTCGGCAATGTCGTGGGTGTAAAGATCTTCCAGCCCGGTGATGATCTTTTGCAGCACCTGCGGCGTGGGAATCAGGAACATGGCATCGTCCATATACCGAGCAAAGGCGGTGTTGCCCTCATCCGGGCGGGTGGGGTCGTCTGCGATCTCCACCAGCTCGCCGTTTGCGTCAAAGTCCGGCAGACGGCCATACTTCATCTTTTTGATGGCAGGGAACACCCGCTGCTGCATGGTCAGGAAAATTTCGCGGGAATCTTTATCCTTGAAGCGGCTCCACCGCATAGATTGTCCTGCTTCGCTGGCCGGGAAGATGTGCTCCATCTTTTCGCCCGCCATGTTCTCAAAATCTTCGGTGGCAAGCTCTTTCTCGTCCAGTGACCGGATGAACATGAGATAGGTCAGCTGTTCAATGACGGTCAGCGGATTGGTGATGCCGCCTGCCCAGATGTCCGTCCAGATTTTGTCTACCTTATTTTTAATGGCTCCTGTTACCATGCGTTCCTCCTGAATGTTTGCCAATCGCAAACGCTTTGCATCTTGAATTTTTGGTGATAATATCACAATTTTATTATAGCAGTGTACGATTATATTTTCAATGTAGAGCGTTTAGCGGAAGTGCTTTCTTGATTGCAAGGCAAGAAATTAGTGGAACGTTAAAACAGCAATTTGCGATATGCAATTCAACGCTGTTGCTATTACATGAAGAAGTTGAATTGCTATAAAACGGTAAAGTGAATTTTACCTGCTTTGCCGTTTTTTCACATCTGGACTCCAACATGCCTTTGTGCTATTCAGCGATTCCATCGCGCAGCCTGCGCTCTGCTTACCAACTGATGATCTCCGGCGGTGATGTGAAAGCCGTACAGGGAGCAACACTTGTGCAGGCTACCCCGGTTGAAGCAGAACCGACCATCTCCGTATCGGCACTGTTGGAACTTCTGAAGGACGCAGACCCCTCTGTAAAAGCGCAGCTCCGCTTGGCTTTGCTGACCTGAATTGCAAAAAATAGCACGAATTGCAGAGTAATTCACAGACTTACTCCATCTGACACGAAAAATGCGGACCGTGCAAAAACCGTGCAAATGGTGTATAAAAAGAAAATCCCACGAGGAATCTTACGATTCTTCGTGGGATTTTGGTGCGCTCGAGGGAACTCGAATCCCTGGCCCTCTGATTAAAAGAATCCAAGGTGCATCATTCGTCAAATTTCAAAAGTTCGAAGAAACGTTGTTTTTATCGTATCATCGCAAAACACGCCTTTGCACACACCGCATTGCTTGCATACAGTGTAATGCTTTGCAACCGTTATCCAGCTATTCAGGTGTGCAAAAAGTGTGCAAAAATGTGCAGACGGGCAAAACAAAGCCCAATGGACAAATCAACCACCGGTTTTATGGCAGGGTTTAGGACATCCGAACAGACACCGTTTGATATAGAAATGAGGTTCACCATGAATAAACTGCTTTCCTGCCGCTTCAATATGGACACCAACCGGGTGGAAGCCCGGTTCGAGGATAGCACCACTCTTGCCATCGACTGCATCGCCGTCGAGGATGAGTACGGCAACACCCCGGCACAGCGGGCAGAGCTGGACTGGCTGCTGTATAATAAGCCCTTGGAGTACGCCCAGCTTGTGCTGGGTGGAGAGATAGAGCGTTATCTGTCGCTTGGCTGCGACCATGGCAGACTGGAAGATTAAGTCCCTATAAAGAACACGATGCCCACCGACCTATGGTTTGCCATAAGCTGGTAGCATCGCTTGTTATCCATAAGCAACTCGCTCTTTTCGGCTAACGCTTTTTTGTAAATGTTTCCCTTGCAGAATCTCTCCAGATTCTCTATAATAAGAAAGAGCTTTATAAATCTTCTTTCAAATGTTGAATCTGCTCTTGGAGGTGAGTGAGCCCATGACCGGCAGCGGCGCAAATAACCGTGATGTTAAAAAAATCAACCGCATCCGAACGATTCGCAGCATTTTTTCCTGCGACCGAATCTCGCAGCCGGAGCTTGCGGCAAAAGTCAACAACAGCTGGCCGACCGTATTGCAGAATGTCAAAGAACTGATGGCGATGGGACTGGTGCAGGAGGTCGGCACCTTTGAATCTACCGGTGGGCGCAAGGCGAGAGCATTTGCTCCCGTGCGGAATGCCAGACTTGCGGTCGGACTTGAGATCACCCAGAATCATGTCGGAGCAGTTCTGGTCGATCTGTCCGGTAACCTTCTCCACTATGAGCGTAAAAAGCGTCTTTATGAGCGATCGGACACCTATGCGGAAATGCTTGCCGGAATCGTGCAGGGGCTGATTGAAAAAGAGGGCTGCCCGGTCGAAAAAATCTTGGGCGTCGGCATTTCGCTGCCCGGTATTCTGGACAAAGAGGGGCAGACATTGGTTTACTCTCATGCCTTGGGTCTGCGGAATGTTCCTACCGAAGAATTCAGCCGTTACATCCCGTTCTCCTGCCGGTTCATCAACGACGCGAACGCTGCCGGACTTGCTGAAGTGCGCGACCTCGAATCTCCCCGCAGCCTTGTCTACCTTTCTCTGAGCAACAGTGTCGGCGGTGCGATTCTGACCGGTGGAGCGCTCTATGGCGGCGACCATCTTCGTGCCGGAGAGTTCGGGCACAACACGCTCGTTCCCGATGGCCGCCCCTGCTACTGCGGAAAAAAGGGCTGTCTGGATGCCTATTGCTCTGCAAAAGTCCTCTCCCAGCTGACCGACGGAAATCTTGCACTATTCTTTGACGGGTTGCGCTCCGGCAATGCAGCTTTGCAAACGGCATGGAATGAATACCTTTCTTACCTTGCTGTAGCAGTCAATAATCTGCGCATGACCTTCGACTGTGATGTAATCGTTGGCGGCTACGTTGGCGGCTTTCTGGCAGAGTTTGGCGAACCGCTCCGGGAAATGCTGGTCGAGCGTAATACGTTTGAGCCGGACAGTTCCTACCTGAAGTTCAGCCGCTATAGGCTGGAAGCCTCTGCGCTGGGAGCCGCTCTGCTCCATATCGAAGCCTTTATTCAGAACCTATAAACCTTCCCATCGAGGACGGCACCTGCCGTCCTCGATTTTTTGCACAATTCCGCCGCTTTTTCCTTGTGCAGTTTTCCGAATCCGCGAAAAAGGGCTTGACTTTGGTTGTGCGGGGTGTTAATTTGTAGTCACATTCATAAACACTTTATAAAAGTTAATAAACAAATAAAAACGGAGGTCATCTTATGAAAGGCACAATGAAAGTTGCAGTCATGAACGGCATCGGCAAGATGGGCTACACCACCCGCCCGATCCCCACACCCAAAGAGGACGAGGTTCTTGTCAAGCTGGAATACGTTGGCATCTGCGGCAGCGATATGCACTACTATGAAACGGGTGCGATCGGCAATTATGTGGTCAAGCCACCGTTCGTGCTGGGCCACGAGCCGGGCGGCACAGTCGTGGAAGTTGGCAGTGCTGTCAAGCATCTGAAAGTCGGCGACCGCGTTGCGCTGGAGCCGGGCAAGACCTGCGGTCACTGCAAGTTCTGCCGTGAGGGCAAATACAACCTCTGCCCGGATGTCGTGTTCTTCGCTACCCCGCCGGTAGACGGTGTTTTTCAGGAGTATGTGGCACATGAAGCAAACCTCTGCTTCAAGCTGCCTGACAACGTAAGCACCATGGAAGGTGCGCTGATCGAGCCTCTGGCCGTTGGTTTCCACGCCGCCAATCAGGGCGGTGCTCATGCCGGTCAGACTGCGGTGGTCATGGGTGCAGGCTGCATTGGTCTGGTCTCCATGATGGCGCTGAAAGCCGAGGGTGTTTCCCGTGTTTACGTTGTAGATATCATGCAGAAGCGTCTGGATAAGGCTCTTGAACTGGGTGCAGACGGTGTGATCAACAGCCGCGAAAAGGATGCTGTCCAGACGATTCTCGACCTGACCGATGGTCTGGGCTGCGACCTCGTTATCGAGACTGCTGGCACAGAAATCACTACCCGTCAGGCCATTGAGATGGCGCAGAAGGGCGCAAACATCGTTCTGGTTGGTTACTCCAAATCCGGCGAGATGACCCTGCCTATGAGCCTTGCACTGGACAAGGAACTGACCTTCAAGACCGTGTTCCGTTATCGCCACATTTACCCCATGGCGATCGATGCCGTTGCTTCCGGCAAAATCAATCTGAAGGGCATTGTGACCAACATCTTTGACTTTGACGACATCCAGAATGCCATGGACAAGAGCATTTCGGACAAGGCCAACATCGTCAAAGCAGTGGTGAAGATTGCGGAGGAAACGAAGGTATGAGCTTTCCGCAGGTTCTGACCGGTGTGGCGCACATTGGCATCCCAACAAATGATCTCGACAAGACCATTGCATTTTACAAGAAGCTGGGGTTTGTTTCTGCGCTGGAAACGGTGAACAAAGCCGCCGAGGAGCGCGTTGCGTTTCTTCAGCTTGGCGATCTGATGATCGAAACCTATGAAAACCATCGTGCGGCGGAAAAGGCCGGAGCAATCGACCATGTAGCTCTGGCAACGACCGATATCGAAGCCGCCTTTGCTGCGGCAAAAGAGGCAGAGATGCACCTGCTGCATTCCAGCATCCAGTCACTGCCGTTCTGGGAAAACGGTGTTCGCTTTTTCATGGTCGAAGGCCCGAATAAAGAGAGAATAGAGTTCTGCCAGAAATTATAAGCATCGCGTCAAGAGGAGAAAGGAGCGCGCCGTATGAGTTACACAGCAGAGCCGAAACAGCAGGATACGAACATCAAAATCCCTCTGATCAGTAAAATCGCTTACGGCATGGGCGATGTGGGCTGCAACTTCAGCTGGATGTTCGTTGGCAACTTCTTGATGATTTTTTACACCGATGTCTGCGGCATCAGCATGGCGGCAGTGTCCCTCCTGATGCTGGTCTCCCGCTTCTGGGATGCCATCAATGACCCCGTGATCGGTTCGCTGAGCGACCGCACCCGTTCCCGCTGGGGACGCTACCGTCCATGGCTGCTGTTCGGCGCACCGGCAACTGCTGTGGTGCTCGTGCTGACGTTCTGGGCGCACCCCACATGGTCAGACAGTGCTAAGAGCCTGTATATGTACATTACTTACTGTGTACTGGTTCTGGGCTATACTTGCGTGAACATCCCTTATGGTACGCTCTGCGGCACCCTGACCCAGAACATCGAGGAGCGTGCGAAAATCAACACCTCCCGCTCCGTCTGTGCCATGATCGCCATCAATATCATCAACATCATCACCCTGCCTTTGATCTCTGCTTTTGGCGGTGATAATGCAGCACGGGGATATCTTCTGGTGACCGTCCTTTACGGCGGTATCTTCACCCTCTGTCACTGGTTCTGTTTTGCCAAAACCAAAGAGGTCGTCCAGCCCCCGGAGCGGAAAAAAGTCTCACTGAAAAAGCAGTTGGATGCAGCACTTCAGAACAAGCCCTACCTGATTGCACTGGCGGGTCAGTTCCTGTTCGGTGTGACGCTGTATGGCCGCAATGCCGACCTGCTCTATTACTTCAAATATGTGGAAGGCAACGAGAATCTGTTTACCATCTACTCGATGATCCTGATCGTTCCCTCCATTCTGGGTGCTGCGGCATTCCCCTTCGTGTTTGAAAAGCTGGGCAACAAAGGGCACACCGCTTCCCTTTTCGCTGCCGGAACCGGCGTTTCCCTGATTGCGCTCTATTTCTTCAGTGCAGTTTCTTCTCCCATTCCGTTCTATACATTCGCTGCACTGTCCCAGTTCTTCTTCTGCGGATTCAATACCGCCATCTACGCCATCGTTCCCGACTGCGTGGAGTATGGCGAGTGGAAAACCGGTGTCCGCAACGATGGTTTCCAGTACGCATTCGTTTCACTGGGGAACAAGCTGGGCATGGCGATTGGCACCTCTGCGCTGGCTGGTGTGCTGAGTACATTGAGTTTTGCCCCCAATCAGGTGCAGAATGCTGCCGTGCAGAATGCGATGCACTATGCATTCTCGCTGCTTCCCGGTGTGCTGTGGCTGATAACAGCGATTGTCCTGTTCTTCTACCGAATCAGTAAGCGTTCGTATAACCAGATTATGTCCGAACTGAACGCTAAAAACACAGGTTGAGGTGATACCATGTTTGATGTTGTAGCTTTGGGAGAAAGCCTGATCGACTTTACCCCGAACGGAACCAATGCACAGGGCATCGAATTGTTTGCCCGGAATCCCGGCGGTGCACCCGCCAATGTCCTTGCCATGAATGCCCGTCTGGGCGGCAAAACAGCATTCATCGGAAAAGTCGGCAAAGACGGATTTGGCGATTTTCTCCGCCAGACCCTTGTGGAAAGCAGCATTGATGTGTCCGGTCTGGTGATTGACGAAAAGATTCCCACGACCCTTGCCTTCGTACAGCTTGACAGCAAGGGAGACCGCTCCTTTACCTTTTACCGGAACCCCGGTGCCGATGTGATGCTGACTTCGGCAGAAGTCAACAGGAATCTGATTGACGATGCTGCCATCTTCCATTTCGGCTCTGTCTCTCTGACCTCCGACCCGAGCCGCACCGCCACGTTGGAAGCTGCGCGGTATGCACGGCAGCAGGGCAAGCTGGTCAGCTTTGATCCCAATTACCGTCCGCTTCTGTGGGAGCACCCGGCAGATGCCATTGTCCAGATGCAGGAAGGTGTCAAGCTTGCGGATCTTCTGAAAGTTTCCGAGGAAGAAATGCAGCTTATCACAAACGAAAGCGACCTTGCCCGCGGCTCACAAGCCCTGCTCGAAATGGGGCCATCTCTTGTGCTGGTATCGCTGGGTGCAAAGGGTGCTTATTACCGGAACGCTGTGGGCGCAGGGCATCTTCCCACCTATGATGTGCCTACCGTGGACACGACGGGTGCAGGCGATGCTTTCATGGGCGCAATTCACTACCAGCTGCGGAGAAAAGCTGCGGAGGATTTGCGTACCCTCCCTGCATTTGAGCTTGAAGAAATCGTCCGCTTCGGCAATGCAGCGGGCAGTCTGACCACGACAAAGGGCGGCGCAATCCCTGCAATGCCCTCCATGGTGGAAATTCAGAACTGCATTGCCTCTATCCCACTGATGTAAAAGAAAGGATACCCTATGACAAAATTACAGATCAGAATGCGGCAGGTCGATCAGGTCAAGGACTTTGTAGATTTGCTGTCCAAATATCCCTATGAGATGGACTTAGTCTCCGGGCGATATACCATTGATGCCAAATCCCTGCTTGGCATTTACAGTCTCGACCTGAGCAATCCGCTTACCCTTGTGATTTATTCCGATTCCTGCGAAGAACTGCTGACACAGCTCCATGCGCTGCTCCCAGATTGCATCGTCTGATTTTCTACGCTTTTCTCCTTCTTCCATTTGCACCGTTCAATTCTGGTTCTCCTTCACCAGAATCGGGCGGTGTTTTGATTTGTATAAGTCCTACTATCACCACTTTACCACAATAAATTTTGCAAAACCATCTTGACGCGCTCCGCAATCCATGATACCCTTTATCGCAAATCCCACCGAGCTTGTCGGGGCAATGCCCCTCCATCTTGCTTGCGCAAGACCGCTCTGCCGCTTAAAAGCCCCACTGGGGCTTTCCTTGCTACGCAAACGCGGTCTTGTAGAAAAGTACAGAGCGGCGAGGATTTATTCCCCATGAAGATTTTTACCGCCCCGCAACACACCCGATCTATTTTGCCGCTGATTCACCCGACAAAATCATCGCTGCGCTGCGTGGGCGGTATTTTTCTTTTTCACAAATAAAATCTTATGTAGTTGTTCAATCTTCCAGAATTTATTTTTGGTTGTTGACTACACAACCGCAAAGTGTTATTCTTGTGCTTGAAAGAAGCAGGTTGTAGTGTCCGCACTGCGTCCGGCTTTCTTCATACTGTACCTTGAATCTTACATAAGCCGTCTGAACGAGATACTGCGCCATGACCTCACACTTTCTGTGGGCGAGCCGGACAACGCCGCTGCACAAACAGGGGCAGGAACTGCGTTCGGTGTGAACGGTGACCATGAGCAGGGGCTTTGCCTTTTCACACGTTTTGCTCTGCAAAATTTTCAACGTGCATTGCGGTTCGACTTCTGAAATTTTCAGTGTTGCACGGAAAGGGCGAAAGCAAGTATCGACCTGTGGCCACAAATTTTCAATGCTTGAAAAATTGCTGTCCACTCAGTCATCCTTGTTGGGGAGTGCCTTCCCCAAACCCTGCTCTAGCTTCGCACCGTTGGTGCGAATGCGGCGTGTCGTTTTACATAGCCCTCTCCATCCCGGAGCGGGCATTTATCATTTTCACAGGAGGTCGAATATGGCTGAAATGAAAAGTCCGAACGCACACGCACGAGAGAACCGCAATGACACGCCGCAAAAACGAAAGACACACATCATCAAAGTCAGGGTGACCGCAGAAGAAAAACTGCGGATCGCATACGCCTGCAAAGAACTCCACCTCACCCAATCCGAACTCGTCCGCCGCGTCCTGTACGGCGTGAACGTCAAGCACACCGTTGTGGTGGCGCAGAGCGGCGAGGATGCACTGGCGGCGCTTGCTGCCTTGTCTGCCCAGTGCAGCAAGGTAGGAAGCAACCTCAACCAGCTTGCACGGCACTTCAACTCCGGCGGCAAAGACACCGAGCAGCTCCGGGCGCAAATTCTGGAGGAACTGTCCGCACTCACGAACTTTCGGCTGAAAGCCGAAGAAACGGTTGGTGAACTGTATGGCAACCATCAAGCATTTAAGCTCGAAGAACTCTAACTATGCCGCCGCCGAAAGCTATCTCACCTTTCAGCACAACGAGTACACCGGCCTGCCCATTCTGGACGAGAAGGGCAGACCCAAGCTGCGGGATTCGTACCTGCTCGACACCCTTGAGTGCGGCGAATCCTCATTTGCTATGGCCTGCCTGATTGCCAATCGCAAGTACGGCAAGAACGGCGGGCAGGAGGACGTGAAGACCCACCATTATATCATCAGCTTCGACCCGAAGGACGCAGTAGAGAACGGCCTGACCATGGAACGGGCGCAAGCCCTTGGCTTGCAGTTCTGCAAGGACAACTTCTCCGGTCATCCCGCCATCGTCTGCACCCACCCGGATGGGCACAACAGTGCCGGGAACATCCACGTCCACATCGTCATCGGCAGCTTGCGCGTCCGCACCGTGGAACGGCAGCCCTTCATGGACAAGCCGTGCGACTGGGAAGCGGGCAAGAAGCACCGCTGCACCTCTGCCATGCTCCGGCACCTCCGTGTCGCTGTCATGGAGATGTGCGAGCAAGCCGACCTGAACCAGATCAACCTGCTGGAAGCCCAAGGCGACCATGTTTCGGAGCGCGAGTATTGGGCACAGCGGCGCGGACAACGCCGCCTCGACCATGCCAACGCCAAACTTGCCGCCGAAGGGCAGCAGCCCACCCAGACCGTCTATCAGACCGAGCTGGACAAGCTGCGAAAGCAGATCTACGCTGTGCTGAACAAGACCACCACCTTCGAGGAATTTTCTGCATTGCTCATGCAGGAACACGGCATCGCCGTGAAAGAGAGCCGAGGTCGGTTGAGCTACTGCCCGCCCGGCCGGACAAAGTTCATCACCGCCAAGAAACTGAGCAAGAAGCTGGAAAAAGAGCAGGTGCTGACCGCCCTCTCCCAGAACATCCAGCTTACCGCCATCATCCAGCCCAGCAGCGAGAAGAAGCCGGATAAGATCAGGAAACTGGTTGACATTCAGGCGAACGTTGCTGCGGGCAAGGGCATCGGCTATGAGCGTTGGGCGAAAAAGTTCAACCTCAAACGCTGGTCGCAGACCTTGTGTCTCCTGCAGGAGAAAAAGCTGCTCAGCGAAGATGCCCTGCACCAGCGCATTGCCGAACTGCAAACCCAGCACGACGATGCACTGGCGGTGGTCAAAGACTTGGATGCCCGCATGGTCTCCCTCAAGGAGCTGCGCGGACATCTTGTGGTCTATCGGCAGTACAAGCCCCTTGCACAGAAGCTCCAGACTGTGCGGAATCCCGCCAAGTTCAAGGATCAGCACCGTGCAGAGTTTGCTGTGTACGAGGCCGCTTGCGCCTATTTCAAGGCCAACGGGCTCAGGACACTGCCGGACCTAAAAAAGCTGGATGCCGAATATCAGACCCTTTCCTCGGAGAAAAACGGATTCTATACCCGCTACAAGAAAGCGCAGATCGAACTGCGTGAACTCCGCACCGCACAACAGAACGTGGAAGCCTTCTTCCGCAAGGAAGAGCGCAACCACGCCGTACCGCAGCAGGAGGTCAAATGAACAACACTCTGACGGATCGATGTGTGAATAAACCCAACCTCACCCACGCCCCTCACCGGGCTTCGTCCTTTCGCCTGTACCCCACCCATTGGGACGGAGGGTAGCCCCTCTGTCTTTTCGGACGTAAAGAACGCCATCTCGACCCGGCAGGCAGCGGAGCTATACGGCTTCGCCGTAAACCGGAACGGCATGATGTGCTGTCCCTTCCACGGGGATAAACACCCCAGCATGAAGGTAGACAGCCGTTTCCACTGTTTCGCCTGTCAGGCGGATGGCGATGTGATCGATTTTGTCGGCAGACTTTTTCAACTTTCTCCCTATAAGGCTGTGGAAAAGTTGAAGAACGATTTCGGCATGGCACTTGCCGACGGCAAGGTGCGGCTTGCTCCCCGCAGACCGCCCACCGTCCGGCAGCAGCTGCTGGACTATTACCGCTGTCTGCAGCGTTGGCGGGTCCGATACGCACCGCAGTCACCCACAGAAGAACTTCACCCCTGCTTCCTTGAAGCGATAAAGAACCTTGACATCGTTGAATATTATCTGGACTGTTCGGTGCTCCCGGACCCGCAGACCGAAAACGAGCTACGGAAGTATTGGGAGGGATTGCATGAGCGACTGGAAAAAGAGGAACGACGATTGGCGTGACGAGGACGAACTGGAAGAAGAGGAAGAATGCGAATGCCCTTGGGTAGACAGCAAGGGCAAAGTGCGTGAAACCGCTTACTGCCAGTACCTTTTAGAGAAGCACCCCATGATGTGCCTGAAACAGAAGCTGTTCGACCAGAACGGCGAGGTGGACGAGGACGCACTGCTCTACGAAGTCCACAGCGACCTCCGTGACTTTGTGCTCGACAACCTTGCCAAGAAGGAAAAGCAGGTTCTGGACGCACTCCGTATCGAAACCTATACCCCCGAATGGAAACCCCAGCTTGACCGCATCCATCTCCAGAACGGGACCTACTTTCTGGACGAGCGGGGATTTGTGCCGGAAAAGGAACTCTGCCTGAACCGGCTCCCCGTGGAATACCAGCCCGATGCCCCCGCACCGACCAAGTGGCTGGAATTTCTGGACGATCTGCTCATCCCGGAGGACATTCTGACCTTGCAGGAATATCTCGGCTATCTTCTGATCCCGTCTACCAAGGCGCAGAAGATGCTGGTCATGACCGGCAAGGGCGGCGAGGGGAAGTCCCGCATCGGCTTGCTGCTGAAGAAGCTGTTCGGGGAAGCCTCTCACTCCGAATCCATCCTCCGCATCGAAACGAACCGCTTTGCCAGTGCAAATCTGGAGTACAAGCTGGTCATGGTCGATGACGACCTGAACATGGTGGCTTTGCCCGAAACTCGGAACATCAAGTCCATCGTCACCGCCGAAGACCGTTTGTGCATCGAGCGGAAGAATAAGCAGGCTGTCCAAGGTCTGCTGTACGTTCGTTTCATCTGCTTCGGCAATGGCAACCTTGTGGCTGCTCACGATGACAGCGACGGCTTCTGGCGCAGACAGATCCTCATCACGGTGAAAGACCGTGACCCTGCCCGAGTGGATAACCCGTTCCTTATCGAAGAGCTGTCCGAGGAGCGTCCCGGCATCCTGCTGTGGATGCTGGAAGGTCTGCACCGTCTGCTGGCGAACCGCTATCAGTTTACCATCAGCGAGCGCTCCATCCAGAACCTCGAAGCAGCCATGGCGGACAGCGACAACCTGACCCAGTTCATGCAGGCAACGGCGTATGTCCGCTTCAAGCCCGACACCGAGGAACGCTCCACCTATCTCTACCGCGCCTACACCAAGTGGTGCGAGGATAATCTGGAATCGCCTGTTCCGCAAAAGAAGTTCAGCCAGTTCCTGCTGAAAAATGCGGGGAAGTATGGCCTGACCTTCTCCAAGCACATCGAGGGAAAGTACCGCGGCTTCCGGGGCGTATGCGTCCACCCCGCCTTTGCTGCGGCATAAAACACACGAAAAGTGAAAAACTCCCGCCCTACGCGCCCTAAAGCCATGGTTTTGACTTGTTATCGCTGTTTTCTCCGGGCGCGTATCTGCCCTTTCCGGGCGGATGCAGGGCGGCAACACGCCCTTCGGAGCGGGAGAGAAACCAGGATGCGCCCCAAGAGGGCGCGTGCATCCCAGCCATGCGCCCTATAAAATCAACACAGGAAGGTACTTTTGTGTGGTTTGGGGCGCGTGGGGCGCGTAAATTCAAGTTCTCGCACTTTTTTGGGCTGCTGCTTCGGGTCAGGAGCGGCAGGCCCTTACATATTTACCGGCCCACAAGGGTGCAGCTCAACCGGAGCTGCACCGGGTCTGGAGAAGTGCAAAGGAGACATGCCTATGACGAATGTCCGCAAAAATTCCGCTAAACTGACCCGTGAGGACTTGAAAATCGCGCCCGAATCTCCTACAATGGAATTGTCCGAAACCCCTGCCGTAGAACCTTCTGACCAGACCAGAAAAACTGTCCGACACGCCCCGCTCGTTTACCGGGTGGAGGAGATCGCCCAACTGTTGGCGATCTCCAACCGTGCTGCGTACAATCTGTGCAACACCACGAAAGACTTCAAGGTGATCCGCCTCGGTACCAGCATCCGGGTAAGCAAGCAGAGCTTCGATGATTGGTTTGCAGCGGTCTGAGGGAGGGAACATCTATGGCATCTATTCTCAGGCGCGGAGATTCCTACTCCGTTCGTTTCAAATACAAAGACCATGCTGGCCGGATCTGTGAAGGCTGGGAGAGTTTCAAAACCAAGAAGGAAGCGCAAGACCGCAAGATCTCGGTAGAGAAAGAACTCTTGGACGGTACGTTCCTCATACCCGATGCAATGACGGTAGCGGAAATGCTGTACAAGTGGCTCCCCATCCAGTCCAGCAAGCACAAGTGGGCACCCAAAACCTACACCCACACGGTAGCCATGATCCAGAATCTTGTCGTGCCCTATCTCGGCAAGAAGCAGATTCAGAAGGTTCAGACGTATGACCTTGAACAGTTCTACGCCACTTTGAGCCGGACACCGCGCGGACTGTATAAGCAGGGTGTCAAGCAAACGCTCACCGACAAACAGAAGCGGCAGTTTCTGACGGGTGCTTCCATCCGGGAAGTCCATGCCATGCTCAAGACTGCTTTTTCCTATGCCGTTGAGTGGGGTCTGCTCCTCAAGTCACCGATTCCGAGAGAAGCCCCGAAATCGACCTCGGAAGAACGTGCCATCTGGGACGAAAAGACCATGCTTGCTGCGTTGCAGACCATGACCGACCCCACGCTCCACCTTGCTGTTCATCTGAGCATGATCCTCTCGCTGCGTGTCGGAGAGATCCTTGGCTTGCAGCCGGGAGACATCGACTTCGATGCAGCGGATGGACGTGGGACCATCACGGTCGGCAGGAGCTTACAGCGCACCGAAAAGGCTGCACTGGAAAAGACCGACCCGAATCAGATCTACCACATCTTCCCCGACCAGCGTGAGGGCAGCAGCTCCGCACTGGTGCTGAAGAAGCCGAAAACCAAGAAATCCAGCCGCACCCTTTATCTGACGAGACCCTTGAAAGAGGAACTGCTGGCTTGGCTGGAAAAGCTCCGTCAGGACGAGCTTGCCATGGATGGCAGGTATCGCAACTGTGGTCAGCTCTTCCGCCTGCCCAACGGTATGCCTGTTGCCCCGGAAGCCCTTTCTAAATGGTACCGCACTTGGCGTGCAGAGCACCCGGAGTTTGAGAAGATCGTGTTCCACGGTCTGCGCCACTCCAGTGCCACTTACCAGTTGATTGAATCCGGCGGCAACATCAAAGCCGTGCAGGGCAACACCGGTCACGCCACCACCGGCATCCTGATGGACACCTACGCCCACACGCAGGACAAGCCCCGGTTGGAGCTGGCTGAGAAGCTGGAAACAGACTTCTATTCACAGGACATCGGTTCCCCCAAATCCGGCTCTGCACCGGTAAAAGAAAATCTGCCGGACAGCATCCAGATCACCCCGGAAGGGATGCTGAAAGTTGTCCGGCAGATGAACCCCGAGCAGCGGCGTGAGTTTACCCGCCTGCTGTTCGCCTGAAAAAAGTATGGAAAAAACGCTCACGATGCACAGAATGCAGACAATGCAAGGAAAAACACGGCTTTCCCGCCGGTGTGCAAAAAGTGTGCAAAAGTGTGCAGAGCCCCAGAAAATGGAAAATCCCACGAGGAATCTTACGATTCTTCGTGGGATTTTGGTGCGCTCGAGGGAACTCGAATCCCTGGCCCTCTGATTAAAAGTCAGATGCTCTACCGGCTGAGCTACGAGCGCATATTTCCGCAGTGAACATACTGCCGAATAATATTACCACAACTTGCGCAAAAATGCAAGGGTTCCCGGGCAAAAAGGCGCAAAAAGCTCCTGCATCGGTGTGGGCTTCCGCTTTTCATCCGCGCAGCAGATCGAAGATGCTCCGGTGTCGGCAGCGGAAGGGGCTTCATCCCGATAACTTCCTCTTTACAAACCCGGCAAGAATCGTTACAATCAAATCAAATCCGTCTGCAGTGCGCTGCGTTTTACTGCCCAGCAGTGTGCGCCCCGCCGCGCTGCACCCGCAAACTTTTTCCCGGCTTTGGCATTCTGCCGGGCCGCGCCGATACGTTTTTTGCAGGAGGTTTTTCCTATGAAGATCACTCGCCGTACTGTTCTTCGCCTGACCGGTGCCGCTGCCGCTTCGCTGGCGCTTTCCAGCTGCAGTGCTTCCGGCAGTGCCATTCTGGGCAGCAATTTTTCCAGCTGGCTCCAGCAGACACTGGGCATCAGTTCTTCCGGCGCAGCTTCTTCTGCTGCATCCTCGGAGGACATGGCTGCTTCCTCGCTGGCAGCAAGCGAGCAGCCCGCTGCCAGTCTTGCCGCACTGCCCGCTTACGATGCCGACCCGCTGACCGGTGAGGCCAAGCGCAGCAATGGCCGTATCGTGGGCGTGATGGTGAACAACATCTCCAACACCTCCCGTCAGAACGCCCGTCCGCAGCGCGGCCTTTCCTCTGCCGATTTGCTGATCGAGTGCAAGGTGGAGGGCGGCATCACCCGCTTCTGCGCGGTGTTCCACGATGCCGACTCCATCCCGGAGATCGGCCCGCTGCGCTCTGGCCGCGACCAGTTCTTGCAGCTGCTGATGCCCTATCAGGCGCTGTACTACCACGACGGTGAGAGCGCCGCCTGCACCAAATTCATCAACGTATACAACTATTCCGGCCTGAACATCGGCGGCAAGAGCTACTTTAATACTCCCACCCATCCGCATGTGGCTCACCGCGACAGCCGGGGCCGGGATGTGGCCTATGAACACACCGAGTTCACCTCCGGCAAGGAGATCCGGCAGGCCGCTTCCAACGCGGGCATCGGCCTGAAATACGATTACGACACCACCTTCTTCCGCTTTGCGGACTACCGCACCGGCGAGGAGAACGCCATGCAGGGTGCTTCCTCCGGCAAGGCGGTCAGCATCACCCACTCGGACCACTACAAGACCAGCTTCCGCTATGATCCGCAGTCCCGCACCTATAAAATGCAGATGTACAGCCGCATCTCCGGCAAGTTTGAAAACACCGTGGACGAGCTGAACGCAAAGCAGCTGAGCTTTGACAACCTGCTGGTCTGCTTTGCTCCCATCGAGCGCTATTCCGGCGACTCCGGCGATGTGCAGCAGGTAAGCTACATCTCCGGCGGCGATGCCTATTATTTCAGCCGCGGCGCTGTACAGCATGGCCGCTGGGAAAAGGCTTCGCCTGAGCATCCGCTGCGGGTCTACG
>OBIX01000038.1_pt1 | contig 36799 bp, 57 predicted proteins | sample 1496251 | NCBI WGS metagenome assembly OBIX01 (sample SAMN05065742, study PRJEB22554) | human gut metagenome | biome: ENVO:2100002; feature: ENVO:00000062; material: ENVO:00002003 | host: Homo sapiens | place: USA | reverse complement strand
TACACTCGACTAGTCGTCGGCAGCGTCAGATGTGTATAAGAGACAGATTTTAAAGAAAGGGGGAAAACAGGCATGGAAGGCACCAAGGCCCGTAAGGCCAAGATCACAAGATTATATAATAAAACCGTTGAAAATATGCGAGAGATCGGGACTTTTAAGCCTGAGTTTGAAGCCCCCGTAAGGCGATACGCTGAACTGTCTATACAATACGAAATTTTGAATGACAAATGGTATGAAAACGGCTGTGAAATTACGGAGGAATACACGAATAAATCCGGGGCCACCAATCAGAGGAAGACCGCACTGTATATGGCTCTGGAAAATCTGCGGAAAGAGCTGATGGACATGGAAAATGTCTTCGGGCTTACCCCCAAAGGCCTCCGGCAGATTAAAGCCAAGGGACTGGAGCAGAAGCAGACCAGCGCCCTGGATAAAGCCCTGGAGAGATTAAGTGAGTAAGTTCAAGAACTGGGACACCGTTTTCAATTACGCTAGGGACTGTATATCCGGAAAACGGGTAGCCAACAAGTACCGGATCAAGGCCTGCCAGAGATTCCTAGAAGACTACGAAAGCGGCCGTTATGATTTTGACCCGAAAGACGCAGAATTTGTGATCCGGATCATAGAAAATACCATCTGTCACCAACAGGGGGAGGATAAGGACGGGATCCCGCTCAGGGGAAAGCCCTTCCTCCTTATGGACTTCCATAAATTTATCATATACAACTTGTTGGGGTTCTACAACAAAGGCACCAGGATCAAGAGGTTCCATGAGTGCCTTATTTTTATTCCCAGGAAAAATGTCAAGACCAGCTTTGCCGGAGCCCTGGCCTACGCTCTGGGGCTTCTTTACCGTCTGTCAGGAACCAAGATCTATGTAGTGGCTGCCGCACTGAAGCAGACCTTAGAGACCTTCGGTTTCGTCACCTACAACATAAAGCATATGGGAGAATGGGACGAACAGGGAGGAAAGTTCCACATCATTGATAATAACAATGAGCACTCCATAAAGGCGGAGATCGGCGGCGGCCTGGTGGAACTGAACGCTATGGCAGCCAACCCGGACGCCCAGGATTCCTTTAACTGCAACATTGCTATTGCAGATGAGATCCACGCTTTCAAAAAGCCGAAGCAGTACACTCTGTTTAAAGAAGCCATGAAAGCATACCGGAACAAGCTCATGATCGGAATCTCCACCGCCGGGGACGATCCAAACAGCTTCCTGGCCCAGCAGGTAGAGTATGGCAAGAAGGTCCTGGACAAAGAGATCGAGAACGAACAGTATTTCTTTTTCATCTGTGAGGCGGATCCGGTGAAAAACGAAGAGGGAAAAGAGTATATCGACTATACCAATTCCCTGACCCATGAGATGGCAAATCCGGCTTATGGGGAATCCGTACAGCCGGAAGAACTGATGGAGGAGGCCATGCAGGCCCAGAACAATCCGCAGCTTCGGAAAGATTTCTTTGCAAAGTCCCTGAACGTCTTCACAAGCGCCATGGAAGCATACTTTGACATGGCAGTGATCCGGTCGTCAGACGCAAAGTATAATTGGAGCCTGGAGGAACTGGCAAAGCTGCCGATCAAATGGTACGGCGGCGCTGACCTGTCAAAAATGCATGACCTTACCGGGGTGGCGCTCCACGGACGCTATAAGGACGTGGATATCGCTGTCACCCATGCTTTCATGCCTGTAGTCCAGGCACATATAAAGGCAGACGAGGACCATATCCCGTTTTTCTGGTGGGAGGAAATGGGCTGGCTGACCATGTGCAACGGCGGCGTGATCGACTATGACGATCCTGTGAAATGGTTCGTAAAGATGAGGGCCATGGGCTTTAAGATTAAGTGGATCGGATATGACCGCAGGTACAGCCGGGAATTTGTTCTGCGGGCAAAGAAAGCCGGATTTAAGGTGATAGACCAGCCCCAGAGATATGTAGAGAAGACAGAGGCCTTCCGGGAAGTGGAGAACCAGTACATAGAACAGAAATTTTATTACTGCCACAACCGGGCCTATGAATATTGCATTGAGAATGTAAAAGCCATAGAAGACTCTGACGATTTCGTCAGGTTTGAAAAGGTAGAGAAACATTTAAGGATTGATCTCTTTGACGCTGATATCATTGCCGCAAAACAGATGTTGAAAGATATGGAGAAGGCACAGAAGGCAGCGGATTGGTTTGGAATTGGAAAGAAGGGAAACAAAGATGAGTAAGAACAGGAAGAAGGACAAGAAAAAAGTAAGGGCAGAGCCGAAAAGCACAGCGCAGGCATGGCTGGTCTCAGATGAGGCCTATCAGACCTTATGCTGTACCAATTACACCAGGCTCAGTGATAATCCGGAGATCCAGGCGGCGGTAAATAAGATCTGCGACCTGATCTCATCCATGACCATACATCAAATGCAGAATACTCCAAATGGAGACACCAGGATCAAGGACGGGATCTCCCGGATGGTGGACATCACGCCGAACCCATACATGACAAGGAAAACCTTCATGTCTGTGGTAGTACGTACCTTACTCCTGGAGGGAGATGGCAATGCTGTGGTGGTTCCGGAGACACGGAGCGGATACCTGTACAGTTTAAATCCTATACCGCCGGGATATGTATCATTCCTTCCGCAGGCAGCAGGATATGGATATCAGGTGATGATAAACGGAAATATTTATGATCCGGATACCCTCCTGCATTTTGTGATAAATCCTTCCCCGGATTATCCCTGGAAAGGAACCGGATACCGGGCAACGTTAAAGGACGTGGCAAAGAACCTGAAACAGGCGGCGGCCACAAAGAAAGGGTTTATGGAAAGCAAGTGGAAACCTCCGGTGATCATAAAGGTAGATTCCACAACAGAGGAGTTGTCTGACGAAAAGGGAAGGGACAATATCCTGAACCAGTATATTGAAAATACAGAAGCAGGGAAACCCTGGGTGATCCCGGCAGACCTGTTTGAGGTGGTAAGCGTGAAGCCCTTGAGCCTGAATGACCTGGCTCTCACAGACGGGGTGACGCTGGATAAGAAGACGGTTGCGGCCATTCTGGACGTACCGCCTTTTTTAGTTGGCGCCGGGGAGTATAAGGAAGCTGAGTGGAACAATTTCATCAACACCCGGATCCGGCCCCTGTGCAATGCTCTGGAGCAGGAAATGACCAGGAAGATCCTGATCAGCACTGAGCGGTATTTTAAGTTCAATGTCCGGAGCCTTTACAGCTATGACATTGAGAAGTTGTCAAATGTGGGCTGCAACTTGTATACCAGAGGAATCATGACTGGAAACGAGGTCCGGGACTGGACAGGGCAGTCACCGAAAGAGGGACTGGACGAACTTATCATACTGGAGAACTACATACCGCAGGGTATGATCGGAGACCAGAAAAAGCTGGAGCAGAAGGGAGGGGATGGAGATGAATGAGGAAAACCGGGTAGCTTACCAGGTCAGGAGCACACAGTCGAAATTTGAGACCAGGGAAGCAGACGGGGAGATGTACATCAGCGGTTATTATGCCGTATTCAATTCGGAGTATGAGATGTGGCCCGGGGCTGTGGAATCTATTGCGGATACTGCTTTTGACGGAGCCCTTGCAGATGATATCAGGTGTCTGATCGATCACGAGACACGCCTTGTCCTTGGCCGGAACAAGGCCGGGACCCTGACCCTGAAAGTAGACACCAGGGGACTGTGGGGAGAGGTAAGGATCAATCCAAACGACCAGGACGCTGTAAACCTGTACGAGAGGGTGAAGCGTGGGGACGTGGATCAGTGCAGTTTCGGATTCGACATCTTAGATGAAGAATTTGAAGACCGTGGTGATACCGTGAAATGGACAATTAAGAAAGTAAAACTCTATGAAGTATCCGTGGTCACTTTCCCAGCCTACGAGGAAACCTCGGTATCTGCCAGAAAGCGGCAGTTAGGGGAAATCAAGAAACGGTCCATTGAAGCCTGGAAACAGCGGACATTGAAAAGATTGAAAGGAGAAGAGTAATGGCATTAAAAGTATTGCTGCTTAGAAATAAGCTGGACATGAAGAAAAAGAGCCTGCAGGAGCTGCGGGACAAGGATCCTGATTTTGAGAAAAGGGAGAAAGAACTGGAAGACGCCATTAATGAAATGAATGAGGAAACCTCCGAGGAAGACCGGCAGGTGGTAGAGCAGCAGGCAGAAGACTTCCAGAAAGAAAAAGACGAACATGAGAAGGGCAAGAAGAGTCTGGAGACCGAGATCGAAGGGATCGAGGAAGAGATCCGGGCAGAAGAAGAAAAGCAGCCAAAGCCGGAACCGGCAGAGGGAAGAGGTAAAGAAGGAGGAGCAGAAAAGCCAATGGAAGTAAGAGGAAGAGTACCTGGAAATTTCTTCGGACTGAATATCCAGGAGAGGGACGCCATGATGGCGAGAACTGACGTAAAAGAATTTCTGGAAAGAGTGAGGGAGTGCATTAAGGAAAAGAGAGCCCTGACCAATGTTGGGCTGACAATCCCGGACATCATGCTGCCTATGATCCGGCAGGTGGCAACGGAAACTTCCAAACTGATCCGGTATGTGACCGTAAGATCTGTAGGAGGAACCTCCAGGCAGAACATCATGGGAGAGATCCCGGAAGGAATCTGGGACGAAATGTGCGCTTCCATCAAAGAGATGGATCTGGCATTTTACAACATGGAGATGGACGGCTATAAAGTATCCGGATACTTTGCGGTATGCAATGCGATCCTGGAAGATTCTGACGTCAACCTGGCTACAGAATTTATCAACGCCCTGGGTAAAGCAATCGGAAAAGCCGTAGACAAAGCGATCCTCTACGGAAAGAATGTGAAAATGCCTATGGGTATCGTGACTTCCATCCTTCTGACAGAGGCCCCGGACGAATATCCGGCTACCGGAAGAGAGTGGGAGGATCTTAGCACCAGCCATGTGATCACCGGAAAGACCGCTACAGGGATCGCCCTGTTCCAGGATATCGTGACTTCCTCCGGGATCATTGACAATGACTATGATACCGAGGAGATCGTATGGGTAATGAACAAGAAAACCCATACGAAACTGATCGCTGAGTCCATGGGCGTAAACTCTGCCGCAGCGATCGCCGCCGGAATGAACAATTCCATGCCGGTGATCGGAGGCCCTATCGTGGAACTGAAATATATCCCGGACGATACGATCATCTTCGGATATTTCAAAAACTACGTCCTGGCAGAAAGGGCAGGCACCAAGATCGCACAGTCTGAGCATGTGCGGTTCCTGGAAGACCAGACCGTATTTAAAGGAACCGCCCGGTACGATGGAGACCTGGCGATCCGGGAGGCCTTTGCAGTATACGGTATTGGAAAAGCGCCTGTAACAACCGCTCCCACCTTTGCGGGGGAATGATGACCCTGTATAGTGTCATAGGCACGATAGAAGGGGACACGGACCTGTACGGAAAAAATGCTTCTGATTTGGGATCCTACAAGATCGCCAAGTCCGGAGCAGTTACCGGAACAGGCCTGTATGTCTCCGGCTATACAGGGTTTAATGGGACGGATGTCAATGAGCAGGAAGGATTCTACTTCCCGATCTCATTCACCCAGTCCCAGGAAGTGCGTGAAGCATATATGCAGGTGGTAGGCAGTAAGAATCCGCCTGTAAAGATGGACGCAGAGAATGTGATCTATCTTGGAAAGACTGCCGCAACAGCCAAGAAGAAACAGGTGCAGATCACCCATGGAGATGACCGCCTAATCCTGACCTTTGAAGGCTGTGCATTTAAGAAATCATAGGAAGGTGGAGAGGCATGACAGATGAAGAAAGGCTTGCAATCCTGAAACAGGACCTGCAAAGGAAGACCAACAGCTATGATGATTATCTAAGAATCCTGCTGAACCAGGCGAAAGCCCAGGTGCAGAGGGAGGGCGTGGATCTGTCTGTGGGAATTGAGGGGGATATGGTGGTGATCGAGTATGCTGCATATCTATTCCGGAAGCGGGCCAGTGGAGACACTGCCATGCCACGGTACCTCCGCCTGCAGCTGAACAACATGAAGATGAGCCAGGCAGGAAGAGGTGAAAAGAATGACCTTTGATGACGGGATCCTAAAGGTCTATAGGACAGTGAACAAGGCAGAGCCGGGAAATAAGCCTGTGATCGGACTGGAATATAAAGACAGTTACTATTTTGGATATGCAGAGCTGGGATTTACTAGAGTATACACAGCCATGCAGGCCAAGCAGCAGGTGGACGCTGTAGTAAATGTCCCTGACTGGAATGATATCCGGACACTGGATATCTGCGCTATGGAAGACGGAGGGCAATACCAGATCGGCCTGGTGCAGCCCACCCATGACGAAGACGGACTGCGGATCATGAAACTGACCCTGCAGAGACTGGAGGAACATTATGAACTCTAAGATCAAGATCATCAGAGACACGCTCCTGAAGATATCCGATAATGTAGGGCATTATGAGGCAAAGGAAAAGAATGACCAGTATATCGTATGGGCGGAGGACTCGGAAGGAAGCTCCGTAGAAGGAGATAACCGGAAGGTAAACCAGTCTATTCAGGGGACCATTGATTATTTCACCCGGACAGAATTTGACCCAATGGTAGACGATATCCAGGAAGCTCTGATAGATGCAGAAATTTCTTTTTACCTGAATTCCGTCCAGTATGAAGATGAAACAAAGTATATCCATTATGAATGGGTGTGGGATGTGGGGTGAACCTATGGCGAAGATCGAATTTAAGGGCATAGATGAATATGCAAAACGTCTGGGAATACTCTGGAAAGAAGAGCGTGGGATCCTGGAAGAAGCTGTTTACAAAGGCGCCGAAGTCGTAGCAGATGAGATTAAAAAAGGCTTGCAGTCCATTCCGACGGATGAAGGTATCGGAACACCGGAAAATCCGATAACAGGAGTAAGCAAAAGACAGAAAGCAGATCTTATAAATGGATTTGGTCTTGCACCTATAGAAAATACAGATGGATATGTAAACACAAAGGCTGGATTTGATGGATATGGAAGCATTAAAACCAAGAAGTATCCGAAAGGTCAGCCTATTACTATGCTGGCAAGGAGCATAGAAAGTGGAACATCTTTCCGGAATAAAACGCCTGTGATCAGGCAGGCAACGAACCGGGCAAGAAAGAAAGCACAGGGAGCTATGGACCAGGTGGTACAGGAGAAAATTGAAGGGATTATGAAGTAAAGGAGAACGAATATGGCTATTAAAGGTTTAGCAGTTCCGATTTTTGCGAACTATAACTTTGACGGAAACAAGGTATATTTTACAGATGGGTTCAGATGTGGAAAAGCTGTGGAATATAGCTTTGAGCCGGAGACGGCAGACGATAACCCGCTGTATGGAGACAATATGATAGCGGAACATGACTACGGCGTCTTTACAAGAGGAACACTAACACTTAATACAACGGATCTTGATTATGAATCATCAAAGAATCTTCTGGAATTAAAAGAAGTAAGTAAAACAGTTGGAGACCTGGAAGTAAAAGAACTGGTATTTGATGATGATGGAAAAGCAAAACCGAAAGGATTCGGAATATACGAGACCCATCAGATCAATGACGTAGACTGCTACAGGGCTCTTATTTTTCCAAGGGTAACGCCAAAAGATCCGTCAGATTCAGCAACGACAAAAGGAGAATCCATTGAGTGGCAGACGAAAGAGCTGGAGTGTACCGTGGAAAGATCCGAGGAAGTAAACGAGAACTATAACCACCCGTGGAAATATGAGGCATGGTTTAACTCGGAAAATGATGCACTGGAATATCTGAAAACAGTTTTAAATGTACTGGAAAAGCTGACAGTGACCTCTGCAGAAGGCACAGCAGCAGGAAGTACAAAACTGACAGTTACTCCGGCGAAGGCAGCGGGAAACTCTTATAAGTACAGCACGTCCGGACAGGCTCCTACCTACAAACAGGATCTTACAGAGTGGGAGGACTGGGACGGATCCGCAGAAATTGAAGCCGCAAACGGAACAACGCTCTATCTGGCGGAAGTAAACGCAGAGAAAAAAGCGGTAAAGGCCGGAAGCGTTACTATAAAAGCGAAAGCAGGTGCATAAGATGGAACGTTGTGTATTTGTTGAGATTGCAGGGAAACAGTATCCTATGTCATTTTCTCTGGGAGCTACGAAAAAGATCATTGGAAAATTTGGCAGTACCCAGAATATGATGAAAAATTTAAAGAAGACCCAGGAAAAAGGGAATGAGGAGAACATGGAACTTTCCGACAGAGATAGTCTTGAAGCGCTAGAGACTATCTCTTTTATTTTGGAGATTCTCATCGCCCAGGGTTGCGCTTACAAAAATTATTTTGAGAAGGACCTTCCGGCTCCGGTAAATGCACCAATAGAAGACGGGAAGTGGATCCCGCTTCCCAAGGAGGCTTTGGATATTGCAATCCAGATCGCAGACACGAAAAAGATTGTGGAAAAAATCTCTGAATGTGTAAACCAGGGGAGCAAAAAGAAGATAGAGGCTAAAGCAGCAGGAAAAAATCCAAAAGCCGCTCAAGGGTAAATTCCCTTGGGTGGCTGGATATGTGGGGGAGAAAGATGAATATTCCTTGCTTGGAATATACCTGTATGCCCATTGCAGAACTGTCAGATCTTGCGGATCTGTATGCAGCCTCTGAAGGAAATGTGATTGTAAGAGAAATAGAGGAATACGAAGGAAGCTACATTCCAGATTTGAGGTGAGAAAATGGCAGGGTATGATATTGGCCCCAGGATAGGGATCACAGGCGAAAAAGAATTTAATAACCAGATCCAGAGAATCAACAATTCCCTGAAGGAATACGGCTCTGAGATGAAGGCCCTGACCAGTGAATTCCAGGACAACGAGAATTCTCAGCAGGCCCTGATTGCCAAAAGCCAGGTCATGGAAAAACAGCTTGAAGCACAGAGAAGTAAAGCTGCTATTTTACAGGATCAGTATAATAAGCAGGTGCAGATTCTGAATGATCTGAAGACAGCATATGAGCAGGCAGCCAAGGGAGCCGGAGAAAATTCAAAAGAAGCGGAGAGAGCCAAGAAAGCCTTTAATGAACAGGCAAATACAGTTACAAGACTGAAAGTTGCCATGAATGAGACAGACGGGTATATAAACAACCTAAACAACAGCTTGAATAAAAACAGCCGTATGTTAGGAGAGATAGAGGCAGGGACCAGGGACGCTGTTACCGGGCTGAGCAATCTGAAATCAGAATCCCAGCAGGCTGCAGATTCTCTGGAAGACATGAGCAAAGGGATCACCGCCGGAAACTTAATGGACGCTGCAGATGCTATCTCAGGAGTAGGAGACAAGATCATTGAGACCGGACAGAAAGCTGCAGGCGCTTTTACCGATCTGGAAAGCGTTACTACCAGAGTAAACACATACTTTGGGCTGACCGGACAGGCTGCGGAACAGATGGGCGGTGTTGTAGAAAACGTATTCAGGTCTGGAGTGACCGGAAGCCTGGAAAAGGTCGGAGAAGCAGTTATTACGGTAAATAATAACCTGAAAAATCTGGATCCTTCACAGTTGGAAACAATCACAGAACAGGCTATCAACCTGGAACAGGTCTTCGGATCAGACATGAATGAGAGCATGAGAGGCGTCAATGCCCTTATGAAGAATTTCCAAATTGACGCTCAGACTGCTATGGACTATCTTGTTACTGGAACACAGAACGGACTGGATAAAACTCAGGAACTTGGAGATAACATTTCTGAATATTCTGGGAAATTTGCACAAGCCGGATACTCTGCAGAAGAATATTTCCAGCTCCTTCAGAATGGCCTGGAAGGCGGGGCTTATAACCTGGATAAGGTAAATGACTCTATAAATGAGGTTACAACCAGGTTATCAGACGGGACTATAGCAGACGCAATCGGACAGTTTAGCCAGGAGACTCAGAATACTTTTGCCGCATGGCAGCAGGGAGAGGCTACACAGAAAGACGTTATTAATTCCATTGTTGGCGATATAACCAACTGCAAAGACCAGCAGGAGCAGCTTACTATGGCGGCAACTGCTTTCGGAACATTAGGCGAAGACGCCAATATGGGAGTGATCGAATCCCTTACCACTTTGGGAGACTCTTACAATAACGTTTCCGGAGCAGCCAAACAGATGACAGAAAACTCCACTACTCCTATGCAGGAGCTGCAGGCGGCCATGAATGAACTGCAGCTTGCACTGGCTCCTTTGGGCGAAAAACTGATACAGCTTGCAACAGAGATCCTTCCTCCTATTGTAGAGGGGATAACAGGACTGATTGAAGGGTTCATGAACCTTCCGGGACCAGTACAGACAGCTATTGGAGTTATTGCTGGAATTTTGGCGTTGCTTACTACCCTGGCGCCGCTTATAACGTCAATAGTAGCGATTATTGGCACTGTAGGAAGTACGGCACTATTGCCGCTGATCGGAATTATAGCAGCCGTAGCGGCGGCAATAACCGGTATTATTACCATTATACAAAACTGGGGAGCAATTACAGAATGGCTGGGAAATGTCTGGACCAGTATTACTACAGCCATAAAAGATACTGCAGATAAAGTTTTTACTGCGATCGGACAGGCAATAGACAATTTCGGCCGGAACTGGGAAGACTTCTGGAACGAAATGTTTAATTTCGTAAGCGGTATCCTGGACAGTATCACTCAGGCAGCCTCAGACGCCTGGGAATGGCTGAAACAATCTGTAAGCGCTCTGATTCAGACTGTGACAGACAATTTTCAGAAGTTCAAGGATAGTTTAGCTAATATCTGGGAAAATATCAAAAATACAGTAGGAAGTATCTGCGATAATATTAAAAATACTGTTGCGAATATTTGGAATAGTATCCTGAATACGGTTTCTAATATTGTAAGCAGTATTTGGAATACAATCACAAATATCTGGAACGGAATACTGAATACGATATCATCTATTTTAAACGGTATCTGGAATACGATTTCAAGTATCTGGAATGGGATCCGGAATACATTAAGTAATATTGTTAGTAATATCCGTGTGGCAGTTGTGAACGGATTTATAAACCTGGTAAACGGGGTTATAAATGTGATCAATGAACTGCCGCAGATTTTCGTTGATATTTTTAATAATATTATCGACCTCATAAGCCAAATGATCAGCAATGCCTATAGCTGGGGATCTGACTTTATACGTGAATTAAAAAACGGGATCATGTCCGGAGTAAACGCTATTATAAATACTGTCCGTAATGTGGCAGATAGTATCCGGTCATTCTTGCACTTCTCACGGCCAGATGAGGGACCCCTGAGAGATTATGAAACCTGGATGCCGGACATGATGGAAGGACTGGCGGAAGGAATCTACAATAACATAGACAAGATCAAGACTGCAGCAAAGGCAGTATCAGGGGAAATTAATTCAACGATAAATGGAAATGTAAGTGGAATGGTACAGTCTGCCAGCATTCCAGCCAACCGGACAATCATCATCCAGGGCGATACCATGATCCTGGACGGAGAAGTGATCGGAAAGACGGCGGAGAGACGTATCACAAATGGACAGGTAAGTACACAGGCAGCGAAAGGGAGGAGAGTAAATGTTCGCAGAGTATGAAATAAACTATAAGAACGAAGGCAGCAGGCAGCATGGTCTTCTCCCGGTCAGGCGGCCAAGCATACCGGCTCCGGAAAGAAGAGTAACAGAAACAGAGATTGAAGGCCGGGACGGCGTCCTGATCGAAGACGGTGAGACCTGGGGACCTATTGTGATCCCTGTAGAATTTAACTTCATGGCCCCTCCGGAAAGGTGGGGAGAGGTATACCGGGACGCTAAGAAATGGCTTCTGAAAGATACCGGGAACCTACAGTTTGCAGATGATCCCAATTATTTTTATAAAGTCCTCTCATGCCAGATTACCGATTCAGAAAGGACGTCCCGGAAGATCGGAAAGTTTACCGCAGAATTTACCTGTGATCCATACACCTATATGGTAAGCGGTCTCCAGGAGATGGATCCGAACGAAGAGGTATTTAATTATGGTGAAATTGCCCACCCGGTCTATAAGATCACAGGAAACGGGAGCTGCACCCTTACTGTAAATGGAAAGACCATGAAAGCTACAGTAGGGCAGAACCTGACCATAGACACAGACCTGATGATCGCATACCGGGAAGACGGCGAAATGAAAAATGCCACCGTGACCGGAAATTATGAAGACCTGTATCTCCAGGAAGGAGACAACAAGATAAGCATTACCGCAGGTTTTGGACTGAAAATTGTACCAAATTGGAGGTGTATCTGATGATCCAGATCTATAGCCCGGAAAATACAGACTATGACAAAAACGGGGATATGCCTATCTTTCCCACTAAGGCAGAGATAAGCGCCACATTAAACGGCACCTGGCAGTTAAATCTGGAACACCCCATAGACAAAAGCGGAAGATGGAAATACATACAGGAAGACGCTGTAGTAAAGCTTCCCAGCTTTAACGGAGACCAGCTTTTCCGGATCCGGGAAAAGAAAAAGGCTTCGTCCGGCATAACAGCCACGGCGGAGCCTATTTTCATGGACTCCATGTATGACTGCTTCTTGTCAGATATCCGGCCTACAGCCAAAAACGGCCAGGAGGCCCTGGACATTATGACCGCCCCAAATGCCAAATACTCCGGAAAATCCAATATCACAAAGCGGACAACTGCCTATTATGAATACAAGAACCTGATCGAAGCCATCAATGGAGATGATGATAACAGCTTTATCAACCGCTGGGGCGGAGAGATCCTTTTTGACAATTTTGAGATAACCATAAATGAGCGTGTCGGCGGGGACTACGGCGTCACCCTCCAGTATGGGAAAAATATCCAGAAAAACGGCATTACCGAAAGCGTGGATATGACCGGGATCGTTACAAGGATCTACCCAAAGGCATACAACGGATACAAATTAAGCGGATCCGGATATGTGGATTCTCCGGTGATAAACAGCTATCCCATTGTAAAAGTAGCAACGATCACCTTTGATGATGTAAAAATGGCCGAGGACGCCCAGGAAGATGATGAAGAGAATGGCGTTACCATATGCAACAGCCAGGCAGAGCTGGACACAGCACTGAGAAAAAAATGTAATGAACAGTTTTCAGCAGGCATAGATAAGCCCAGTGTGAACATCACCGCAGATATGGTTCTCCTGCAGAACACCAGGCAGTATAAAAATTATGCCGTTCTGGAGCAGGTATCCCTGGGAGATACAATCCACTGCAGGCATACAAAGCTTGGGATCACCACGGACGCCAGGGTAATAAGCCTAAAATATGATTCCATAAAGCAGAAAGTAACCTATGTAGAGCTGGGAGACTTTACTTACAATTATTTTAACAACGTAAGCAGCACCGTAAATCGGATAGACCAAGTTGTCAGGCCAGACGGTACTCTGATGGCTGATAAGATTGCTGGTTTTATCAATGGGGCCAGAGCTTCACTCAGGGCTCAGTATGATGTAGCAAAGAAACAGGACGTTATGGCGATCCTATTTGAAAACCTGGATAAATCAAGCACATTATACGGGGCCATGGCACTAGGAACCCAGGGGCTTATGATATCGAAGACAAGGACCGCAGACGGACGGGAATGGGACTGGACAACGGCAATGACGGCAGCAGGACTGATTGCAAACGTGATCATAGCCGGGATCATTGCGGATCAGAAAGGAAGGAATTACTGGAACCTGGACACTGGAGAATTTGCCCTTTCCGCTACCGGATTTACCGTAGACGGGAAGCCTGCAGAAGACTATTTCAAGGACACATGGTCTCAGGAAGAGGTATTTAACAAACTGACAAACAATGGAGCGGAACAGGGAATCTATCTCAGCGGCGGAAAACTGTATATAAATGCCAGCTATATGCAGATCGGAACCATTACAGACAAACAGAAAAAGAATTACTGGAACCTTGCCACCGGGGAATTTTCTTTGTCTTCCAACAGCTTTAACGTAGATGGAGAATCCGCAGATGATTTCTTTAAGGGTAGCTTGTCACAGGATGACATATTTAACAAACTTACCAATAATGGACAGGTGCAGGGAATTTACCTGCAGAGTGGACGGCTGTATATCAATGCGGATTATATCCAGGCTGGGACAATAAAAGATAAGGCTGGGAAAAGCTGGTGGAACCTGACAACTGGGGAGTTTCATACAGAAAATGGAACATTTACCGGAACCGTAACAGGAAGTACGATTGTGGGCTCAGAAATAAGATTCCAGAACACGAATGGAGCTACGGCGTACCTTGGAAGTACAGGGATTGGTATATCAGATCAAGAAGGAAACAGAATAAGTTTATTTTTCAATGGAAGTGGAAGTGATAAACCATCACTATCTTTGTCGAATGCAGACTACAGCAAAATGATCTCCGTTAATTTTACTAATGGTATATTGGTAAAAGACGGAGACAGCCATGTCTCTATTTCTCCGTTTGGAACCATAGGGGACTGGAAAGATTTTATAAATATATTATCGAGCGGAAGAGTATATAATCCTGTATTTACAGGGTCTGATCTAACCATAGACGTAGAATACAATGTAATGGGCACTAGCTATTTGACCGTAGAAGATTCCATATTTGGAAAATACCGGGTAGCATTGGAAAAAGCATAGGAGGATTATATATGGCAAATGAAATATACCGTGAAATATTTGTGACCAGGGAAGAATATGCACCGCCTATCCAGTATGTCCAGGGTGCCAATGCAATTCCCATAGTAGTAAGAATATGTGATTACAATATCCCTACCGGAGCGAAAGCAAATGTATTTGTAAAAAAACCTTCCGGAAAGTCTGTGCAGGACACAGCCGTTATAAACGGAAATACAGTAACGATAGATGTGAAAACGCAGATGTTCACAGAAGTCGGAATATGTATTACGCAGATCCAGATCACAAACGGACAGGACGTGCTGATAACCTTTGACCTGCCTGTAATGGTACGGAAGAACCGGACAGAGCCGGGGGCGCCGGAAAGCGAAAATGAAGCCGCATTTTTTGCGGAATTACAGGAAGCAGCAGATACAGCAAATACAGCAGCAGGAACTGCAAATACAGCAGCAGAACGAGCAAACCAGGCAGCAGAAGCAATAGAGGGAGCTGTATCTGGAGTAATTAATGACGGCACAGTGTCCAATGTGACCACATACAGCTCCCAGAAGATGGAAAGCTATTTTGTTAAAAGTTCTGATACCATTACAAACTCTCAGATAGACAGCCTGGGATCATGAAAAGAGGTGGTTGGATGTCGATTGTGGTGAAATTTGAACCCGGAGAGAACCGAAAGTGTATATCAGGAGAACTGGAACAGTGGGATACTGGCCAGAGTCTTGCAATATACGGAATCACAGACGCTCAGGAAGTCCATTGGGCGCAGGAAGGAAAAGGAGAGACTACAGCAGTCCTGGCAGAACAGAAAGAAGGATATATAGAGGTAGAGATACCGGATCTGTTATTGACAGAAAGCCGGAACCTATACGGATATATTTATACTGTAGACGGAGGATCCGGGGAAACTCAATATACAATATACATGACCGTAAACCCACGGGCAAAACCGGAGGATTACACAGAACCGGGAAACAGGAATATCTTACAGCAGATCATACAGAAATTAAATAAAAAAGCAGATGGGCTGCAGGTGGAAGAAGACCGCCTGCAGCTTTTGTCTGGAAAGACTCCGATTGGAAACCAAGTAAAACTGCCGCAGGGAGGTGGTACAGGTGAAAACATAGAATCTATTACGAACCAGGAAATTGACGAAATTATGAAAGGAGAGCAGGAAGATGCCGAAATATCTTGATGAGAATGGTCTGGCCCATTTTATTGAAAAAAATGATGCCAGGTATGTCCGGAAGGTATCCGGAAAAGGATTATCCACAAATGATTTTACGGATGAATACAAACAGATGATTGATGACCTCAGCTATGTAAAAATTGCCGTAAACAGCATGACTGCCACCAACAGCAGCAACGAGATCGGCAGCACAGTAACGGCCACAGATGTTGCGTGGACTTTAAACAAGGAGCCGAAGACCCAGAAGATAAAATTTTCTTCAGAGCCGGAAGAAGAGCTGGAAACAGGAGTAAGGTCAAAGTCCTATACCGGGAAAAATATAACCAGCAATTCCGTCATTAAGCTGACGGTCACAGACGAAAGGGACGCCAGTGTATCCAAGCAGGTAACAATTTCCTTCCAGCCAAAGGTATACTGGGGTGTATCTGATAAAGCAAGCTTGGAAAGCGATGATATCCTGGCACTGGCCTCCAGTGCGCTGGCCGGAAGCAGAGGAAGGACGTTCAGCGTAAATGCGGCTGCAGGAGAATATATCTATTATGTTATTCCTTCCAGTTTTGGAACTCCGACATTTAACGTTGGAGGGTTTGACGGCGGATTTATAAAAGTTGGAACGGTAAGCCACCAGAATGCGTCCGGATATACACAGGATTATGATGTCTGGAAATCCGTAAATGCAGGGCTGGGGCAGACAAGCGTTACCGTAAAATAAAGGAGGGTTACAGATATGGCACAGAGTATTGAAGGCGGTGTTGTAGTTGTAAACACCCTGAGCACAAAAAATAATGGAAATTATCCGCTGGTAATGGCGGAATCGGTAGCCCTGGCAGAAGGAAAAACGGTAGAGCAGAAGATCGGAGAACTGGAAGCCGGAGCGGGAAATGAAGTAATCACAGAAGAAGACATTAACGGATTGTTTGAATAAGGAGGAAATAATTATGGCAAAATTTCTTGATTTAACAGGACTTGGACAGTTTAAAACAAAGCTTCAGACATTTTTTGAAGGAATCTTTCTGAAAAAAACAGAATACACAGCACCCACGATCCAGATCGTAAAAGTGAACGGATCACCGTTATCTCCAGACGGGAGCAAGGCGGTAAACATTGACCTGAGCACCTATGCCATCAAGACCGAAGTAACCCAGGAGATCGCCCAGGCGGTATCCGGGATCAAGGGATTTGACGCCCAGGTAGTATCTGAACTGCCACAGACAGGTGCAAAAGGAATTCTGTACTTGGTATCCAACAGCGGATCGGGCCAGAATGTTTATGACGAATACCTGTGGATCACAGATAAATATGAAAAACTGGGTACCAGAGAAATTGACCTGAGCGCCTATGCGAAAAAAACAGAAATCCCGACTAAAGTAAGCCAGCTGACAAATGATAGCGGATTCCTTACTGAGGTACCTACAGAATATGTAACAGACTCCGAACTTACAGCAAAAGGATACCAGACCTCTGCACAGGTGCAGAGCACAGTATCTACAGCCACACAAGATATGGCTACTAATGCCGGTGTGGATTCCAAACTGGAAAGCTATGCAAAAACAGCAGACCTGCCTACTGCGATCACAGATGAAGAAATTGACGGATTGTTTACAGAATAAGGAGGAGGCAATATGTCATTTTTAGATTTTCCTGGGCTCCAGTATTTTTATAATAAATACCTGAAGCCCATAAAGCCCCATGCAAGGGAGGAAACAATAAAATCATACACCGTAAACGAACAGGGGCATGTTCCGGACGCACAGTTGGTGGTACAGTTGAAGGAAGAAAATGAAAGCCTGCAGGAAGAGATTGAGAAACTAAACTCCGCTTTAGAGACTAAACAAGATGAATTCTACACAAGTGTTGCACCACTGAACGAAGTTCCATTTGCCATACAAAAAAATATGGTACTCATATCGAACCAAATTGATGGAGCAAATAATAAAAGCGGATATTTTTCTATAACCGATGACAATCGCTCTGAATGGATCGGATTGTCGGGGATGATGCCGCAGTCTGGAACCTTCATTGGCTTCCGTGAGGTTTTCGTAAAAACAGGTACTTCGGGATCAGAACATATAATGGCAAAAATTACCGAAATGTATCCTTTATGCGGAAGACAATATTTTAATTTTTATAATCACGGGTCTTGGGTTGGTTGGACTGTTATTACCCCAGCTTCATAACTCCTCTTTGACGATTAACGCATATTCAAGACCTTTTTTGAGCAATGCCCGGCTTATTGATTTAGCAAACCCGCATGGCGAAAATAATAAACCTTATATGGTTGGTGAGCAGACGCAGAACATACCCGATAATCTCGCCTGGGGCATTCGGGAGGTTCTGTATCTAAGCGGAGATCAGGTACTTTTAAGAATTACCGGAGTAGAACTTGATGGATCATATACTTCCATATGGACTTGTGTATATAATTTCGGGAGTTGGAGTGGATGGATCAAACATTAATTTTAAATAATGTTGGATTATTACTTTGCCCATAATTCTGTCCACTTAGATCCGTCCCAGCGAGAAAAGGCTATACCTGTTTCGTTGCAAAATAACCTATATTTATTGTCTTCCGAAAACAAAAACTCGATATAATACACGTTTGAATCGTATCCAAATGAAATTTCAGAAACATTAAACAGATGTATTTTTGTCAAAGCGGAGTTTTGCGAAACAAAAAAATTAAGAATTTCCCCACAACAGGGGAGAAAGGAGAAAATATGAAATTAATTTTATTTAACAAAGAAGAAGTTAATATTGAACCAGGTGCCTCTCTGAGCCGTATAAGCTCCGTAATCGGAAACTATGCGGAACTGGACAATCTGGAAAAAATTCTGATAAGAGAAAACATGAAAGAAGTAAAATTTGTAGAAGAAGATGTCACAGTATCTACTTTTACAGATATGTGTACAATGGATCCGCTGTTTACAATAACAAAAAAGGACGGAAATACAGTTGTGACATTCGGAATCAGAAAACTCACAGAAAACGAATTACAGGAAAATAATGTCAAGACAGCAATCGCCTACTTGACGGATGAACAGGCTGTTACCGTAAAAGATCTGTACGAAGAATATGATCCAAACGGAAAAAACTACAAAAAAGGTGACCGTGCGAATAAAGATGGAGTTCTGTACAAATGTCTCCAGGATCATGTCTCACAGCCGGGGTGGGAACCGGGAGTTGCTCCGTCATTGTGGGTAGCACTTAATTCAGAAGAGCATGAGGGAACAAAAGAAGACCCGATTCCTGTACCGGATACGGTAACAACGGCAGGATTTGAATATGAATACGGAAAATATTACTCCGAAAACGGAACCACGTATCTCTGTAAACGTGGAGGAGTAGAAAATCCGGAGGAGATGTATGGGCAGAAAGAAATTTTGTACTATGGGCCATCAGCTCTAGTAGGGCATTACTTTGTAGCCATAGAATAAGGTGGTGATACATATGGAAATCAGAGCAAGACCTTTGAAGGGTCTTTTTTATTTGAAACTATAATAGAAGGGAAAAGCATATGGAAAAATTTATTTTGACATTACAGGTATTATTCAGCGGGATAGCCGCATGGATTTCCGCAAAGCTGGGAATCCTTGGACCGGTGCTTTTGATCCTGCTGATAATGATGATTATTGACTATCTGTCTGGAATGGCGGCTAGCAAAGCAGAAGCTCTGGAACATCCAGACGATCCGCAATATGGATGGTCTAGTAAAAAGGGAGCCAAAGGAATCCTTAAAAAAGTGGGCTATTTTTGCGTAATAGCTGCCGCTATGGTATTAGACTACATCATCTTACATGTGGCCGGAGCTATCGGAATAACCGTATCCAGCAAAGCCTTTTTTGCTCTGATGGTGGCAGTTTGGTACATTTTAAATGAAGCCCTATCTATTATCGAAAATGCGGGAAGAATGGGGGCTTACGTGCCGGAATGGCTAATGAGATATATTGCTATGTTAAAAGGAAAAATTGACGCAGAACAGGAAGAAAAAAAGAATGAGGATTAAGAGGGCGAGTGATCGCCCTCTTATTTGTTGCGCCGGCACAACGCTGGTAGAAAGGAGAAATATATGAATTACACAGAAACTGAACGGGAGATTATTAAGAGTTTTGCATATGGTTACACACCGGAGCAGGTGGCGGAAAATTACGGGGTAACAGTAGAGGATGCTAGAAATATGCAGCAGAATTTCTCCGCAGCGATCGAACAGAAGAAAAATTATCTGAAAGAACAGGGGTGGCTTTAATGGAAAGATTTTTGATTGATGTATCAGAACACCAGGGAGTTATTGACTGGGAGCAGGTCAAAGACCATATTGACGGAGTAATCCTGCGCTGCGGATATGGTATGGATATTGCAAGCCAGGACGATAAGCAGTGGGCCAGGAACGTGGCGGAATGTGAGCGCCTGGGGATCCCATATGGAGTATATATTTACTCTTACGCAACAAACACAGACCGGGCCAAAAGCGAGGCCCAGCACGTTCTCCGCCTGATCCAGGGACACAAACTGAGTTATCCCGTATATTTTGACATTGAGGAGCCTGGGACAGAAGGATCTGCCGTTGCCAATGCAATCGCATTTGGAGACATTATTGAAGCTGCTGGTTACTGGTGTGGCGTATACTATAACCGGAACTGGCACAACAATGTGATTAAAGGCCAGTTGGACCGGTTCACCCGTTGGGGAGCCGGGTATGGAACAAACAACGGCCAGAAACAGGACAACTACAAACCTGCATTCGGAGAAGATATCTGGCAGTACAGCTCCAAAGGTTCTGTTCCTGGTGTTTCCGGAAATGTAGATGTGAATGTCTGCTACAGGGACTTTCCAGCAGAGATCGGAGGTGGATCCACACCGGCACCAGCACCGCAGCCTACGCCAACTCCGACTACAAAGTACAAAGAAGGAGATCATGTAGTATTTTCTACTTGTTACGCAAGCAGCACAGATCCGATCAGCAAAGCTATTCCGGCTAGTAAAATGGCCAGAAATCATGGTGTTATTACTGGCATTTATCCAGGTACACATAATCCATACTTGCTGGACAAGAACCTGTGTTTTGTGAATGACGGAGATATCCGTGGATTTTACAATGGAGGAAGCAGCGGCGCTCAGTATTATACTGTAAAAGCAGGAGATTGCCTGTCCGTAATTGCACAGAAATACGGCACAACTGTATATCAGCTTCAGTCATGGAACGGAATCAGCAATCCGGATCTGATCTATGCAGGACAGAAAATCAGAGTGAAATAAACAACTCCCCGGTTGCCAACCGGGGAGAATATATGCTATATTAATTATGCAGGGGAGCGGTGGCAAGCCCGCCCTCCCTAAATTCCCTAAGCTGATTATTCAGCCTTTTCTTTTTTTGCCATCTTTCTCACATCTTCGATAGCTTTCTTAACTTCTTCCATATCCTTACAGGATTCAAATTTATCTGCCACAAGATTCAGGATAACTTCAAGCTGTTTGTCTGTCATGTTTTCTTTCATGTATCCTCCTTTCTCCGCTTGCCCGGTAATTGTAAGTCGTTTCCTCCTTACAATTATATAATAGCATATAGTGCGCTATATATCAAGAGAATTAGCGCACTAATCTATTATTTGTTTCACTTTTTCTTCTATAGCTTCCATATAAAATTGACGCATACTTGGGTAGCCTGCCATTTTTGCCGCCTCTTCATATCTTGCATATTCTTCCGGTTTCACACGAAACCGTATTTCCTTCAGTTTTTCAAGATATTTCATTGTATATTCTTTTTGTTTTTCAGTATATGCCATTATAGCCACCTCCTATGAAGCAATGATAACATATAAAAAAATAGTGCGCTATATGCAACTTGACTAATAATCGCCCATTAAGATTGTATATTTACCATAACAGGAAGAAAGAATAAAAATGGGATTGACAAAAAGAAAATAATCTCATAAAATCATAATGTCTCATTTATATCTCAGAGACATTCAGAAAGCCCTTTATTTTAAGGGAAAATCAGACGTTTGGGTAGTTGACTTTTAATCAAGTTGTCCGGGGTTCGAATCCCCGATGCTTCACTTTTAAAAAGTGGCTGAAACACTGATAAAATAAGGTGTTTCAGCCTTTTTAGTTGTCCGGGGACAGGTGTCATATGGTGCCAAATAAATACCGTTTAAATGTCTCATTTTCATCTCAATGTCTCAATTTCATCTCAAAAATTCAGGGCATTATTCACAGCCTTGTCAGCGTCTTCCTTTTCCAGGATTATGTGATTATATACTTCCAGGACCATGCGCTCAGAGTCTCCCAGGAGCTGGGCGATCCGCTTAATGGATATGGTGGGGATCTGGTAGCAAAGTTCTGTACAATAGTTGTGCCGGAATACATGAGCCGTCAAGCCTGTAATCTGTTCCTCAGAGACACTTTGCAGACACTTTAGTATTCTTGCCCACATCTTATCATAGGAGCTTTTAGAGACAGGCTTTCCGCCACGCATGGTAAAAATATTTGTCCGTCCACATTTACGGACGTGATTTACATAGTTTTCCACATCAGACAGTACTTTGCTGGGGATAGGCAGCTCCCGGATCCCATTGCTGCTTTTCGTTCCTTTCTGGCCAGGGGCGTTCTTGGTATACTCATATGCTTTATTAATGCTTACAGTATGCCGGCCGAAATTGAAGTCAAATATTGTAAGCGCCAGAGCTTCCTCCCGGCGAAGACCACAGCCATACAGGAGATAGACAAAGATCTTGTCCTGCTCATATTTGTAGTCTGCCTGGAAGACTGCTTTCTTTTCTGAAGCCGTCAGTGGACGCTTGGGAGCCGGGGTATAATCTATCTTATCCATGTTCTGACAGATGGTTTCGTACACATTTGGAGGATAGAGCCTGTCGATCACGGCGGAGCCAAGGACTTGCTTAAAAGTCATTTGGATCTGCTGTTGGGTCCGGAGCTTGCCTGCGGCATGGCCCAGGAGTAGCTGCAGGTGAATCCGGTCGATCTCCTGGAGCTTGGTAGTTTCCAGAACAGTAAAATGCTTTTCTATAATATTCTTATACATGGCTTTGGTATTGTTCTCTTTCTGGCCCTTAAAGAGTTCCAGCCATCTTGTGGAATATTCAATAAAGGTTACGTCAGATCTCCGGATGTTCCTCCGGTTCCTGACATTTTCGTTATACTCCTGGACCTTTTGTTCCAGATCCTTACTGGATTTCTTGGATCGCAGGGGGACATAGTGTTTCTTTCCGTTCTCCAGATATGTACCGTCCCAGACCTTTGCCTGGAAATAACCGTCTTTTCCTCTCTTATACTTTGCTGTTGCCATAGTATCACCTTCCTTACAATTTTATAATTTGCCAGAGCCGACAAAACATTTCTTAAAAAAGAGTATAAAAATAACAGCCAGGGAACTTACGTTCTCTTGCGTGGCTGCTCCGAAGATGATACAATAATATTGCTCATTATTGGTATATCTTCGGATATATCCATGGCCGTCCTGGTATTGGCGTACCGGGGCGGTTTTTCATTGCTATTTTCATTTAGCCGTGCTATTATAAGTATATAATATTAAAAGCGGAGGTTTTATAAGCATGACTAATGAAAGGGATTTCAATGTATTATTATCTGATACTAATAAATATGTGAAAATACCAGATAGTGAAAAAAAGTATGCGGGAAAAGAGTTTTATGTAAAGTCAGGCACTCTGAAACTTACGCAGGATCAAGTCGAATATAATCGCAATATACTCTATCGTTTACAGAAGGAGAGCGATCAGCACAGTATTTTATTGTCGAACTGATTGCCTCAATGGGATTTTGTGTATGAAGATATTTTTTAAAAACATCTTCATCATTTAATTCAGCTGGATATAAACCCTGATAGTTTATTGTATCTCCAGTAATATAGGTGATAGGACATGATTTATTTGGGATTATGTATGCAACTGCTATCCTGTGGCCTTTTCCGATACCTAAAAGGATAAAACCATAACGGGTATTTGGTGGGAATGTGCTGCAATATTTTATAACAAAATTATATATATCTTCATAGCTGAGAGTTTGTATATAAGCTATGTTTTTAGGGTTTGTTAATAGATTGGAAACACATTCACAAGGAGCTAATTCTCCTGCATAGCCAAGAATTACATGGTCATTAACTTTAACATATTTTTTGTAATCTTCTTTTATTATGTTATTCTTTGCATCAATAATACGGCCATCACAGGCTATAATGGCTATATTTTTGCTTGCGTATGAAAGGACAACACTCATTTTAAAATCCTCCTACTACAATAATACTGCTCATTATTGGTATATCTTCGGATATATCCATGGCCGTCCTGGTATTGGCGTACCGGGGCGGTTTTTCATTTTACTAAGCTGCCTGATCGTAATCAATTACGGTCACTGTAATCTCACTGGAAATCTTCTGGATAGTATCCAGGATTTTTTCAATGTTTCTGGATACTTCATCAGAAAAGTATTCTTCACCGCATTGATGGCATTTCTCACAGGGTACGTTTTTGATCACAATCACATAGTTATCAATTTTCTCTACATAGTCTGTCATGGTATTTTCTAATTTTCCGCCACAAAATACACACATAATCAATGCTCCTTTCTTGTTTTCATATCCAGCTCCCATTCGTTGGGATCCGGGTAATAAGCTGTTACTGCATAAACATATACGTTATCGCAGCCTATTACGACATGTAGGTATTTGCCATTTACACTAACCCCAAGAATCAGGCAGCTCGGATGATAATGACTGTCCGGATACTGTTCAATAATCTCTCCGGAAGCAATACAGTTTGAAAAGTCATCCACAGAAATTTTTCGTTCCCTCATACGCTTTAACGCATGCCGGGACCATTTGATCCTGCCGGAGCTGAGAAGTTCCTGGATTCTTTTGATATCCAATGTCATTTATAGTATATCCTTTCTTAGATATAGTTATTTTAAACTTTTAGTGTTTGCAATTTGGAATGTATTTTTCTATGAAATCTTTTTCGCTTACAAAGCGGAGCTTTTTGTTTTGCTTTTCAAGAATGAGTTTAATGGCCTTTTCTATTTTATTCCCATAACTTCCATGTTTCCAGGCTGGTTCAGGACTTGATCCGACGATAAGATAGTTGGTTACGCTGGTAACAGAAGGGACAACTTTTCCACCATGACTTTCTATAAATTCTTTTAGATCCTTTTTAGGAATCATGGTAAAATGGCCGGTTATTACAAAGCGAAGCCCTGTTAATTCGGATTCTTCTGGAATAAAATAAGGTAAACGAATGATTTCGGATTCTCTGGATATCTGATTTTTTATTGAGGCTTTAAATAATTCAGGAGTGAATGAAAAACCCTGGGACTTCATTTTTTCAAACAACAGACTACAGCCTTCCGCATCAGATCCGGCATCATGCTGGGTTCCCAATGGTATGCCGAAATGTTCAGAAAGCGCTTTAAGAGAAAAATGCTTAAGCTCCGGGAGCCTTTGCATGGATTCCTGACAGGTACATACATAGTATATTTTAGGAAAATCAATAGAATAGGATACCAAAGCCTTATATAATACTGTCAGATCAAAAGCTGCATTATGAGCGACCACAACATATTTTTCAAAAAGATCTTTGACAGAAGGCCAATATTGCGCAAGCGTAGGAGCATGAGCAACCTTTTCTTCATCAATTCCGGTTATTTCCGTATTGATCTCTGCAAAATATGTTTCTGGATTGATCAGGGAACTATGATCCTCTATGACATTTCCATTTTGAATAAGCAATAAACCGATTTGAGAAATCCTGTCGTTTTTCCTGTTCGGGGTTTCTACATCAAAGGAAAGATAAGTATCTGGAAATCCAGATAGGCTATCAGCAGCCTTCCCTTCCATTTCGTTATAATTTATTTCCATCAGAACACCTCCTTCATGCAGCGGAACATATCCGGTGCACATTATAAAATTGATCAGATTCCTCATGGAAATAATTACATTTAAAAACAGAACATATGTTCTTGAACATTGTGAGCATATGTAGTATATTTAGATTAGAACATATATTCCCACTAAAGATAAAAGGGAGGAATCTGAATGTGTAGCGAAGACTATAAAAAAATCATAAAGGAAATGCTTGAAAAATTAAATGATATGGATCTGAAATTTTTAAGACAGATATATACCATCATAAAGCACTACCTTGGGAAAAGAGGGCGCTAGCCTTCTTTTTTTATGTTTTCTTTTAGCTTCCGGCTGAATTCAAGAAGAACCTCCTGGCTCTTGGAATCTAGCTGCGAATATGTACGCATGACCTGCACAATCAGATCAGCAAAAGGATTATCTGGTTCCAACAATTCAGCCACATAAGAGGCCACTTCGTCTTCCTCTGGAACAGGAAGAAACATTTCGCCCTCTCCAGTTCTCAACCATTTTTCACTTACATTAAATTCCCGGCACATAGATAGGATAACTGAATCTAAAGGAGTTCTGACTCCAGATTCATATCCAGCTACAGATCCCTGTTTTATACCTATCTTTTCACCAAACTCTGTCTGATTTAACCCCAAGGCCTTTCGCAGTTCTTTGATACGTTCATTCAATTTATCACCCTCTTTCTATAACATACAATACCATAAAAAATATATCAATGCAATAATTTTAATAAAAAAGTATTGACTAAAATAAAGCAATGATATATTATGATATTGCAAAGATTTATTATGATTTCTTAAAAAAGAGTATAAAAATAACAGCCAGGGAACTTACGTTCTCTTGCGTGGCTGCTCCGAAGATGATACAATAATATTGCTCATAAAGGAGGAAAAACAAAATGTATGAAACAGTAAAAACCGTAAACGGTTATGACATCACAAGACTGAAAGGGAGCCGGAAAGTCTATCATGTGAGGCTGGACAGCAAAAGGTTCTTAACCTTCCGGACGATCCGGGAGGCTACAGAATATATACAGGGAATGGCTGGCTGAGCCATTCCCGGAGAAGATAGGAGGTGAGTGGAGATATCTAAAAGAGATATTTTGATATCAGTTGTTGTAAGTGTTGTAGTAACAGTGGTATTTCGGGTTTTATTAGAGATATTACTATATTTGCGATAATAGAAACAATGATAGGTATTGCAAACCTGGTTCGGTTTAAGTCTTTTCTATGCAATAGATAATCAATGCCTAAATCAGAAATTTTACATAAGCCTGTACCAACAGGCATATTACCGGGGGTTCCGGTTTTGGTCTCGGTCACGAGTTTTAATCGTAAGAGACGTTTACAGTATTTTACTTTCACAAGATGGTGGCGTGACCATTTTAAAATACGCTTTTCAGAAAAAGTTAAGACAATGTTTTTAAAATCCATATAATTCTCCTTTTAGATAATCTGCCATGGCGGTGGCCTGTAAGGAGATTATAGCACGATTCACAGAAAGAAGGTGAGTATATGAAAGATGAGAAGAAAAAAGAAATCGCTGAGATCGTGAAGAATATGCAGAACATGACAAGGGAAAGCATTCTGATCATGAAAAATGCGGCGGAGGTGCTGCGGATCAGAGACTCTATGGACAAGAAAGCAGGGTAGGAGGTGAGTGATGGCACACATATGCATCTTACTAATAATTACAGGAATCTGTATGGCTGCGAATGGGATTAGAAAAGCGGTAAAAAGTAAGTTCAATGATGTGGACGCTATTGTCTGGTGTTGGGTAGCAGAATTACCAATTTTGGTAGGAGCATTATTGGCAAGATTTATCTGACTATGGAAAGCAGGGGAAGGAGGTAATCAGAAGAAGCCCTCAGATCCTGCACAACGGAAATATGGAAATATATTTTCTGGGTGGTGTGGATCCTGTTGATATGTGGAGCAGTTGTTGGATTTTGTTATTTAGAAAACAGATGGCTGGAATAGGAGGAATACATGGAAAAAGTAGTAAGGACAGAATATGATTCCAGCCAGAAAAGAAAGGTGGTAATTACATGGAATATCCGAAAGCAATAATGAGCAGAAAGGAATTAATGGAAATGGGTTTTTCCCGGCACTACCTGAACCGGGCAGCCAGCATGAAGGGTCAGACCTTCGCATTTCGATTAAATCCTAACAATAAATGCAGCCCCCTGTTATTTGATACCGCAGGCCTGGAGAAATTCAGGCTTGCGGAGATAAGAGCCGCAGAGAGGGCAGCAGAACTTAAAACAGGGGTCATGTGAAATGAAAAGGAGATGAAAAAATGAACGCTGATAAAGCCTTGCAGATCGAGCTGGATCTGTATGAAGCGTGCGAAGATTACATAACCAATGGATCCGAACCCAAAGACGAAGTGATGGAAGCCTGCTACAAAGCTTTTGCGGCTGTCCAGGAATACCGGATACTTTTACGGAAAAAAGAACAAAAAAATGCCCCAGGTGGAGCAAACACCTGAGGCGGACCGCTTGGCGGAACAAAATATACATGTATATATTACCATGCCAGCGGTTTAAAAACAAGCCCCGGCATGGATTTTTTGTAAGATCTACAGGATTTTTGCACCCTAAAAACCGAAAAAGCCCTGCCGGAACAGGTAGGAAATGGCGGCCATAAGCACCGCCTTCCGGACTTGTTAAACGTATTAGACTTAGGACACAAAAATACCAGAAAGGTACGGAAAGTATGGGCTTTTTGAAAAAGACATGGAGATTTAGAAATGCCATAGAGGTGATCGAATACCATACTGCCAGATATGGGGCTCCCGGCCAGGGAAGGGTGAAGAGGAAGAAGCCCACCCCGGAGGAGATGGAGAAGGTGAACCAGAGGAACCGGGAACGGGTAGCCAGGCACCGCCTCCGGGAACACTTCGAGGTCAATGATTACCTGGTCACCCTCACATACAAAAAGGATCTCCGGCCTCCGGACATGGATATGGCAAAAGGGCATTTCGGAAACGAGTTCCTGAAGACGGTCCGCCGGGAGTACCGGAAAAAAGGCTATGAAGTGAAATGGCTGCGGAACATAGAGGTCGGTACAAAGAACGGGTGGCACATCCATCTGGTGATAAACCGGATCCCGGACGCTGACCTGATCCTGCGGAAAGCCTGGAAGTATGGGAAAGTGGACATCCGGCACCTGGAGGCAGATGGAGAGTTCCGGGACCTGGCCGTATACATAACCAAGACCCCGAAGACAGACAACCGCCTCCGGGAGACCAGCTATTCCCATTCCCGAAACCTGCCAATACCGGAGCCGGAGAAGAAGGAATACCACAGGTGGAAGACCTGGACAGATATCAAGATCCCGGAAGGGTATTACCTGGATAAAAATGATTTCTATGAAGGTATCAATCCGGTAACAGGACACCGGATCAGAAGCTATACATTGATCAGACTGGAACACCAGCAGCAGGAAGGAGAGAGAAATCTTTTGAAAGACAGGAAAAAGAACAGGAAGAGAAAGGCAAGGCAGAGAGGAAAGCCAAGAGAGAAGGGAGGCGGAAGCCATGGAAGAAGAAAATAAAGGATATGACATTCCCTGGTATCTCCGGGAGGCCTGGGATAATGCAAGATCCATCCCACCGGGGAGAAGGATAGACAGTGAATGGGAATGCCTGGGAGATGTTACTACAGATCTGACCATCTACAGACTGTACCGGGAACATACAAAATGGGGAGAACAATACTGGTATGAAAGTTATCCCATTCCCGGGGATGAAGGCAAAAATGGGATAAACGAAAAAAGAAGGGAGAAAGCAGTATGAGCCTGCACTTAACAGAGGAAGAATATAGCGCCCTCCAGGCAAAGCGCCGAAACGAGCGAGCAACAGTAAAATCAAGAGCGGAGGGCAGTTTTGCCTCCATGCGGAACAATGCGGATGGGCAGAGGTTAGAGGGCAGGATCAAGGCTGCCTGTGGATATTATCGGGACCAGGGAAGGGCCTATGTGGAAAAGATACCCGAGCCCTTCCGGACAACACATACATACCGGGACGGAACCTTTACCGGAAGGTTTATTGCCAATGCGCAGCCGGACTTCATGGGGATCCTGGCAGACGGCCGGGGGATCTGCTTTGAAGCCAAGCACACCGGGGCGGACAGGATAAACCAGAATGTGGTCACAAAGACCCAGTGGGAGACCTTGGAGAACTTCTGCCGGGCCGGAGCTTCCTCAGGGGTATGCGTAGGGTTCCCGGACATGGAGGCTTTTATCCCCTGGACTGTATGGCGGAACATGAAAGAACTGTATGGGAGAAAATACATGACCAGGGAGGAAGCAGAACAGTTCCGGATCCAATATTACAACGGATATGCCCTCTTTCTGGATTATGAACATAAAAATGAACATAAGGGGTTATAAGGAGTATGAAAAGACCGAAAACGATCATGGACAAGACTATAGGTCTGCGGGTATATGACGGGAACAGTCTGCGATTTAACGATTACCTACGGCAGCAGGTGGGCGCCGGATGGTATGTGATCCGGGACGATCTCTATGCGGCCGGATATGCAACAACCGAAGTGTTTGAATACCGGGAAAGTCTCCTGGGAGATTTCCGGAAACTGTGCCGGGAGCATGGATATATACCTGAAATATATAAATAGCGGAAAAAAAGAGAAGGGAGCTGATAGACATGGTTAGAGAACTGGCAGGCAGAGGAATGGAGGCATTAAGGAAGCATAAATACCGCCGGACAGAGAAATATCTGGCAAACGAAATTCTGTTATGCCTGGAAGCACAGAACAGTACAGAGCTGGCAGAGCAGGCAGACTATGCTGCCGCTGTAGCGGCCAAGGCATACTATGAAGGAAGCGTAGAGAAAAGCGGATACAGAAAGCTGATGTCTATGCTGGAGATCACAGAACGGACCGTAAAAAAAGCATTCAGGAAGACTGCCTGAGGATAAAGATACAAAAGAGAGCTGGAAGAAAGGAAATTTTGAGATGAAGACGTAGAGAGAAAGAAGGTACGTGTATGAATAACAATATAAAGAGTAAAATGCGTGACGATATTATCGTCCAAATGCAGCAGTATCTGGATAACAATACATTGCAGATCCTGGACAGTGTGCTGGTGGATCTCTTTGAAGAGGTGGACATGCAGAGAAGAGAAACTCTTCCTGCAGAGGTAAGGAACAGAATAGATGAGAAAAATAAATATATAATACAGCTTTTTATTTACAAGAAATCGAACCTGTCCCCAAAGACCATAACAGCATACCTGGAAGCCGTGAAAATGCTGCTGACATACACGGATAAAGAACTTACAGAAGTAAATGACATAGACATAACCGGATTCCTGAAATGGTATCAGAACCGGAACAAAGCAAAGGGAAAAATAAACAATAATGTGAGCGTAAATAATATGCGGAAATTTGTATCTGCATTTTTCGGGTGGATGCGCAAAGAGAAACTGATCAATGATAATCCAGTGGAGACGATCCCGCCCCTGGCAGAACCCAGAAAGCCGATTGATTATTTTACCAGAACAGAAATGGAGAAACTCCGGGAGGCCTGCAGAGATGAGCGGGAAAGAGCGCTGGTCGAAACCCTTAGAAGCACAGGAGCCAGAGTCGGGGAACTCCTGGGGATAAACAGGTTTCAGATCAACTGGGACAACGGAGATGTCTACATAAAAGGGGAGAAAGGAGGAAAATATCGCCTGCTTTACTTGGACGAAGAGTGCAGATACTACCTGAAAAAATATCTGGAGCAGCGTGAGGATAACAGACCGGAACTTTTTTTAAGCTCTAAAGCGCCTCATAATCCCCTGAGAAAGGAATCAGTGGAACTGATCCTGAGAAAGATCGGACAGCGTGCCGGACTTACCTGTAGGGTATACCCGCACAAGTTCCGGAAGACCCTGGGAATGGGACTGAGAAATAAAGGAGTGGAGATCGGGGTGATCCAGGAAGTCCTGGGACATTCCAGCCCGGAGGTAACGGCGAAATATTATGCCGAAAGTACAACGGACACCCTGAGAGGAATCCGGCAGAGAACGGCATAACCTGAAAAATAAAGGGACACTAAGGATCCGGGGCTTACGGACAGGAGGGCAGCAGGCTCCGGGAAAAAGAAAAGGAGGGCAGAAAATGCGGAGAGTGACCCTGTACATAGAGACCAGCAGCGCCGCACTGGGAAAAAAGAAGCGGATCTGCGGATATATCCTGGAATACATTACCGCTTCCGGAAAGCCGGTGATCGGAAAAGCATACCGGGAGGGGGAAGGAACTTACAACCAGGAATATCTGATCACCGCCACACAGGCCATGTGGCACATGAAAGAACCATGTGACATATGTATCTGCGGAAAGAACAGTTTTGTCCTAAATATGATACAGAATAACCTGAAAAACTGGGCAGCACATGAATACATTTCTAACGGGAAAGAAATCCTGAACCGGAAAGAATGGGAAAACCTATGGAACCTGATGAAAGGACATAACATAAGCGTTAGGATCGGAGAACATAAGTACACAAAAGATATGATAGAAGAAATGAAGGTGAAAGAGAATGTTTTTGAAGATAAACACATTTAAAAGATTGATAAAGAAAGCATGGAAGGGAATGGGATTGACCGTAGGGAATGACGGAGAAGGGATCTATCTGGTAGGGGGACACTGGTCTATCTGGCTGGCAAGGATCGAAATGACAAACAAAGCAAAAGCAGCCATTATTGAGCTGACCGGGGGGCTGCCATCAGAAGGGACTGCATACAGGGCCTGGGAGGGTGAAGGCGTGCAGTTTGAAATGACGGAATTATATGATCCGGAAATCTACAGGCCGGAAATCTGGGACGATCACCGTGCAGAAACAGATCCTTACGATAAAGCACACCCAGGGGAGCCTCCCAGAACCTACTGGAGTAACTGGAATAAGCCAGGAGAGCAGGAGCATTGGTGCCGAGGCGGGGAAAATTATCCAGTAACTTACTGCCCACACTTTGTAAAGTACAAAGGGCAGCAGGTGAAAACCTGCCTGAAAGCAAATGTGTCCATATTCCAGGACGGGTATATAGACTGCAGCCTGGTAGAAAACTTTGGGTGTGAGGCTTGCTATAGAGAATTTGAAGAAAGGACAGAGAGAAGCTAAATGGAAGAAGAAACTTTAGAGGAATTTCGACAAAGGAAGAAAGAAGCGAAAGCCCGTATGACAGGCATGCAGAAGTTGCCATACGAAGTAAAGATAAAAAGAGCGGAAAGAAGGGCGTGGGAGTTTGTGGAAAGGTTGGACGATATGGGATTAAGCGCTCATGTGAGCGTGGGAGGCCTGGACAGTATCACTCTTCTTTTGTTTCTGAGAAAAATAGGCCTGGATATCCCTGCCGTGTCTGTATCAGTGCTGGAGGACATGAGCATACAAAGAGTACATACGGAATTAGGAGTGATAAAACTCCGGCCGGACAAAAGTAAAGTGAAGATCCTGAATGAGGTAGGGTTCCCAGTGATATCCAAAAAGATAGCCGGAAGGATAGATACACTCCAGCACCCCACGGATAAAAACAAAACGGTCCGCCATGCGATCATCACTGGAGAGTGCGGCGCACAGGGACACTATGCAAAGAACAGCAGAATGAAGCTACCGCAGAAGTGGCTGAACCTCTTCGGCGGATATGAAAACGAGAATGAAGGCGTGAATTATGGAAAGCCGGATTTTCTGGTATCGAACAAATGTTGCCTGTATATGAAAGAGAAGCCTTGCGACAGATGGGCCAGGGAGCATAAGAGCAGACCCTTCCTTGGGTTGATGGCTTCAGAGGGCGGCCAGAGAGAGGAAGCCCTTGTAGAGCATGGCTGCAATTATTTTGGAAAGACAACTATACGGTCTGCACCCTTTGCGCCATTTATGCGTCAGGACCTTCTACAGCTGGCCCTGGATCTGGAAGTGCCAGTGCCAGAGATATACGGGACCATAGAGCGCAGGCCAGACGGCACGCTCTACACTACAGGCGCACAGAGGACAGGATGTAGTATGTGCGGCTTCGGAATCCACATGGAAAAACGTCCACATAGATTCGACCAGCTACGGGAGCGCAATCCGAAAGAATGGGAATTCTGGATGTACCGTTGCTGTACGGATCCGGAGAATGGAGAAAAGTATGGTTGGGGAAAGGTCCTGGATTACATAGGAGTAGAATGGGAGAACCTGCCGGAAGAAAGCCAGATACCGGGACAGATGGCCCTGAAAGATTTTATAAACTAAACAAGCATTTAGTGAAAGGGATGATGATTATGACGGAAAATGAAGCGATTGAAAGAATTAAGAAAGGATCATGCTATTCAGAGAATTGTCATGATGGATGCTTATATGGAGAAGAAAACTGCGCATATAGCAAGGCAATCTCCGCTCTCGAAGAAATTCAGCAGTACCGGGAAATCGGAACCGTAGAAGAGTGCCGTGAAGCCAGGGAAAAGCAGATACCGAAGAAATGTATTGAGGATTCCTGCCCTGACCATACGCATTACAAATGTCCTTCATGTGGGAAAATCCAGAAAACAAAATATGACGATTCGACATTTGGGTGCATATTAAATAATTGTTCAAATTGCGGGCAGGCATTATATGATTAAAGTGGCATTTGGAGGTGAACATGAATGGGAGTTGTAAACACAATAGATTACGATCATTTTCCTAAGCAGGCAGATGAAAATTATAAATATCCAAAGTTAGGAAAAAGAGTAAAGGTATGCTACAAATATGATAACACCAGAACGCATATGGGTACTATCGTTAGAGATGATATAGAGGAGCCAGGAGAGACCATTATAAAGCTGGATAATGGTAGATACATAAGAGCAGAAGAGTGCCAGTACAGTATTTTGGAGACAATGAATGATGAAAGAAAAGCAATATATGAAAAAATAAAGGATATCTTCATAGAAGAAGCCAAAGTGCCATTGGATATGAAAAAGGGAAAAGTGTTAATAATACGGGTAGAAATCTTAGCGTATGTGACAATGCTCATAAAAAAGCTTGCAGAATTGAAATGAAAAGAGGTGATCATGATGGAAAATAGATGTGCGTGTTGCGGAGAGATAATTCCAGAAGGACGGCAGGTGTGCAAAAAATGCGAGGTGAAAGCGGGAGTGAACGGAGAAGGATATAAGGATCCTACAGCTGAACAAGCCTTATGGGGACTCAGACAAGAAGAAAAAAGAAGAAGTTATGTTAAAGCCTTGGAGGAAAAGTATGGAGTACATAAAGGGGATACGGTAGTAATACAGGAAACCAGGCGTGCAGAAGATCCTTCATCAGGGAAAAAATTATATACAGAAAACAGAAGAATGAAAGTGATTAACCTGTATCAAAAATTTATCCTGCTGATGGATAAGCATGGGTTTCATGAATGTTTCTTCTGGCAGGAATTCCTACAGAAATGGAAGAGGTGATCACTATGGTGTCAGAAAGAAATAAAATCCTTCCTGGACTTCGTAGAAGAAAGCAGGAAACTCCATACATATGCGCTGGAGCAGATAAAGCAGGAAGAAAAGCGACAGACGGATCTGCTCCATGCCATAGAATTTGAACCTTCCTGTAAAGAGCGGAGTAAGTTAAGTACCAGGCTCCATAAATGCAGGAAAGACCGGAGAAGATTCAAAGACATGGCAGAGGAAAGGGAGGAGATAGTGAAGTTCTTCCAGGATCCGCAGCATAAGAAGACATTTGATCATATGACGCAGCTCCTGGGAAAGGTCCGTAAGATAGAACAGTACCATGAGAAGAGGATATACATACCAAGGGTAAAGGAGTAACGCCATGGAAATAAAAAAGCTGGTAAAAGGGAAGAAATACAGGAGGATCCACACAGAAATCATAGACGGAAGAGAATACATAGCCGAAGGATTCCCGGTATTCCTGGAGCTGACACAGAAGGGAGGGATGTTTGAACAATCCCTGAACAGATATGAATTGACCAGTGAGCAGATACGGAGGGAAATAACAGATGTGTGACAAAGAACTGTTTGAACGGAAGATCATGGATCTCAAAGAGTACCGGACAGCCATCCGGGAAAGAATGCGTGCAGAGGAAAACTTGGCACAGTACATAGAAGCAAAGAAGAGTCCAAAGGCAGCAGGAGGCGGAGGATCGGCAGCAGGCGGCAGTGACCTGTCAAGGTACATGGAGAGGGAGGAAGAACTGCGGGAAGAACTATGGCAGATCATGGAGGAAACAGAAAGGATCAAGAAAGAAAAGCTCCGCAAGATCGCACAGATAGAATCCGAGGACGAAAAGGATGTGCTGATAAAGAAATATATCTACTTCAAACCCATAAAAGATATTGCTGTTGAGATGGACAAGGACAGGTCTACGATCTGGAGGCTGCACAAAAAGGCAATACTGGATTACCAAATATAATAATTGCAACATAATGCAACCAAATGCAACACAATGCAACACCACAAAACATTGAAATATGGTATTATGATATCAGGGAATTCAGTAGACAAAGTGGTTTCTGATTGCGGAAAAGGAATTGTTGCAGTACAGCGGCAGTTCCTTTTTTGTTGGAGGAGAACATGGATTATTACGGAAGCAAGTGGAAGAAGAAAAGAAAGCATATCCTAAGGTTGGACGGCTATGTCTGCCAGGTATCCAGAATGTACGGCAGGACAGAAGAAGCTACAGTGGTGCACCACATCTATCCAGCAGATATGTATCCGGAATGGGCCTGGGAAGACTGGAACCTGATCAGCGTTAGTATGGCAACGCATAACCGATTGGAGAACAGACAGACCGGAGAGCTGACAGAAGAAGGAATGCGGCTGCAGCAGATGATCCAGCCGGGAGAAGATTGGAGGAAGAGACGTGCAGGGAAATGAAGGAAAGATGATCGTCCAGGAGCTGAAAGGGATCAGAAAAGAAATATCTGAAGTAGTAAGAGAGATTTATCTGTCCAGGCAGCAGGAAAAAGAGAAAAATCCGAAGCCTAGACTGAATATTGTCATGCTGGAAGATGGAAAACCGAAATATGCAGAGCTGGAAGGAAAATACTACAGACTGGAGCCTGTGGAAAAGCCCCCCCCTGGGGTAGCCCCGGGAAATCGGAAGGCGCC
>OBIX01000030.1_pt1 | contig 40294 bp, 35 predicted proteins | sample 1496251 | NCBI WGS metagenome assembly OBIX01 (sample SAMN05065742, study PRJEB22554) | human gut metagenome | biome: ENVO:2100002; feature: ENVO:00000062; material: ENVO:00002003 | host: Homo sapiens | place: USA | reverse complement strand
TGGAGCGGCCGACGAGGCTCGAACTCGCTACCTCCACCTTGGCAAGGTGGCGCTCTACCAGATGAGCTACGGCCGCATATTGGAAACCCTGCTGGGTTTCCTTGACTGGTGCCTCCGATCGGAATCGAACCAATGACACGGGGATTTTCAGTCCCCTGCTCTACCGACTGAGCTACAGAGGCGCACCGGACGATGATTATTATACCTGAAATTTCGATTTTGTAAAGGGGTAAATGCAAAATTTTTTGAGAATTTTTGAACTTTCTTTATTTTGCCCGTGTTATCGTCTAAAATAAGACTGACTTTTCCGAGACTTTTTGCGGGCGGCAGACAGGGAAAGAATATTTGACATCTTCAACAACCTATGGTTTAATAAATAAGAATGAAAGGAATCGCTTTTCTCCCGCTGTGGGAATATATACCTATATAGCAAAAGCGTTTGAGACGGCTCCACTGCAAGAACATTCCGGGGCCGGGAGGAGCAGCATGGCAAGAAAACAGGAATATGGCAACGAAAGCATCACTTCGCTGAAGGGTGCCGACCGTGTGCGCAAGCGCCCGGCCGTCATCTTCGGCTCGGACGGCGTGGAGGGCTGCGCCCACTCCATCTTTGAGATCGTCTCCAACTCCATCGACGAGGCCCGCGACGGCCACGGTGACACCATCAACGTCACCCGCTGCAAGGATGGCAGTGTCATCGTCGAAGACTTTGGCCGCGGTATGCCCGTGGACTGGAACAAGGGCGAAGAGCGCTACAACTGGGAGCTGCTGTTCTGTGAGATGTACGCAGGCGGCAAGTACGGCGAGGGCGAGGACAACTATGAATTCAGCCTCGGTCTGAACGGTCTGGGCCTCTGCGCCACCCAGTACGCTTCGGCATGGATGACTGCTGACATCTACCGCGACGGCTTCCACTACCACCTCGACTTCCAGAAGGGTGAGAATGTGGGCGGCCTGCACAAAGAACCCTACAAGGGCCGCCGCACCGGCAGCATCATCCACTGGAAGCCGGACGATGAGGTCTTTACCGACATCGACGTCCCCGGCAGCTACTATAAAGATGTCCTCCGCCGTCAGGCTGTCGTAAACGCGGGCCTGACCCTCAACTTCACCGACGAAAAGGAGAAAGACCCCGCCACCGGCAAGCCGTGGAAGGAGAGCTGGTGCTATGAGCACGGCATCGCCGACTATGTAGCTGAGACGGCGGGCGAGGAAAGCCTGACCCCGGTGTTCAGCTGCGAGAGCGAAGCTACCGGCCGTGACCGCGAAGACCAGCCTGACTATAAGGTAAAGATGAGCGCGGCGTTCTGCTTCTCCAACAAGGTGCAGCTGCTGGAATACTACCACAACTCGTCCTGGCTGGAGCATGGCGGCAGCCCGGAGCACGCCGTCCGCACGGCCTTCGTCTACCAGATCAACAAGTATCTGAAGGATAAGAACCTCTACAAAAAGGGCGAGAGTGCCATCAGTTTTCAGGATGTGCAGGACTGTCTGGTGTACGTTTCGTCCAGTTTCTCCACCCGCACCAGCTATGAGAACCAGACAAAAAAAGCTATCACCAACAAGTTCGTCTCTCAGGCCATGACCGACTTCCTCAAGCACTATCTGGAAGTCTACTTCCTCGAAAAGCCCGACGAGGCCCAGAAGATCTGTCAGCAGGTGCTGGTGAACAAGCAGAGCCGTGAGCACGCCGAAAAAACGCGCCAGAGCATCAAAAAGACACTCTCGACCCAAATCGACCTCGCGAACCGGGTGCAGAAGTTCGTGGACTGCCGCACCAAGGACGCCTCCCGCCGTGAGCTGTATATCGTCGAGGGCGATTCGGCTATGGGTGCGGTCAAGACCAGCCGCGACAGTGAATATCAGGCCATCATGCCCATCCGCGGCAAGATCCTGAACTGCCTCAAGGCCGACTATGCCCGCATCTTCAAGTCGGACGTCATCGTGGACCTCATCAAGGTCATGGGCTGCGGCGTGGAGCTGGGCGGCAAGCACAACAAGGAGCTTGCTACCTTCAACCTCGACAATCTCCGCTTCAATAAAATCGTTATCTGTACCGATGCCGACGTGGACGGCTACCAGATCCGCACACTGGTGCTGACCATGCTCTACCGCCTGACCCCCACTCTCATCAACGAGGGCTATGTCTATATCGCGGAGTCGCCGCTGTACGAGATCACCACGAAAGACCGCACCTATTTCGCCTACACGGAACCCGAGAAGGCAACATTCCTCGAGGAGATCGGCGATAAGAAATACACCATCCAGCGCTCGAAAGGTCTGGGCGAGAACGACCCCGAGATGATGTGGCTGACCACCATGAACCCCGAGAGCCGCCGCCTCATCAAGGTGATGCCTACCGACGTGGAGCGCACCGCGCAGGTGTTCGACATCCTGCTGGGTGACAACCTCGCAGGCCGCAAGGAGCATATCGCCCAGCACGGCGCAGAGTATCTGGATGATCTGGATGTGAGTTAAACCTCTCCGTCAATGCTTCGCATTGCCACCTCCCCTACGGAGGGGAGGCTTTGGCATTTCGGAAAAGCTTTCCCTCTTCGCCAGAGGCTCCCCTCGCTAGGGAAGCTGTCGAGCGGTAGCGAGACTGAGAGGTTGAGTTACGAGGGAACTCTAGTAAAGAGGATTTACAATGGCAAAAAAATCGAGCAAAAAAACCGCAAAGCCTGTCCGCCCCCAGCTGGGCGAGGGCGTTGAGATACTGAACGCCGGCAGTGTGCTGGAAGACCCCATCACCCGCACGCTGGAAACGAACTATATGCCCTACGCCATGAGCGTCATCGTCAGCCGCGCGCTGCCGGAGATCGACGGCTTCAAGCCCGCCCACCGCAAGCTGCTGTATACGATGTATGAGATGGGCCTTATCAAGGGCGCGCGCACCAAGTCGGCGAACATCGTGGGCAGCACCATGCACCTGAACCCCCACGGCGACGCCGCCATCTATGATACCATGGTGCGCATGGGCCGGGGCAACGAGAGCCTGCTGGTGCCGTTCGTGGACAGCAAGGGCAACTTCGGCAAAGCCTACAGCCGCGATATGTCCTGCGCCGCGGCCCGCTACACCGAAGCAAAACTGGAAAGCGTCTGCGAAGAGCTGTTCCGGGACATCGACAAGGAGACGGTGGACTTCGTCCCCAACTACGACGGCACCACCACCGAACCGACCCTTCTGCCCGTGACTTTCCCGACCATTCTGGCCAACAACACGCTGGGCATCGCCGTCGGCATGGCCTGCAACATCTGCTCCTTCAATCTGGCAGAGCTGTGCAACACCACCATCGCCCTGATGAAGGATGCGAAGCACGACATCTCCACCACCATGCCCGCCCCGGACTTCGTGGGCGGCGGCCAGATCCTCTACGACGAAGCCCAGATGCGGGACATCTTCGAGAATGGCCGCGGCAGCGTGAAGGTGCGCGCCCGCTACGCCGCCGTACCGGGCGAGAACATGATTGAGATCACCCAGATACCGCCCACCACCACGGTGGAGGCCATCATGGACAAAATCGCCGAGCTGGTCAAGGCGGGCAAGATCAAAGAGATCAGCGATATGCGCGACGAGACTGATTTGAACGGCCTCAAGCTCACCCTCGACCTCAAGCGCGGCGTGGACGCCGACAAGCTGATGGCCAAGCTCTTCAAGGCCACCCCGCTGGAAGACAGCTTCAGCTGCAACTTCAACATCCTTGTCTCGGGCCAGCCCCGGGTCATGGGCGTGCGGGAAATTTTGCAGGAGTGGACGGCCTTCCGGATGGAATGCGTCCGCCGACGCACCTATTATGACCTCAACGGCAAGGAAAAGCGCCTCCACCTGCTCAAGGGTCTGGCGGCGATTTTGATGGACATCGATAAGGCCATCCACATCATCCGCACCACGGAGGAGGAGACGGAAGTCGTCCCCAACCTGATGATAGGCTTTGGCATCGACGAAGTGCAGGCCGACTATGTGGCTGAAATCAAGCTGCGCCACCTCAACCGGGAATATATCCTCAAGCGCACCGGCGAGATCGAGCAGTTGGAAGCCGACATCGCCGATTTGAACGACATCCTCGCAAAGCCTGCCCGCATCCGCAAAATTATCATGAAGGAATTGGCCGACGTGGCAAAGAAGTACGGCCAGCCCCGCCGCAGCGAGATCCTCTACGATCTGCCCGAGGAAGAGGGCGGCGCCGAGGAAGAGGTTGTGCCGGATTATCCCGTCACCGTCTTTTTCACCCGCGAGGGCTATCTGAAGAAGATCCCGCCCCAGAGCCTGCGCACTGCCGGTGCGCACAAGCTCAAGGAGGGCGACGAGATCGTCCAGCAGGTGGAGACGCGGAACAACGTAGAAGCGTTGTTCTTTACTGATATGCAGCAGGTGTATAAGGTGCGTCTGGCCGAGCTGGAAGACGGCAAGGTGGCCCAGATGGGCATCTATCTGCCGGGCCGTCTGGGCATGGACGAGGGCGAGAACATCCTCTCCATGGTCATTACCTCCGACTACAGCGGCCATATGCTCTTCTTCTTTGCCAGCGGCAAGTGCGCAAAAATTCCGCTCAGCTCCTACGCCACCAAGCAGAACCGCCGCAAGCTGCTGAAAGCCTACTGCGACAAAGAGCCGCTGGCGACGATGTTCTTCCTGCCCGAGGAGACGGAGCTTGCGATTCGCACCAGCGCGGGACGGATGCTCCTGGTCGGCACGGCGCAGATCGCTGCAAAGACCACCCGCGACAGTCAGGGTGTGGCGGTCGTGACCCTGAAAAAGAACCAGACCATCGCCTCCGTCGTCCCGGCGGACACGCTGGAACTGGCAAATCCCCACCGCTACCGCGTCCGCAGCCTGCCGGCTACGGGTGCGCTGATTCGCGCGGAGGATGAATAATGGCCTTTATCAGTTATCTTCTGACTTATGGGGCTACGGGTGCGCTGATTCGCGCGGAGGATGAAGGGGAGCAGATGACACTGCTATGATTTTTGCGCCTGCGGCGCAGGATAGAGCGCTCTTGCACTAAGGCTAAGTTCTCTTTTGCGCGCCAAAAGAGAACCAGAAAAGCGCCCGCTACTTTCGAGGCGCGGGAGGCACGAATCAAGGGCTGCTCGCCCTTGATAATCCCGAAGGAGTAGTCGAAACGGAAAAAAGCTAGTCGCTGCGCTTAACGCTTTTTTCTCGTTTCTCCGATTTGCTGCTTCGCAGCTGGTGTTACGCCCTCGCAGGGCGTGAAGTCCAGCAGAAACGTGAAATCTTCGGCGGAGCCGTAAATGGGAGAAGCACAAAAAAATGCGTTTAGCGAAGCGGCTAGCATTTTTGGGCTTCGACCTCATCTTCGGAATTGTTAAGGGCGAGCAGCCCTTAACTCGTTGCGGGGAGAGTGGAGTCCAGAGGTAGGGAGGGGGGATTCGAAACACCCCTCCCTACCTCTGGCCCGCGCGGAGCGCAAGCCGCTTGACCAAAAGAAAAAACCAGCCCCGCGCTGCCAGCGCGAGATCTCACACAAAAGAGGAACGATAACCATGCAGAATATCGACCTGATCTGCGTCGGCAAGCTCAACGCGAAATACTTCGCCGAGGGCGTGGCCGAATACCAGAAGCGTCTGGCGGCGTTTGCGTCCTTTCGCATCATCGAGCTGTCGGAAGAAAAAATCGAAGAGAAGAACGCCTCCGACGCTGTGGTGAAAAAGGCGCTGGATAAAGAGGGCAAAGCCATCCTCGGCAGCGTCCGCAAGGGCGCGGCGATCGTCGCCATGTGCATCGAAGGAAAACAAATTTCCTCCGATGAGCTGGCCCAATTCCTTGCCGACCGCGCAAACAGCGGTGCGGGAGATGTGGCCTTCGTCATCGGCTCGTCCCACGGCCTCTCGGACGAGGTCAAGCGCGCGGCGGCGCTCAAGTTCAGCATGGGCCGCATCACGATGCCCCACCAGCTGGCCCGCCTTGTTCTCACCGAACAGATCTACCGTGCCTGCACCATCAATGCCGGAATGAAATATCATAAGTGAGCCTCAAAGCCCTCGCAGAAGCGGGGGCTTTTGTCGTCTGGGGAAAATTTCGTCAGACTCTTTATTTTTTACCATTTTTATATGATAAATCCGATTGTGTTGTTCTGGATGCGGGGCAAGGCTTTACAATCCCCACAAAACATGATAAAGTAAAGATACTGTGCTTTTAACAGGAAAAGCACGCCCGGCTGCGGGGAAAGCAGCCGGGACAAATACACAACACGACACGGCAAACCAGCCGCGGACGGAAAGGATGTACTTACAATGGAACAGAGCGAAAAGACCCTTGATATGATCGTCAATCTCTGCAAGAACCGTGGTTATGTGTTCCCCGGTTCTGAGATCTACGGCGGTCTGGCCAATAGCTGGGACTACGGCCCTCTGGGTGTCGAGTTCAAGAACAACGTCAAGAAGGCATGGCTGAAGAAGTTCGTGCAGGAGAGCCCCTACAATGTGGGCCTCGATGCCGCCATCATCATGAATCCTCAGACCTGGATCACCACCGGCCACGTTGCCGGTTTCTCGGACCCGCTGCTGGACTGCCGTGCCTGCAAGGCCCGCCACCGTGCCGACAAGCTTATCGGCGACGAGCACCCCGAGGTCAACGTCGATGCCATGAGCTTTGACGAGATGGACGCTTTCATCGCTGAACACGAGGATATTGTCTGCCCCGTCTGCGGCAAGCACGACTTCACCCCCATCCGTAAGTTCAACCTGATGTTCAAGACCGCCATCGGCGTCACCGAGGACAGCTCTTCCACCTGCTACCTCCGTCCCGAGACGGCACAGGGCATCTTCGTCAACTTTGCCAACATCCAGCGCACCACCCGCCGCAAGCTGCCCTTCGGCGTCTGCCAGGTGGGCAAGGCATTCCGCAACGAGATCACCCCGGGCAACTTCACCTTCCGTACCCGTGAGTTCGAGCAGATGGAGTGCGAGTTCTTCTGCAAGCCCGGCACCGACCTCGAGTGGTTCGCCTACTGGAAGGACTATTGCGAGAACTGGCTGCTGAGCCTCGGCATCAAGAAGGAGCACCTGCGCCTGCGTGACCACGAGCCTGCAGAGCTGGCCTTCTACAGCCGTGCTACCACCGACATCGAGTATGCCTTCCCGTTCACCGACTGGGGCGAGCTGTGGGGCATTGCAGACCGCACCAACTACGACCTGAGCCGTCATCAGGAAGCCTCCGGCAAGAGCCTCGAGTACTTCGACAGCGAGACCAACGAGCACTACATCCCCTATGTCATCGAGCCGTCTCTGGGCTGTGACCGCGTGGCTCTGGCCTTCCTGTGCGAGGCTTATGATGAGGAGCACCTGACCGACAGCAAGGGCAAGGAGGACATCCGCACCGTCCTGCATCTGCACCCGGCTCTGGCTCCCTATAAATGCGCTGTCCTGCCCCTGAGCAAGAAGCTGGGTGACAAGGCAATGGAGATCCGCAATGAGCTGAGCAAGTACTTCATGGTGGACTACGACGATACCGGTTCTATCGGCAAGCGCTACCGCCGTGAGGACGAGATCGGTACTCCGTACTGCATCACCGTGGACTTCGACACCGTGGGCGACGAGGCCAAGGGCATCGTGGCCGACAACTGCGTCACCGTCCGCGACCGCGACACCATGGAGCAGGTTCGTATGCCTATCTCCGAGCTGAAGAGCTACATCGAGAGCAAGATCGAGTTCTGATAAAAACTTACTTTTGTGAGTGAAAAAACAGCCCCGCCGTTGCAATTTCGGCGGGGCTGTGGTATTATACAAACGAAGAGAGTGCTGTCTGGCAAACGGTCAGCACCTTTCCGGCAAGTCAATCACAAAGAATGACCGCACGAGTTTGGTAGGCACGGCGGTCATTTTTTGTTATTGAAGATTTTATACGCAATATCGAACATCCCAAAACCCACAGTTGCAAGCAACGTGAGAAGAGCTAAAGTTTCCAAAAGCGTCATGAAGCATCACCCCTTTCGCTGTGGAGCGTCGGGGGCATAACAAAAATGTTCGCCTTCCCGACGCAGGGCCGGAAAGGTGTAGACCGCCTGCCGTATGTAGACAGCACTCTCGAATGATGGTATAACAGACGTTTCGTGGTTTTTTCAACCGGAAGAGGCGTCTGTTTTGTTTTTATCGGGTGGACAATTCGCCCGGGAACGGTTATACTGTCAGATAGAAAATGCATCGCCGTGCTTTGCACGGCAGAAAGGATATTCCGTGGAAAACTTTACTATTCTTCTGAAAAAATATGCCGATTTCATCGTCCGGGTGGGTGTCAATCCCCAGCCAGGCCAGACCCTTGTCATCAACTGCTGCCTCGAGGCCGCACCGCTGGCCCGTCTGTGCGTGCGTAGTGCCTACGAGGCCGGCGCCCGTGACGTGCTGGTGAATTGGAGCGACAACGACGTTTCCCGCAGCCGGATGGAACTGGGCAGCGAGGAAGCCCTGAGCGATTTCAAGTCCTGGCAGCTGCGCCGCTATCTCGACTACGCCGAGAGTGAGGGCGGGGTCTGCGTGCTGCATATCCTCGCCGATGACCCGGAAGTCTACGCCGGTCTGGACGGCGCGAAAATCAGCCGGGTGAACGCCGGTCAGCGCAAGTTCATGGCTCCGTGGCGCGAGTACACCATGAACGACCGCGTCCAGTGGTCCATCGCCGCCATGCCCAGCGCCCCGTGGGCAAAAAAGATGTTCCCGGAGCTGGACGAGGCTGCGGCCATCGAGAAGCTCTGGCAGCTCATTTTCGATGTCTGCCGCGTGACGGGCGGCGACCCCGTCAACGAGTGGAAGGCCCACCTCGACCGTCTGACCGGCCTGAAGGACAAGATGAACGCCCTCGACCTCGAGAGCGTCCATTTCGAGAGCAGCAACGGCACGGATCTGACCGTCGGCATCGCCGACAAGGCCACCTGGGAGAGTGCCGCCAGCGTCAGTGAAAAGGGCGTGGTCTTCCTGCCCAACATCCCCACCGAAGAGGTCTTCACCGCACCCCACAAGGACAAGGTGAACGGCATCGTCTACGGCACCAAGCCCTACGTCTTCAACGGCCAGCTCATCAAGGGCTTCCATGTCACCTTCAAGGATGGCCGCGTCGTGGAGCACGGTGCAGACGAGGGCGCGGAGCTTCTGGGCCGGCTGCTGGACACCGACGAGGGCGCACGGAGCATCGGCGAAGTGGCGCTGGTGCCGGCGTCCAGCCCCATCAACCGCAGCGGCGCGCTGTTCTACAGCACCCTCTTCGATGAGAACGCCGCCTGTCACATCGCCTTTGGTGCCAGCTATCCCGGCACCACCGAGAACGGCACCCGCCTGAGCAAAGACGAGCTGCTGGCTCGGGGCATGAACCAGTCCGCCATCCACGAGGACGTTATGGTGGGTGCCGAGGACAGCCATATTACCGGCAAGTGCCGCGATGGACATACGGTTGACCTGTTCCGTGATGGTGTGTGGGTGCTGTAAAAGAATCGACCGGATTTTCTGGAATTTTGCCGATGGATTTGCATAGAGACTGATAGTATAATATAGCTATTAAGAGATCGCATCTGCGGGCAGGAGAAAACTGCGAACGATGTCGAATGTAGAAATGGAGAAGGTGCAAGTATGGCAGAAGACAAAAAGAAGGCGAAAGCCCGGATCATTCAAGAGTATTTGCCCAGATGCAGCAGATACAAGTGCTATACACAAGGGGAGATCCCGATGAGCAAGTTCGAGAAAGCACGCGAGTCCTACGCGAGCGGGGTATCTTACCGGGATGTTCTGGGCATGATTGATGAATCGTTTTTTGGAGACGGCAGTAAGGGATTCCTGTTTACGGAAGAGGGATACTATACAAAGGGTTCAGATGGCTGCATCCGCTACCGTTATCATCCACAGTATGGTCATCTTCTGGGTTATAATACACCTGTTCTTGATGAGATGCTGGACAAGTTGTATCAAGTGAACGGGGATGGAGTCTCCGGCGGAGAGGTCGCTGAGGTTGCCCTTAAGCTTGCATCTGCTTTTCTGGATGCATGGCTCGACGGCTGAATTCGCTTCGCTGCGGGTACAGCAGGCGTAAAAACGCAAAATTTCTAGCAAAAAGCTTGCATAATCCGCAAGAGTATGCTATATTCTAATAGTACGCTATAGTTTTATTGGAAAGTGGGCCGCAAGGTCCGCTTTTCTTGTTTGTTTGGAGGTTTTTTATGGCGAAGCAGTCTGGCGGCAACACCGCCCAGAGAGTCGAAGCGCTTGTCCGCCCCGTTGTGGAGGGCATGGGCCTGCGCCTGTGGGATGTGGTCTTTGAGAAGGAAGGGCCGGACTGGTATCTCCGTGTGCTCATCGACAAGGACGGCACCATGGACACCGACACCTGTGCCGAAGTGTCCCACGCGCTGGACCCCATCCTCGATGAGGCAGACCCCATCGACCAGAGCTATTATCTCGAGGTGGGCAGCCCCGGCCTTGGCCGCAAGCTGACCCGCCCGGAGCACTACGAGGCACTCAAGGGCGAGAAGATCGGCGTCAAGCTCATCCGCCCCACCGCCGACGGCGTGCGCGAGTTTGCCGGCATCCTGAAAGGCCGCGAGGGCAGCACCGTCACGGTCGAGACGGAGAACGGCCCGGTGAGCTTTGAGGTGAACGCTGCATCCGGCGTCCATCTCTGTGATGACGAACATCTGTTTGATTAAGAACAGCCCTCTCAGGCGCGTTCCGCGCCAGCTCTCCCAGAGGGAGAGCCAAAGATGAATCGAGAAAAGATACCATTATAATCTAGGAGGAACCCGAAAAATGGCAGCAGCGAACAACGAATTTTTTGAAGCTCTCTCCATGCTGGAGCACGAGCGCGGCATTACCGCGGAGTACCTGATCGACAAGATCAAGGCTGCTATCGTCATCGCCGTGAAGAAGAACTACGAGGTCGAGGACGACCACGTCATGGTCGAGATCGACCCCAACACCGGCAAGTTCAACGTCGCCCTCATCCAGGACGTCGTGGCCGATGAGGACTGGTACGACGAGCACAGCGAGATCGGCATCACCGAGGCTCAGCACATCCGCAAGAGCTATCAGGTGGGCGACCGCGTCGTGACCCCCCTCAAGACCAAGGACTTTGGCCGCATCGCCGCCCAGACCGCAAAGCACGTCATCCGTCAGGGCATCCGTGAGGCTGAGCGCAGCCAGCAGCTGAGCGAGATCCAGTCCCGCGCCCACGACATCGTGCAGGCTACCGTCACCCGCGTTGACCCCGAGAAGGGCATCGTTGCCCTCGACCTGGGCAAGGGCGGCGAGGCTATCCTGCCCCGCAACGAGCAGGTTCCCGGCGAGGTCTACACCGAAGGCCAGATGCTGCAGGTCTACATCGTGGATGTCGTGGCAAGCGAGCGCGGCCCCCGCGTCATGATCAGCCGCACCCACCCCGGCCTCGTCAAGCGCCTGTTCGAGCTGGAAGTGCCTGAAATTTACGACGGCACCGTCGAGGTCAAGGCCATCAGCCGCGAGGCCGGCGCCCGCACCAAGATGGCTGTCTGGTCCAAGGACGCCAACGTCAACCCCGTCTCTGCCTGCATCGGCCCCCACGGCGACCGTGTGGCCGCTGTCGTCGAGAAGCTGGGCGGCGAGAAGATCGACATCGTGAAGTGGAGCGAGGACATCTCCGAGTTCATCTCCGCAGCTCTCAGCCCCGCAAAGGTGGTCAAGGTCGAGCTGCTGCCCGGCGAGACCCGCTCCTGCCGCGTGACCGTGCCGGACCAGCAGCTGAGCCTTGCCATCGGCAACAAGGGCCAGAACGCCCGTCTGTGCGCCCGCCTGACCGGCTACAATATCGACATCCGCCCCGAGAGCGGCTACTACGGCGAGGAAGAGCCGAAGGCTGCCGAGGCTGAGAAGACCGAAGACACCGCCGCAGAATAAGCGCGGAACACCTGCCGAAGGAGGGAAAACCGGATGGCACAAAAGAAGATCCCTGCCCGCCAGTGCATCGGCTGCCTGACCAGCCGCCCCAAGAAGGAACTGGTGCGTGTGGTGCGCGCACCCAGCGGAGAGATCAGCATCGACCCCGTGGGCAAGAAGCCCGGCCGCGGTGCTTACCTCTGCCCGGATGCCGCCTGCCTTGCAAAGGCAAAAAAGAAGAAGGCGCTGGAGCGCTGCTTTGAGCAGCCGGTCCCCGCCGAGGTATACGATGCACTGGCCCAGCAGCTGGCCAGTGTGGAAGCAGAAAAGGAGGCCGACCGCGATGGCAAAGAAGCATAACGCCCCCGCAAAACCGGCCCTTGAGCCGAATGAGGCCCTGTTCCAGGCCGTGAGCCTCTGCCGCAAGGCGGGCGCTCTGACCATGGGCTTTGACGCGGTGGAAGACGCCGTCGTCAAGGGTAAGGCATGGCTCGTGATGACTGCATCCGATGCCAGCCCCAAGACCGTGCAGCGGCTCAACTACGCTGTGGGCGATATGGTGGACGTCATCCCCATGCCGCTGACACAGGATAAGCTGGCTGACATCAGCCGCAAACCGGTGGCCATTTATGCCGTCACCGACCGCAACCTCGCCAAGCTCTGCTTTGACCGGCTGACGGCGTGCGGAGCGATTCAAACTGAGGAGGATATGAGCGAATGATCGTAAAATATAAAGTGAGCGATTTTGCAAAGGACCTGAACATCTCTGCCAAGAAGGTCCTCGACGAGCTGAACGCCATGGGCAGCACCGGCAAGAAGAACAGCTCCACTCTGGAAGAAAACGAACTGAACTACCTGCTGGAGAAGTTCAGCAAGGACAACAGCGTCAAGAGCCTGGACGAGTTCCTGAACAGCGCCAAGGCTCCCAAGGCTGAGCCGAAGCCCGCCGAGAAGAAGGCAGAGCCCAAGGCCGAAAAGAAGCCCGAGGCTCCCAAGGCTGAGCCCGCAAAGGCCGAGGCAAAGCCCGCTGCCAAGCACGACAGTAAGAAGAACGAGCAGCACAAGAAGCGCGAGGAGAAGACCGTTTCTCTGAGCGAGCTGGCCCGTGAGACCGGCGCAAAGGCTACTGCAGCTTCCGCTCAGTCCGTCTCTGTCCGCCGCGAGGACAATCAGGTCACCGTCGATACCCGCACCGTCGATATGAACGTGGACCGCTTCGACGCCCGTTACGACGATCTGGCTTCCACCAAGAACACCGAGAACCGCCGCAAGCCCACCCCCCAGGGCAACAAGCAGAAGTTCACCCAGCGCGGCCAGCGCCAGCGCCAGCAGTTCCAGAAGGGCAAGCGTGAGACCGAGTTCGAGCGTCTGCAGCGCATCCAGCTGGAAAAGGCCCGCAATGCGCAGCTGAAGGTCCTCATCCCCGATGAGATCACCGTCGGTGAACTGGCTGCCCGCCTGAAGCAGCAGGCCGGCAAGGTCATCGCCAAGTTCATGCAGATGGGCGAGATGCATGCCATCAACGACATCATCGATTTCGATACCGCCGCTCTGGTGGCCGAGGAGTTCCACGCCAAGGTCGAGAAGGAAGTCCACGTCACCATCGAGGAGCGCCTGTTCACCCAGGAGGAGGATTCTCAGGACGATCTCGTCACCCGTCCCCCGGTCGTCTGCGTCATGGGCCACGTTGACCACGGCAAGACCAGTATCCTGGACGCTATCCGCAAGACCAACGTCACCGCAGGCGAGGCCGGCGGCATCACTCAGGCCATCGGTGCATATCAGGTCAAGGTCAACGACAGCCTCATCACTTTCCTCGATACCCCGGGCCACGAGGCATTCACCTCCATGCGCGCCCGCGGTGCCAACATGACCGATATTGCAGTTCTGGTCGTCGCCGCCGATGATGGCATCATGCCCCAGACGGTCGAGTCCATCAACCACGCCAAGGCTGCAAACGTCAAGCTCATCGTGGCCATGAACAAGATGGATAAGCCCACCGCCAACCCTGAGCGCGTGATGGAGGGCCTGACTAAGTACGGCATCATCACCGAGGACTGGGGCGGCGACGTCGCCTGCATCCCCGTCTCTGCTCTGACCGGCATGGGCATCAACGACCTGCTGGAGCGCATCGCTCTGGAAGCTGAGGTCATGGAGCTGAAGGCTAACCCCAACCGCCGTGCCAAGGGCGCTGTTGTCGAGGCTCGTCTGGACAAGGGCCAGGGCCCCATCGCCACCATTCTGGTGCAGAACGGCACCCTCCATTCCGGCGACGTCATCATCGCCGGTACCGCCGTGGGCCGTGTGCGTACCATGCGCAGCGACAAGGGCATTCTGCTGAACGACGCCGGCCCTTCCACTCCTGTGGAGATCACCGGTCTGACCGCTGTGCCTGAGGCCGGCGACCTGTTCGAGGCCGTCGAGGACGAGCGTCTGGCCCGTGAGCTGGCCGAGCAGCGCATCGCTGCCGCCAAGGAGAAGCAGTTCTCCTCCTTCCAGAAGGTCACGCTGGATAACCTGTTCAGCCAGATGGCTCAGAACGATATGAAGGAGCTGGCCATCGTCGTTAAGGCTGACGTGCAGGGTTCCGCCGAGGCCGTCAAGCAGAGCCTCGAGAAGATCTCCAACGACGAGGTCCGCGTCCGCGTTATCCACGCCGGTGTCGGTGCCATCAGCAAGTCCGACGTTGACCTGGCCGACGCATCCAACGCCATCATCATCGGCTTCAACGTCCGCCCCGACAACGTGGCGAAGGAAGAGGCCGCTGCCACCAAGGTCGAGATGCGTATGTACCGCGTCATCTATGACGCCATCAACGACGTCACCGACGCTATGAAGGGTATGCTGGCTCCCAAGTTCCGCGAGGTGTCTCTGGGCGAGCTGCAGGTCCGTCAGGTCTACAAGATCTCCAACGTCGGCACCGTCGCAGGCTGCCGTGTCACCAGCGGCAAGATCACCCGCGACAGCAAGGTGCGTGTCGTCCGTGACGGCATCGTCATCACGGAGGACGAGATCGCATCTCTGAAGCGCTTCAAGGACGACGCCAAGGAAGTGGCCGAGGGCTACGAGTGCGGCGTTACTCTGGCAAAGTTTGCCGACGTCAAGGAAGGCGACGTCTACGAGGCCTTCAAGATGGAAGAATACCGCGACTAAGAGAATAACCTCTCAGTCTGCCTTCGGCAGCCAGCTCCCCTACCGAGGGGAGCCTCTGGCGAAGAGGTGAAGCTTTACGAAATGCCAAGGCCTCTCCTCGATAGGAGAGGTGGCATTGCGAAGCAATGACGGAGAGGTTTATTTTAGAGGAGAAACTATGTCTCAGAAAAATATGGGCCGTCTGGCGCAGGACATGAAGCGTGAGCTCATCGCCATCATCGGACGGCTGAAAGACCCGCGGCTGGAGGGCGGTCTGCTGACCGTCACCCGGCTGGATGTGACGCCCGACCTGGACGTGGCGAAGGTCTATGTGAGCGTGATGGGCCGTGAGGACGGCCCCAAGCCCGCTATCGAGGCCCTGAACCGCGCCGCAGGCCATGTGCGCACCGAAGTGAGCAAGAAAATGCACATCCGCAAGGCACCCCGCTTCATCTTTGTGGAGGACGACGGTGCCGCCTATGCAGCCCACATCAATGAGCTGCTCCGCACGCTGAATGTGAACGGCGATGCTGAGGACTCTCAGCCCGCCGAGACTGAGGAATAAATCCAGCGCTGCGGAAAGGATGGATCCATCAAATGACAGAACAGCTCAATGTGCAGCAGATGGCCGAGCGCCTCTGTGCTGCGGACAACATTCTGGTCCTGTGTCATAAAAACCCGGACGGCGACACCATCGGCTGCGGCAGCGCCCTCTGCCACGCGCTCAAGGCGCTGGGCAAGACGGCAGCTGTCCTCTGCTCCGATGCAGTGCCTTCCCGCTACAGCTTTACCGCACCGGTGCCGTTCCGGGGCGAGTTTGAGCCCAAGACCGTTGTGGCCGTGGATGTTGCCAGCGTGCAGCTCTTTGGTGAAAACAACGGTGTGCCGCAGTATACCCGCCACGTCGATCTCTGCATCGACCACCACACGGGCAACAGCGGCTATGCGGATTTCACCCTGCTGGACGGCAATGCGGCCGCAGCGGCAGAGCTTCTGTATGAGGTCATCAACGAGATGGGCGTGGAGATCACCCCCCTCATCGCCAACTGCCTCTACACCGGCCTCGCTACTGACACCGGCTGCTTCCGGTTCTCTTCCACCACTGCCAACACCCACCTCGTGGCTGCAAGGCTCATTCTGGCCGGTGCGCAGGTGGAGGAGCTGAACACCCTGCTCTTCGACACCAAGCCCCGGGAGCGGATGGAGGCGGAGCGTATCGCCCGCAACCATCTGGAATATCATCTTGAGGGCCGCTGCGCCCTGATGTATCTGACCCGGGACGAGATAGAGCAGAGCGGCGTGGACCCGGCTGACCTGGAAGAGCTGACCAGCCTGCCCATCAGCATCGAGGGGGTCAAAGTGGGCCTGCTGCTCCGTCAGCAGCCCGGCGGCAGCTACCGCATCAGCGTGCGCGCCGCCAAGGGCGTGGACGCCTGCGCCATCGCACGGCGTCTGGGCGGCGGCGGCCACACCCGCGCAGCGGGCTGTGAGCTGCTGGGCAACCTCGACAACGCCAAGAGCGCCATTCTGGCCGAAGTGGAGGCGGAACTCGACCGCCCCGAGACGCAGGAGGAAAGCTGATGCAGGGCATCCTTATCGTAGATAAGCCGATGGAGTGGACCAGCTTTGACGTCATCGCCAAGCTGCGCGGCATCCTCGGCACCCGCAAGCTGGGCCACAGCGGTACGCTGGACCCCATGGCCACCGGCGTTCTGCCGGTGTTCTGCGGCGAGGCCAGCAAGGCTGTGGACCTTCAGCTCGACCACACCAAGACCTACTGCGCCCGGCTGCGGCTGGGGATGCAGACCGACACCGGCGACATCACCGGCACCGTGCTGGAAACAGCCCCGGTGACAGCGGGGGAGAAGGAACTGCTGGCTGTTTTGCCCCGGTTCCTCGGCCCCCAGATGCAGACGCCGCCCATGTACTCGGCAGTCAAGATCAACGGCCAGCCCCTTTATAAGCTGGCCCGCGAGGGCGTCACGGTGGAGCGGAAGGCCCGCCCCATCGAGATACTGGACATCCGGTACGGCGGCAGCCCGGTAGAGAACGAATACGTCCTCACCGTCCGCTGCTCCAAGGGAACGTATATCCGCACTCTGTTGGAGGACATTGCCGCCGCTATGGGCCAGAAAGGCACCATGAGCGCCCTGCGCCGCACGACGGCGGGTGTCTACACCGAGGCCGACGCCCACACGCTGGAAGAGATACAGGCGGCAAAGGACGCAGGCCCCGAGGCACTGCAGGCTTTGATGCTGCCGGTGGAGAGCGTGTTCGAGAGCCTGCCTCTGCTGGTGGCAGAGCCAAGGGTGGAGCAGCACCTGTACAACGGCTGCCCCACCAGCCGCTACCCGGCGGCAGACGGCCGTTACCGTGTCCGCAATGCCGAGGGTCAGTTCCTGGGCCTTGCGAACATCACCGGCGGCGTGCTCAAGGTCGAAAAACTCTTTGTAGAGAGGAATTAAAGAACATTCATGCAGATCTATTCACAGCTTGCGCCGCTTGCGCTGGGCGGTGCCCACGGCTCTGCTGTGGCAATGGGCTTTTTTGACGGCATCCACATCGGCCACCGCGCGGTCATCAATGGCGCAGTGGAGTGGGCCAGGGCCCACGGCGCGGCACCGGCGGTGTTTACCTTCCGCCTGCCCACTGAAAACAAGATGAAGGGCAAGCGCCTGCTCTCCACCGAGGACAAGCACGCCCTCATCGCCAGCCTCGGCGTGGAGCACTATCTCTGCCCTGATTTCGAGGAAATCAAGGCCATGACGCCGGAGCAGTTCGTGCTGGGCATCATCCGGGACTGCAACGCCCGGGCGCTGTTCTGCGGCGAGAACTTCACTTTCGGTGCCAGGGCGGCAGGCACACCGGAGCTGCTGCGTCAGCTCTGCGAGCCGCTGGGCGTGGAGGTAGTCGTCCTGCCGATGGCACAGTTTGAGGAGAAGCCTGTTTCCTCCACCCGCATCCGCACCGCGCTGGAAGGCGGTGACATCCCGGCGGCCAATGCCATGCTGGGGATGCCCTACGCCATCCGCTTCACAGTGCATCACGGGGAGGGCCTTGGCCGGACGCTGGGCGTGCCGACCATCAATCAGCTCTACCCGCAGGGCTTCCAGCTGCCCCGGTACGGCATCTATATCACCCGTACCAGGATAGGGGACAGGTGGTACCCCTCGGCCACCGGCCTTGGCACCCGGCCCACCGTCAACAGCGACGAGAGCAAGGTGACCTGCGAGACCTTCATCCCGGGCTTTACCGGCGACCTTTACGGCACCGACCCGGTGGTGGAGTTCCACGCCTACCTCAGCCCCAGCAAAAAGTTCGACACGCTGGATGAGCTGCGCGAGTGCATCGACCACGCAGCCCAGCGCGCGCAGGAATACTTTGCGGAGTGAACTTTATGAAAAAACAAAACAGAAATGGTGCCTGCGCATCCTGGTCTGGCTGGTGGCGCTGCTGGTCCTTCTGGGGGTGGCAGACTCCTGCCGTGTTCAGGAAGACCCCCACCGCACACTGGTGCAGGGCAGTCTGCAGGAACTGAACGACAGCTGGACGCTGGAAACAGACCAGCAGGCCGTGTATGACATTCCGGAAAGCATGGGGGAAAGCCTGATGCTGAGCATCCGCAGCACGAAGCAGAAGTTCAGCCTCGGGCTGCGGGCGGCGGACGGTCAGGAGACGGTGTTCTATACCTATGACCCGGGCAGCGGCCCGGCAGAGATGCGGCTCTTTGCTGCTCTGCCGGAGGGCGCGGCCGGAAAGACGCTGGTACTCCGCTGTGCGGAGCCGTCGGCCCTCAGCGCGATGCTGGGCAGCGAGTCGGTGCTGGCCACCCAGACGAAACTGAGCAGCTATTATTTCAGGCGCAGCCTTTACGCGCTGGTGTTCTTCCTGCTCTGCGTCCTCTGCGCCGTGGAGCTTGGCGTTCTGATGGTGACGATGCGCAGCATCTTCACTCCGGAGGTCTGCCATCAGACCCGGGTGATGATCGGGCTGATGCTGGACGTCGGCATCTGGGCGCTGACCGATTCCGAGCTGCTGGCACTGGTGACGGACAGGGCGAATCTCGTCGTGTTCGTCTCACTGGTCACCTTCAGCCTCACAGTGCCTTTCGTGCTGGAATTCATCCGCTGCACCGTAAAGAATGATGGCTGGCTCATCCGCCTCCCGCAGATGGCTGCGCTGGTACTGCTGGCAGCAGACGCTGCGGGTTGGCTGCTGGCCGGACAGCCCATGTTGTGGCTGCTCATGCCCATTCATATCACCGTCATTGCCAGCATTCTGGCAGCATTCCATACCCTCATGGTCTCCTATAAAAAGAACCACAGCGGCGAGGTGAGGAACATCCTGCTGGCTTTCGGCGCGCTGGCAGCGGGTACTCTGCTTGCGCTGGCGACCTTCTACAGCGGCTACCGGGACCGGACTTACGCCGTGTGCTACTGCGCCGGTCTGCTGGGATTTCTGGTAATGCTGGGCCGCATCGTGCTCCACCGCATCCGGCAGGCCAGCGACGAACAGGCCCAGCTGGAAAACTACAAAAATCTGGCCTACGTCGACTCGCTGACCGGGCTTTTCAACTATACGGCCTTCAAGTATATGAAGTCCCGCTGGCCCGAGCGCACGGACTGGACCTACATCGTTATGGACGTCAACTGGCTCAAGCAGACCAACGATCAATACGGCCACCGTGCCGGTGACGAACTGCTCTGCTGTGCAGCCCGCTGCATCCGGGAGGCCTTTTACCGGGCCGAGGACTGCTTCCGCATCGGCGGCGATGAGTTCGCGGTCATTGCGGCTGCGACGGATGAGGACGCTGTGAAGGCAGCAGTCGAAACGCTCCGGCGGCTGTGCGCGGAGTGGGATGCGAAGGAAGAGTATCCCGTCTCCATCGCAGTGGGCTATGCCATGCAGGCAGGCCGCACCATGACAGCGGACGAGCTGTTCATGGAAGCTGACGCTGCGATGTACCGGAACAAAGCCGAGATCAAAAAGGCTGTGGGCGGCATCAGCCGCTGAATAAAACAAGAACGCACCTCATCGATGAAAGTGATCGGTGAGGTGCGTTTTTGCTTCGTCAGAAAGAGAGACCGGAAAAATAGAGGTGCTCCACCGTTTCCTTTTCGGCGGCGGAGAGGGATGTGTCTGCGGCCATGGCGGCACGGATACTTTCCTGGGTATCCGGGTAGGAGTTGAGGGTGATGCAGGCTGTTTCGCTGTCGGCATCGAAGTGGAGGGCGTCGCGGTCTTGCGGCGTCCAGGCATCCCAGCCCGGGGAACCGCTGGTCATGAAGCCGGCAAGCGCCTGTTTCAGCTGGGCCGAAAGGGCCTGCGCACCTGCCGAAGACAAATCAGCACAGGCAGAATAGCTGCTTTCGGACGAGAAGAGCGCCAGCGGCAGGCCGTGGAAGGAGCCGAGGCCCGGGATAGCCGTCTGACTGTCGGTCCCGCCGTAGTCGATGAGTCCAAGCCAGACCGGAGCACTGCCGCCCAGCGCTTCGGCGACGGCTTCGGTGCTGCTCCAGCGGCAGAGGGCTGAGCCGTATTTTACGGCATAGGCCCGGGCCGCGCTGGAAGCGGGCCGCAGATCGTCCCGGACAAAGCCGCTGAATTCGGTGGCGCTGCTGAGCAGCAGGAGAGGGACAGCACTCCGGGCGTCCCGGGAGAGCACCACATCGTCTGCGTAAAGGATGGCTGGTTTGCCGAGGGCCGCAATGCGGGCCGGTTCGAGGCCGCAGAGCCATTCCCGGACGTCCGCCCCCGGCGTCAGCAGCCATTCGGCGGCGGAAGCCGTGTCAGCGAACCGCCCGTCTTCTACGGCCAGCGGTGCGAAATTTTCGGCCAGCTTCTGGGCGGCGGCGTCCGGGTCGGCGAGGGACAGCCCGCCGGAGATGGCGACGGCTTTTTGGAAGCGTTCGCGGAAGAGCGGGCTGCCCGCAAGGGCCGCTGCCATCCGCCCGCCGTCAGAGAAGCCGCAGAGGGTGATGTTGTCGGCATCGCCGCCGAAGCGGTGGATATTTTCCTTCACCCAGTCCAGCGCCCGGGCGATGTCCAGCAGGGCGAAATTGCCGGCGGCGTCGGAGCCGGAAGTAAGAGCGGGCAGACAGTTCCACCCGAACAGCCCCAGCCGGTAGTTGAGCGCGACAAAGACGCAGCCCGCGTCCCGCACGAGTTCGCTGCCGGGCAGCTCGAGAGATGAGCCTGTGGCGGCGCTGCCGTGCAGATAGACGAGGACGGGCCGCTTTTTGGCCTCGGCGGAGGAATAAATGTCCAGTGTCAGGCAGTCCTCGGTGCCGAGGGGAAAGGTGGTGTACTGGTAGGCCGCCGGAGCGGGGCTGGTGCAGTCCCGCACAGTGAGCCAGCGGGCGGGCTCCTGCGGCGCTGTCCAGCGGCTTTCGCCCGTGGGCGCGGCACCGTAGGGGATGCCGTACCAGCAGAGCTGACCGTTTTCGCCCTCTCGGCCCTTCACCGGGCCGTACTGGGTCTGGCAGAGAGCAGAGACAGGGGAGAACAGGCCGTTTTCGGTTTCAGAAAAAGCTGCATCAGCCGGGAGGAGCGGGCTGGTGAGGGCCGCTGCGGCGGCTGCGCTTCCTTTGAGGAAGCTGCGGCGGGAAAAGCAATGTGTCATTTGATCTACCTCTTTATTACAATAGACAGATTATAACATGATTTGACAGGAAAACAACATCCTCATTTTTGCGGATCTGTAAAAATTTTTCTTGCTTTTTACGTTGGTTTCTGTTATACTAGCCCTGTTACCGCGATACGGGGCTGGGAGTATGCCCACTCGGGAGTACCGTTTTCCCGCTGCTGTGTCGCTGGCAAATAAAAATTTTATAAAGAGGTACTGTTACTATGAACAAGCAGGAAGTTATGGCCAAAGTCGCTCTGACCGAGAAGGACACTGGCTCTCCCGAAGTGCAGGTCGCTCTGCTGACCGCTCACATCAACGAGCTGAACGAGCACCTGAAGAAGAACCCTAACGATCACCACAGCCGCCGTGGTCTGATGAAGATGGTTGGCCGCCGCCGCAATCTGCTGGCCTACCTCCAGAAGAAGGACATCGAGCGTTACCGTGCTCTGATTGCAACTCTGGGTCTGCGTAAGTAATAGAAAACAGAGGGCAGGTACCGCAAATGGTGCCTGCCCTTTGCTCTTTTATGTTGGATTTTCCCTTGTATCCCAGGCACTGGAACAAATAGGCCGCTGCTGCGTGTTGCAGCAGTAAATCGAACGCCTGTGTGAAGCGGCACGGACGCTGGATTTATTGCTATGATGCGCGGCGGGCAGCCTTTTGGAATATCAAACGGACATAAGGAGGCAAACCAAATGGCAATCGAATTTGGTTCCCGCAAAGAAAACTTTGACAACTTCAAAGTTTACGAGACTACGCTGGCAGGCCGCCCCTTCAAGGTGGAGATGGGCAAGATGTGCGGCTTGTCCAACGCAAGCGCCCTCATCCGCTACGGCGAGACCTGCGTGATGTGCAACGTGGTCATGAGCCCCAAGCCCCGCGAGGGCGTCGATTTCTTCCCCCTGAACGTGGAGTACGAGGAAAAGCTCTACGCCGCAGGCCGCATCCCCGGCAGCTTCATGCGCCGTGAGGGCCGCCCCGGCGAGCGCGCCATCCTGACCAGCCGCGTCGTGGACCGTCCCATGCGCCCGCTGTTCCCGAAGGAGATGCGCAACGACGTCTGCATCACCATGACCGTCATGAGCCTTGACCCCGACTGCAGCCCTGAGATCGCCGGCATGATCGGCGCTTCTCTGGTCACCGCTGTGTCCGAGATCCCCTGGAACGGCCCTATCGGCGGCGTGCAGGTGGGTCTGGTGGACGGCGAGATCGTCCTGAACCCCACCCAGGAGCAGCGCAAGAAGAGCGACCTGGCCCTGACCGTCGCCGCCACCATGGACAAGATCGTCATGATCGAGGCCGGTGCCAATGAGGTCGATGAGGACACCATGCTGAACGCCATCAAGGCCGCTCACGTGGAGATCAAGAAGATCATCACCTTCATCAACAGCATCGTGGCCGAGCGCGGCAAGCCGAAGATCGATTTCCAGGTCGTGGGCCTCGATATGGACGTGTTCCACGCCATCAAGGAGAAGTATCTCGACGACTTCAAGGCCGCTATGGATACCGACGACAAGAATGTGCGTGATGCCGCCCTGCTGCCCATCATGGACAAGATCGCTGAGGAGTACCCCGACCTGACCGAGGCCGACCTCGACCTCGTCAGCTACAAGATGCAGAAGTACGTCGTCCGCCGCTGGCTGCTGGACGAGGGCAAGCGCGTGGATGGCCGCGGCATCAACGAGATCCGCCCGCTGGCTGCAGAAGTCGGCATCCTGCCCCGTGTGCATGGCTCCGGTATGTTCACCCGCGGCCAGACTCAGGTGCTCACCACCTGCACCCTCGGCGGCACCAAGGACAACCAGCTCATGGATGACCTGACCGACGAGCAGACCAAGCGCTACATCCATCACTACAATTTCCCGCCGTACTCCGTCGGCGAGGCCCGCGCACCCCGCAGCCCCGGCCGCCGCGAGATCGGCCACGGCGCACTGGCTGAGCGCGCTCTCGTGCCTGTGCTGCCCTCTCTGGAAGAGTTCCCCTACACCATCCGCTGCGTGTCTGAGGTCCTCTCTTCCAACGGCTCTACCTCTCAGGCTTCCATCTGCGGCTCCACGCTGGCTCTGATGGACGCAGGCGTCCCCATCAAGGCTCCTGTTGCCGGCATCTCCTGCGGCCTCATCACCGAGGGCGACCGCTGGATGACCATGCTGGACATCCAGGGCGTCGAGGACTTCCACGGCGATATGGACTTCAAGGTCGGCGGCACCCGCAAGGGCATCACCGCCATCCAGATGGATATTAAGATCGACGGCCTGACCTACGACATCATCGCCGAGGCCTTCGAGAAGTGCCGCAAGGGCCGTCTGTACATCCTCGATGAGATCATCAAGCCCGTCATCGCAGAGCCTCGCCATGAGCTGAGCCGCTGGGCCCCCAAGATGTTCAGCATGATGATCCCCACCGATAAGATCAAGGACGTCATCGGCAAGGGCGGCAAGGTCATTCAGGACATCTGCGCCACCTGCAACTGCAAGATCGACGTGCAGGAGGACGGCCACGTCTTCGTCTCCGCTGTGGACCAGGAGGACGCAAAGCGCGCCATCTTCACCATCAGGACCATCGTGGAAGACCCCGAGATCGGTGCTATCTACAAGGGCAAGGTCACCCGTCTGATGAACTTCGGTGCCTTCGTTGAGATCGCTCCGGGCAAGGAGGGCCTCGTCCACATCTCCAAGCTGGACACCAAGCGTGTCGAGCGCGTGGAAGATGTTGTTGCTGTGGGTGATGCCATCGTCGTCAAGGTGACGGACATCGACCAGCAGGGCCGCATCAACCTGAGCCGCCGCGACGCCATTCTGGCTCTCGAAGCCAAGAAGGCACAGCAGGAGCAGGGCTGATAGATAGCTTCTGAATATGCCCCCGTGCGTACAGCGCAGGGGCATATTTTGTCTCATGGGCAAAGGATCTTCAATTCCCTACTGAAAAAGTTTGTTTTAGGGGGTTGACAAATCCCGTCGAGGCGAGTACAATAAACGCAATATCACTAAAATGGCTGTGAAGAGAAGAGTAAGCTTTCGCATGAGCCTTACCAGAGAGCCCGGCAGGTGGAAAAGGGCAGGAAACAGGGAGCCGAAAATGGTCTCGGAGCTGCGCGGACGAAGAGCAAGAGCACTAGTCCACGACGGGTGCGCCCGTTAAAGCGTCCGGCTGTAAGCAGAAAAAATTCTGCCGCAGTTTTGAGGCAGTGTCCGCGAGGATGCTGTGAACCAAGGTGGTACCACGGAAGTTTCAGGCCTCCGTCCTTGTGCAGCGCATGGCTGGCAGGGACGGAGGCTTTTTTGATGCTTCCGTTCAAGGCGGGCGCGGACTGTGCCGCGCCGCCGCTGTACATTATATCCAATAATAGAGAGGGAAAAAACTATGATTACTCGTCGTGATTTTCTGAAAGTTACCGGTGTCGCAGCCGCTGCTGCTGCCCTGACCGCCTGCGGCGGCTCTTCTTCCACCGCAAGCTCTGCTGCTTCCAGCACTGCCGCTTCTTCTGAGGCTGCTTCCGCTGTGGCAAAGCTGGACAAGGTGAAGGTCGCTGTCCCCAACGACACCACCAACGAGGCCCGCGCTCTGACCCTGCTGGAGAAGAACGGCTTCTTCAAGCTGAAGGCTGACGCCGGCCTGACCGCCACCAAGAACGACATCGAGGAGAACCCCCTGAACGTCACCGTCGATGAGGTCGAGGCTGCTCAGGTCCCCAACGTCCTGCAGGATGAGGACTACGCTGTCATCAACTCCAACTACGCCATCTCCGCTGGTCTGGACCCCATGACCGACGCTCTGGCAATGGAGGACGGCTCTTCTGCTTACGTCAATGTTCTGGTCTGCAAGGAGGGCAACGAGAACGAGCCCAAGATCAAGGCCCTCGTCGCAGCTCTGCAGAGCCAGCAGGTCAAGGACTTCATGGATGAGAACTACAAGGGCGCTGTCGTCTCCGTCGTCGAGACCCCGACCGATGGCTATGACGCTTCCATCGACTACGATGCACTGAACGGCGAGACCGTCAGCTGCGCTGCAACTCCCGCTCCCCACTGCGAGGTCCTGGAGGTCTGCAAGGACATTTTGGCCGCTAAGGGCATCACTCTGGACATCCAGGAGTACGACGACTATGTGATCCCCAACACCATCGTCGAGGACGGCCAGTGCGATACCAACTACTTCCAGCATCAGCCGTATCTGGACAACTTCAATGAGGAGAAGGGTACCCATCTGGTGACCGTCGCCGGCATCCACGTCGAGCCCATGGGCATCTACGGCGGCAAGCAGGACAGCCTGGCACCCATCGAGGGTTGAGCTTTACCAACTAAGGAGTAAATCGTGATCGAGATCAAACACCTTTCCAAGACCTTCCAGATGAAGGACGGCGCGGTGAATGCGCTGAAGAACATCGACCTGACCATCCCCGATGGCTCCATCTACGGCATCATCGGTATGTCGGGCGCGGGCAAATCCACGCTGGTGCGCTGCATCAATCTGCTGGAGCGCCCCACCGAGGGCAGTGTCGTCATCGACGGCACCGCGATGGAGACCCTGTCCCCCGCAGCCCTGCGTGAGCGCCGCCGCGACATCACCATGATCTTCCAGCAGTTCAATCTGCTGATGCAGCGCAGCTGCCTGAAGAACATCTGCTTCCCGATGGAGCTTGCGGGCGTGAAGAAGGCCGATGCCGAAAAGCGCGCCAGGGAGCTGCTGGAAATGGTGGGCCTGCCCGATAAGGCAAATGCCTACCCGGCCCAGCTCTCCGGCGGCCAGAAGCAGCGCATCGCCATTGCCCGTGCGCTGGCCACCAACCCCAAAGTCCTGCTCTGCGATGAGGCCACCAGTGCGCTGGACCCCAACACGACCCACGCCATCCTGACCCTCATCAAGGACATCAACAAGAAGCTGGGCATCACCGTGGTGGTCATCACCCACCAGATGAGCGTCGTGGAAGAGATTTGCGACTCCGTCGCCATTCTGGACGGCGGCGTGGTCGTGGAGCAGGGTGAGGTGCGCGAGATCTTCGCGAATCCCAAGACGGCTGCGGCCAGGCGCCTCGTCGCCCCCAACGGCGGCAGCGCAGCCCGCGACCTCTCGAGCTTTGCGCCCGACGATCATGTGGTCCGTGTTACGTTCAATGGTTCGTCCGCCGCAAAGCCGCTGGTGGCGAGCCTCGCTGCGGAGAAGGGCATCCTCGTGTCTGTGCTCAGCGCCGACACCCGCGATCTGAGCGGCCAGTGCTACGGCTCCATGCTGCTCAAACTTCCCCGCGATACCGAACAGGCAAAGCAGGCTGCGGCCTATATGCGCAGCCAGAATGGTGTGACCGTTGAGGAGGTGACCGGAGAATGAGCTTTGCAGATTATGGCTTCGCCATTTGGGAGACGTTCTACGTGACCGTCCTCTCCACGGCATTTTCTCTGGTCCTGGGCCTGCCGCTGGGCGTTCTGCTGGTGGCTGGCGATAAGGACGGCGTCCTGCCCCTGCCGGGCTGGCTGATGCACATCCTGAACATCGTCATCAACATTCTGCGCAGCGTGCCGTTCCTGATTTTGATGATCTGCGTCTTCCCGCTGACCCGTGCCATTGTGGGCACCACCGTCGGCACCAAGGCCACCATCGTTCCGCTGGTGGTCGCGGCCTTCCCCTTCGTGGCCCGTCTGGTGGAGACCAGTCTGCGTGAGCTGGACGAGGGCGTCGTGGAAGCTGCCCAGAGCATGGGCGCGACTCCCTTCCAGATCATCACCAAGGTCATGATCCCTGAGTGTCTGCCCGGCCTCATTTCCAGCATGACCACTGCCCTGACGACCATCCTCGGCTACTCGGCCATGTCCGGCGTCATTGGCGGCGGCGGTCTGGGCAAGATCGCTCTGTCCTACGGCTACTACCGCTACCAGACCAACATCATGATCGTCTGCGTCGTGCTGCTGGTGCTCATGGTGCAGGTGTTCCAGACCGTCGGCACCTTCTGGGCGACCAGGAGCGATAAGCGGCTGAGAAAGTAAGTTTCTGCTTCCTGCAGGGAATAAAATTTAACGAATCGATTCCCCGCAGGAGGCTCATGCTCCTGCGGGGAATTGTGCTATACAGACAAACCCAGTAAAGGAGTATGTTGCAATGAACCGTGATACCATCTGCGTGCAGGGCGGCTACACCCCCGGCAACGGCGAACCCCGCCAGATCCCCATCATCCAGTCCACTACGTTCAAGTACGCTACCAGCGAGGACATGGGCAAGCTGTTCGACCTCGAGGCCGACGGCTACTTCTACTCCCGCCTGCAGAACCCCACCTGCGATATGGTGGCGAAAAAGATCTGCGAGCTGGAAGGCGGCACCGCCGCCATGCTGACGTCCAGCGGTCAGGCGGCCAACTTCTTTGCGCTGTTCAATATCTGCGAGGCAGGCGACCACATCGTGGCGTCCAGCACCATCTACGGCGGCACCTTCAACCTTATCTCCGTCACCATGAAGAAGATGGGCATTACCGCCACCTTCGTGGACCCGCTGTGCAGCGAGGAAGAACTGGATGCCGCCTTCCGGCCCAACACCAAGGTCGTGTTTGGTGAGACCATTGCCAACCCTGCCCTCACCGTGCTGGATATTGAAAAGTTCGCCAAGGCCGCACACGCCCACGGCGTACCGCTCATCGTGGACAACACGTTCCCCACGCCGGTCAACTGCCGCCCCTTCGAGTGGGGCGCTGACATCGTGACCCACTCCACCACCAAGTATATGGACGGCCATGGCGCTGTGCTGGGCGGTGCTATCGTGGACGGCGGCAAGTTCGACTGGATGGCCCACGCCGACAAGTTCCCCGGCCTGTGTACCCCTGATGAGAGCTATCATGGCATCACCTACGCGGAGCGCTTCGGCAAAGAGGGGGCTTTCATCACCAAGGCCACCGCACAGCTCATGCGCGACTTCGGCTCGATGCAGTCCCCCATGAACGCCTATATGCTGAACCTCGGCCTTGAGAGCCTCCACGTCCGGATGCAGCGCCACTGCGCCAACGGCATGGCCGTCGCAAAGTTCCTTGAGGCTCACCCGAAAGTGGCCTATGTCAACTACTGTGGCCTCGAGTCCAGCCCTTACCATGCGCTGGCGGAGAAGTATCTGCCGAACGGCAGCTGCGGCGTCGTCTCCTTTGGTCTGGCCGGCGGCCGCGAAGCCGCCAGCACCTTTATGAAGGAGTTGAAGCTTGCCGCCATTGAGACCCACGTTGCCGATGCCCGCACCTGCTGCCTGAACCCGGCTTCCAGCACCCATCGCCAGATGAACGACGAGCAGCTGGCCGCTGCCGGTGTGCCTGCTGAGCTGGTGCGGATGAGCTGCGGCCTCGAGAGCAGCGAAGACCTCATCGCCGATATTGCACAGGCGCTGGATAAGATTTAAGAAACACGGTCAGCGCCATCTGCCGGTTTCGGCCCCTTCCCGTGAAAAAGCGTCTCCGGATGCAGATAAAAACTTCCCGCTAAAACCGTCAAAAGGAGCAACGATGCTATGCCGCTGATCATCCCCAAGACTCTTCCCGCCTACGATGCCCTCTACGAGGAAAACGTCTTCGTCATGCACCGGGAACGGGCGCTCTCCCAGCACATCCGTCCGCTGGAGATTCTCATCCTGAACCTCATGCCGACCAAGATCGCCACCGAGACCCAGATCGCCCGCCTACTGGCCAATACGCCCATTCAGGTCCACATGACCCTGCTGCAGACGGCCAGCCATGCGGCGACCCATGTCTCTGCGGCCCACCTCGAGGCGTTTTATAAGACCTTCGACGAGGTGAAGAACAACCGCTACGACGGCATGATCATCACCGGTGCGCCTGTGGAGAAAATAGACTTCGAACAGGTGGACTACTGGCAGGAGCTGTGCGAGATCATGGACTTCAGCGAGACGAACGTCTACTCCACCCTTCATGTCTGCTGGGGCGCACAGGCGGGGCTTTATTATCACTATGGCATCCGCAAGCAGCTTCTCGACCAGAAGATGTTCGGCGTCTTCGAGCATAAAGTCACCCGTCCCTCGAACCCGCTGGTGCGCGGCTTCGATGAGGTGTTCTACGCCCCTCACAGCCGCCACACCGGCATCAGCCGGGAGGACGTGCTAAACTGCAAGGCTCTGCGCATCCTCGCCGAGAGCGACGAGGCCGGCCCCTTCCTGATGAGTACCGAGAATGGACGGCAGATCTTCGTCACCGGCCACCCGGAGTACGACAAGTACACACTGGACGCCGAGTACAAGCGGGATGTCGGCAAGGGCCTGCCCATCGCGGTGCCAAAGAACTATTACCCCAACGACGACCCCGAGCAGCCGCCTCTCTTCCGCTGGCGTGCTCACGCACACCTGCTGTATGAGAACTGGCTGAACTACTACGTCTACCAGAATACGCCCTACGACCTGGGTGCTATCAGCAAGGTGGAGCACGAGGAAGAATAAAATCAGCCCTCTCCGTCTGGTGAGGAGGGGGCATTTTTGCAAGGAGAATACTTATGGGAATCGAAGCAAAATGGAAGAGCCGGGGCATCCGGGTGGGCAAACTGCCCTGCGGGCCGCTGGACAAGATAAGCGATGTGCCGGGCGTGACGGTGGGCCACTGCACACTGGCGGACGGCGAGGTCCAGACCGGCGTGACCGCGCTGCTGCCCCATCAGGGCGATATTTTCCACGATAAAGTGATGGCGGCCAGCCATGTCATCAACGGCTTCGGCAAGACCACCGGCCTTGTCCAGATCGACGAGCTGGGGACGCTGGAAACGCCCATCCTCTTCACCAATACCCTCAGCGTAGGCACTGTGGAGACAGCGCTGGTGAAGTATATGCTGGATAAGAACCCCGACATCTGCGAGACTACCGGCAGCGTCAACCCGGTGGTCTGCGAGTGCAACGACAGCGGCCTCAACGACATCCGGGGCCTCCACGTCACAGAAGAAAACGTGAGGGCCGCGCTGGCCGACTGCCGCGCTGATTTCGCCGAGGGCGCTGTGGGCGCGGGCCGGGGAATGCGCTGCCACGGCCTGAAGGGCGGCATCGGCTCGGCCTCCCGTGTGGTGGAGCTGGACGGAAAACAGTACACCATCGGTGCGCTGGTGCTCTCCAACCACGCCGTCTTCGATGACCTCGTAGTGGCAGGCACCCCCATCCAGAGCCTGCTGGACGCCCACATCCCGCCCCACGAGGACAAGGGCTCCATCATCACGGTGCTGGCGACAGACATCCCCTTGAGTGAGCGCCAGCTGCGGCGGCTCTGCCACCGGGCGCTGGTGGGCCTGTCCCGCACTGGCTCTTTCTGCGGAAACGGCTCCGGTGAGATCGTCATTGCCTTCACCACCGCCAACCGGGTGCCGCACTACTCCGAAAAGGCCATCCTGCCGATGGGTATGCTCCACGACGACGCCATCAATCCGCTGTTCCGGGCGGTGGCCGAGTGCGTGGAGGAAAGTGTGCTGAGCAGTCTGCTCCATGCCGAGACGGTCACAGGCTATCATGGCCGGACGGTCAGATGTCTGAGTGATCTGCTCGACGAGAAATAAAAAAATGGGAAGCGCTTTAGTGCTTCCCATTTTTCATAGTATTATCTGCGGGGCTTCCGCGTCGGCTTTTTCTTCCGCACGCTGTAGCCGAAGGTTCCCAGCTTTTTGCCCAGAGCCAGATATTCGCCGTGGCTGTAGACGATGAGTTTGGCCTTGTCGAGGCAGAGCTTACCGTTCTCGTCCAACAGGCTCTCGTCCACGTCGCAGGCGACTACTTCGGCGAGGAAGAGGTCGTGGCTGCCCAGCGGGATGACCTGCGTGACCTTGCACTCGAGGTTGACGGGGCTTTCTTCGAGAATGGGGCAGTCCGTCAGCACCGAGCCGGGGGCAGAATGGAGTTTGCAGGCTGCGAATTTATCGAAGTCCCGGCCGCTCCTGACACCGCACCAGTCCACCGACTTCACCAGTGCCTCGGTGGGCAGGTTGATGGCAAACTGGCCGCTCTCCCTGATGAGGTGGTGGCTGTACCGCTCGGGGCGGACGCTGATGGATACCATGCTGGGCTGGGTGCAGATGGTACCGGTCCAGCCGATGGTGATGAGGTTGGGCTTGTCCAGCCCGCCGCAGGAGACCAGCACCGGCGGCTCCGGGTTCAGGAGGGTGCTGCCTTTCCAGCTCTGTTTGCTCATCCGTGATACTTCCTTTCGTAGGGAGCCCATGTGCGCTCGCTGATGATGTAGCGGGGGCGGGCCTTGGTCTCCATATAGATTTTGCCGACGTATTCGCCGATGACGCCCAGACACACCAGCTGGACGCCGCCCATGAAGCAGACGATGCAGATGGTGGAGGCCCAGCCCGCCACGGCGCTGCCCAGAACAGCCTGCACGATGGCCCAGATGACGCCGATGAAGCTGATGAGGCTGACCACGATGCCTGCGCCGGTGATGAGGCGGATGGGCTTGTTCGACAGGCTGGTGATGCCGTCGAAGGCGAGGGCCAGCATCTTGCTGAGGGGATAGTGGCTCTCGCCGGCCAGACGCTCGTGGCGCTCGTAGTAGACGGTGTCGCTGGGGTAGCCCACCAGCGGCACCATGCCCCGCAGGAAGATGTTCACCTCGCGGTAGTCGGCGAAGCTTTCCAGCACCCGGGTGCTGATGAGCCGGTAGTCGGCGTGGTTGAATACGATGTCTGCGCCCAGCGCGTTCATCACATGGTAGAAGCCCTCGGCGGTGAACCGCTTGAAGAAGGTGTCGGTGTCCCGGCGGCTGCGCACGCCGTAGACTACCTCGGCGCCGTCCAGATACTTTTTGACCATCTCGTCCATGGCGTTGATGTCGTCTTGGCCGTCGCAGTCGATGGAGATGGTGATGTCGCAGCTGCCGCTGTGGAGTGCCTCCATCAGTCCGGCCAGCACGGCGTTCTGGTGGCCGCGGTTCCGGCTCTGGGAGATGCCGATGAAGTGCTCATCCTCAGAGGCGAACTTCTGGATAAGGGACCAGGTGGTGTCGCGGGAGCCGTCGTTGACGAAGAGCACCCGGCTCTTCTCGCTGACAAGGCCCGCTGCGGAGAGGTCGTTTATCTTTTTCAGGAACAGGGGGGCTGTGATGGGCAGTACCTGTTCTTCATTGTAGCAGGGAATGACGATCCATAAAATCGGTTTGGACATGATGAAGTTCTCCTTCTATATAAGGCTCTCCCAAAGGGAGAGGCTGTTACAGCACCATGTGCCGCAGCGCGTCCGGTTCCAGCAGCTTGAAGCTGCTCTTATAGGTCTCGAGCAGGCCGTCCCGCTGCATCAGGCTCAGCTCCCGGGAGAGGGCGCTGCGGTCGCAGTTGAGGTAGTCGGCCAGCTGGATGCGGGAGTAGGGAATGGTGAAGGTGAGGCTGTGGTGAACCTCGGCCTCGCTGAGCAGGTAGGCGCACACTTTGGCCCGCAGGCTCTTGAGCAGCAGCAGGTCTACCCGGCGGGAGAGCAGGAAGTATTTGTCGCTGATGGTGCGCACAAGGTTCTGCAGCACCCGCTGGCGGGCCGGGTCGGCCCCAGGCAGCAGAAGCTTCTCGTAAGGCACCAGCAGCACCTCGCAGGGGGCCGAGGCCATCACCGTTACCGGGCTGGAAAGGCTCGAGCCGCCCAGCACGTCGCCGAACACACCGCCCGGCCCCATCTGGCTGATGGGCAGACGCGCCCCGCTGGCGGCGGGATGGTAGGCCTCGATGGCGCCGGAGAGCACCACGCCCACCCGGCGGTTCGACTGTCCGGCCAGTACGAGGGTCTCGCCCCGGCTGTAGGTGCGCAATACGGCCCCCACTTCGCCCAGCAGGACCCGGAGCGCTTCGGCTTCCAGCCCGGCGAACAGAGAGGTGGATTGTAACAGCGGAAGATAATTTTCCATACCCATTCCGTGAGGTTTTCCCCGGGCCCTCACCGCCCTTCTGCGATTCCGTTGCGTGTGCAACGGTATTTTTTCTCTTATTATAGTAAACTTGAGGGCGTAAAGCAAATGGTTTTGCAAATTTTTTGCGGGAAAATTTCTCCCAATGAAAGTGAGGAACGAAATCCTATGAAAAAACTGACATCTCTGCTGCTGTCGCTGGTACTGATGATCAGCGTGCTGGCCTGCGGCGCATCGGCCAAGACGAGCACAAAAGTGCGCATCGCCGGCCTGAAAGGCCCCACCACCATGGGCCTCGTCAACCTGCTGAGCATGGAGAAGGACGGCACTGCTTCCCTCGACTATGACCTGCAGCTCTACGGCGCTGCCGATGAGATCGTGCCGAAGCTCATCAAGGGCGAACTCGACATGGCCGCTATCCCGGCCAACCTCGCCGCGACCCTCTACCAGAAGACGAACGGCGGCATCCAGGTCATGGCCGTCAACACGCTGGGAGTCCTCTACGTCGTGGAGAAGGGCAATACCGTCCACAGCTTCGCCGACCTCAAGGGCCGCACCATCCTTTCCACCGGCAAAGGCACGACGCCCGAGTACGTCCTGCGCTATCTGCTCAAGAAGAATGGCCTCGACCCCGACAAGGACGTGAAGATCGAATACTACAGCGAGGCTTCCGAGGTCACGGCCCAGATGGCCGCTGCCAGGAAGGATGCCATCGCCGTCCTGCCTCAGCCCTACGTCACCGCTGCCCAGATGAAGGACAGCGATCTCCGCGTCGTCCTCGACCTGACCAGGGAATGGAACAGGGTCTGTGACACCCAGCTCATCACCGGCGTCACCGTGGTGCGCACCGAGTACGCAAAGCAAAACCCCGACGTCATCGCAGCTTTCCTGACCGACTACCAGAAGAGCGTCAAGGCGGCGAACGAGGACATCGACGGCACCGCCGCCCTCTGTGAGGAAGTCGGCGTGGTGGCCAAGGCTGCTATCGCCAAGAAGGCCCTGCCCAAGTGCAACATCGTTTACCGCAACGGTCAGGAGATGAAGAAAGACATCTCTGCTTACCTGCAGGTGCTCTACGATGCCTCTCCCGCCGCCGTGGGCGGCAAGCTGCCGGACGATAACTTCTACTACACCGAGCCGTCCGTCCTGCGCAAGGTCATGGCGGCTATCCGCAATTCCGCAAAGTAAGCTTTGAAACAAAGAAGGGGCTGCTGCACGTCGTTTTAGCCGAAAGTGCAGCAGCCCCTTTCTTAAATCAGAAGGCCCGCGCCGATGCCGATGAGAGCCGGCAGCAGCCAGCCAAAGCCGAGGCTGCTCAGGGGCAGAGCGTTCATCAAGGCGGAGAGGGGGCCGAAGGGTAGGGCAGCAGGGATGCTCTGGATGGCCGTGAAGAGGATGCTCAGCCGCCAGACCGATGTCCGCTGGAACCGTCCGGGAAGGAACTCCACCACGATGAGGACGATGGCGATGGGGTAGATGGCGTTCAGCACCGGAACGGAAAGGCTCAGGATGCCCGCAAGGCCGATGTTCGCCAGCAGCATGCTCATCAGCGCGAAGAAGGCTGCAATGGTGGGGTAGGGCAGCCGGGGCAGAAGCTCGTGGAAGTATTCGCCTACGCTGGCGATGAGGCCGACGCAGGTGTTGAAGCAGGCGATGACGAAGATAACGGCCAGAAGCACCTGTCCCACCCGGCCAAACAGGCCGTCGGCCAGTGCCGTCAGGACGGAGGCGCCGGTGTCGCTGCCGGGGAACGCGGCCCCCGAGATGCCGCCGATGTGGGTCAGCATGGCGTAGACTACCAGCAGCATCCCGCCCGCGATGAGCCCGGCCCGGATGGTGCCGCGCCGGACGGCAGCTTCTTCCGTGATGCCCACCGCCTGAATGTTCAGAGCGATGACTGCGCCGAAATTGAGCGCTGCCAGCGCGTCCATGGTCTGATAGCCGTCCAGCACGCCCTGTGCGGCGGGGAGGGCGGCGTAAGCCTCGGCAGGCGTGCCGTAGCCGGGCGCGGCCGGGCGGAGGATGCAGCCCGTGAACAGCACCACGATGAGCACCAGCAGGACAGGGCAGAGGATGCGGCCCAGCCGCTGGGTCAGCTTTTCGGGCTTGAGGGCCACGAAGTACGCCGCAGCAAAGAACACGAGGGAGTAGATGAACTGTCCCGGTGTGCTCCGCCCCACCAGCGGCGTCAGCATCTCAAACGAGGTGCTGGCCGTGCGGGGGATCGCGAGGCAGGGACCGATGGACAGATAGACCAGCACAGCGAACACCTGTGCGAAGCGGGGATGGACCCGCCCGGCCAGCGCAGGCAGACCGCCCGCCCGGGCCACCGCTGCCACGCCCGCGATGGGCAGACCGATGGCGCTGACGGCAAAGCCCACAAAAGCGGACCAGAGCGCCGTCCCGGCCTGTGCGCCGAGGAAGGGCGGGAAGATGAGGTTGCCTGCCCCGAAAAACATCGAGAACAGGGTGAACCCCACCAGAAGGAGCTTTTTGCCCCGGAGGGCCTGAGCGGAATCGTGCATGGTCATCTCTCCCAGCTGTGCGCGGAGGCACGTAGAATAAGGATTACTTTATTCCAGTGTAGTGTTTTATGACCTTCATGTCAAGAGAAGAAAAGATGAAGGATTGTATTCTCATACATGATGTGATATTCTGAAAGCGAGAAAACGAACAGGAGCAAAGAAATACATGGATAAAACAAAAAAACGCCGCATTCAAATCTTAGCGGCGTCGGTGTTCTGGCTGGGCGTCTGGCAGGCGGCAGCTGTGGCCATCGGGCAGGAAGTCTTTCTTGTCTCGCCGGTGCAGGCCATCGGTACGCTGGTGGAGCTGCTGCCGCAGGCCGAGTTCTGGCAGCGCATCGGTTTCAGCGCCGGGCGCATCCTGTTGGGCTTCGGGCTGGGCGTTCTGTCCAGCGCGGTGCTGGCGGTAGCCGCCGAAAAGTGGGAGTGGGTGGACGCCCTTCTCGCCCCCGTGATGCAGCTGGTCAAGGCTACTCCGGTGGCGAGCTTCATCATTCTGGCGCTGGTGTGGGTCAGCGGCTCGTCGCTGTCCGTCCTTATCAGCTTTCTGATGGTGCTGCCCGTTCTCTACAGCGCAGTGCGCACCGGCATTGGGAGTGCTGACCGCCAGCTTCTCGAAATGGCGCAGGTGTTCCGTCTGCCTCTGGGGCGGCGTCTGCGGGCGGTCTGGCTCCCGGCGGTGCTGCCCGCGTTCCGGCAGGGATGCAGCGTGGCGCTGGGCATCTGCTGGAAGAGCGGCGTAGCAGCAGAGGTCATCGGCCTGCCGGACGGCAGCATCGGCGACGCGCTTTACCGGGCAAAAATTACCCTTTCCACCGGAGAGCTGTTTGCCTGGACCTTCGTCATCATCCTGCTGAGCGCCGTATTCGAAAAGCTGTTCCTCGCTCTGCTGGATAAAGCGGTAGCGGCAGTTCTGGGCGAAGAGGGGGCTGAAAAATGAGTGAAACCAACAACAAACTGGAAATAAAAAATCTGTCTAAACAATTCGGAGAGAAAATCCTCTTCGAAAACCTCTCGCTTACCGTGGACGGCCCGGCGGTGCTCTGGGCGCCAAGCGGCTGGGGCAAGACGACCCTGCTCCGCATCCTGATGGGGCTGGAAGCGCCCACCTCCGGCAGCGTGGAGGGCGTGGGCCGGGTCGGCGCGGTCTTTCAGGAAGACAGGCTCTGCCCCCAGCTGACCGCCGAAGAGAATGTGGCGCTGGTGCTGACCGCAGAACAGTACAAGGTCAAAACACAATACAAAGAGCAGATACGAGATGACCTTATACAATTAGGACTGGATGACGAGGCCCTTGCCCTGCCTGCCCGGAAGCTCTCCGGCGGACAGAAGCGCCGCACCGCCTTGCTGCGCGCTCTCTGGGCCGAGAGCGACACGCTTCTGTTAGATGAGCCCTTCACCGGCATGGACCCCGCCGTCATGAAAAAAGCCGCAGCCATGCTCAAGGCACGCTGCGGCACAAAGCCCACCCTGCTGGCGACCCATGACAAAGAAGCCATCCGGGAGCTGGGGTGGAAAGTAATCGAACTGGGCTGAAACGAAAGGAGCCTGACCATGGAGAAAAAGACGAGCTGCCTGCTCTGCGTTCTTACCGCGCTGCTTCTCGCTGTGCTCTATCTCTGGGCCGCCCTCCGCCCGGGCGTCTGGCTGCGGGATGCCTTTTTGTATCGTCAGGCCGACGGCAGCTTTTCGGGCAAGGATGCGTATGCCGCCTACACCATGCAGGTTGCTCAGACGGAAAACGGTGCGGAAGTGGATTTCACGATGGACGGAGAAACGCGGCACTATCGGCTCGAATCGAAAGCCGAGGGCATGAGCGACCCGGGCGTAAAAATTGAGCAGGACGGAGTGGTCATTTTTACCGGGACCGCGCTGGGCGACCCCGGCGACGCCATTCTGTGGAGGGAAGACGATGGGGGCCTTGCCGACGAGGTGAACGTCATCGTCAACGGCGAATACCGGAGATCCGACCTCTGGCCCAGTTGTAACTGGCTCTATAATGTGGCCGTCGGCGGGCGGCGGGAGAGCCGGGGCAGCGTGGCGTTCCTGCTGCCGATAGGGGCGCTGGTGGTGCTCCTTGTGCTGGATGTCCGGTTCCCGCTGCTGTTCTGGAACCTCCGTCACGGGCTGGAAGTGTACGGCGGTGAGCCCACCGACTGGTATTACGCGATGCAGAGGGTGAGCCGCATTACCAGCATCATCGGTGTTTTTGTGCTGGCGGCGATGAGCTTTGCTGTTCACTGAGGCTCACAGCAGCTCGGCAAGGATGCTGTTCTGTACGATGAGCCCGGCGGGCGTGAGGGCGAGGGTGTGGCCGTCAAAGTTGGCGTAGCCGCTCTTCACGCAGTTTTGCACAAAGGCCAGCTGTGCGGTGGAAAACTCCCTGCCATAGCGTTTTTTGTATTCGTCGAGGCTCAGACCTTTGCGCAGACGCAGCTGCAAGATGAGATAATCCTCCGCACCGCAGCCGCCGTCCATGACGGGCGCGGCCTCGTCCCGCAGAAAGGCTTCGGTGTCGGCGGGGTAGTAGAACCGCTTGCCGCCCATGCAGGAGTGGGCCGCAGGGCCGATGCCCAGATAGTCGCCGCAGTCCCAGTAGATGAGGTTATGCTTTCCCTCATAGCCCGGGCGGGCGAAGTTGGAGATCTCATACTGCCGGTAGCCATGATGTTCCAGCTGCTCGACGGCGTAGAGGTAAAAATCTGCCGCCTCGTCGGAGGTGGGCAGACCCTCGGGGGGCGTCCGGCCAAAGGCGGAGTCGGGCTCGATCTTCAAGAGGTAGGCGGAAATGTGGGCCGCGCCGCCATCCTCGATAAGCTCCAGCGTCTCGTCGAACTCGGTCTGCGTATAATGGGGCAGGGCCAGCATGATGTCGCCGCTGATGTTCTCGAACCCGGCACGGCGTGCGGCGGCGAAAGCGGCCCGCGCCTGCTTTGCCGTGTGGGGGCGGCCCAGCGTCTTGAGCTGGCTGTCCCGGGCCGACTGGACGCCGAAGGAAATGCGGTTGACGCCCGCCTCCCGGAATGCCTGGAGAGAGTCTTCGGTCACGGTCTCAGGGTTGGCTTCCAGCGTGATCTCGGCCCCGGGCAGGGGCTGTGCGGCGGCGATGAGCCGGGCGGCGTCTGCCGGGTCCAGCAGACTGGGCGTTCCACCGCCGAAATAAAGGGTGTCCGGCCGCAGGGGCGCGTCCGGCGCAAACCGGGAGAGTTCCCGCAAAAGGGCGTCCACATAGGCCCGGGGGACGCCGCGCTGGCCGGGGGCGGAGTAAAAATCACAGTACCGGCATTTGGAAAAACAGTAAGGAATATGCAGATAAAGTCCGAGAGACATCAAATATCACAGCCTTTTTCATGAATCGTTCATTTCTATGCAGTATACTATATTTCGTAGACCGGGGCAAGGCCGAGGCCGATGCTCTGATTTTGAATGGAGGATTCCTTATGGATTACAACAACTATGACCGCGGCTATGCGGAGCCTTCGATGAGCGCATCGGACTATATGACCCGCACCTACCGCTGGATGGCCGGCGGCCTGCTCGTCACCTTCGCAATGGCCTATATCACGGCGACTACGCCCCTTATCTATCTGGTCGATTCGCTTTACTTCCTGCTTACCATCGGTGAGCTGGCACTGGTGTTCATGCTCAGCGCCCGGGTGCAGAAAATGTCCATCGACGGTGCAAGAGCCGCGTTCTTCGGATACGCCATCCTGAACGGCATGGTCCTGAGCTACTACTTCCTGATGTTCTCGGTAGGCACGCTGGTCATGGCCTTCCTCGCCACGGCGGTCTACTTCGGCCTCATGGCTGTGTACGGCACCACCACCCATAAAGACCTCACCGGCTGGGGTCCCCGCCTCATGATGGCTCTGGTGGCCATGATCGTCACCAGCCTCGTGGGTGCGCTCTTCGGCTTTGGCTTCGGCACCTCGGTGCTCTACTGCGGCATCGGCCTGGTGGTGTTCATGCTGCTCACCGCCTATGATACCCAGAAGCTCCGCCAGATCTACGCCTACTATGCAGGCGACGCTGAGCTGGCCGAGAAGGCTTCCATCTATGGCGCACTGACCCTGTATCTGGACTTCATCAACATCTTCCTGTATGTCGTCCGTCTGCTGGGCATGAACAGCCGCAGCCGCAACAATTAAATCAAATTTTTCGTAGCCGCCGTGCAGAGCGTTTGCACGGCGGTTCTTTTTTGTCAGAATGCCTGCTTTGAATCATGATAACTGTGCGATTTGCCAAAAATCGAGGGAAAGGTTGACAGAATGCCGGGGGGGGGGGTAAAATTCTGTCTCTTATACACATCTCCGAGCCCAC